>ENA-OQED01000325-OQED01000325.1-human-gut-metagenome-genome-assembly--contig:-NODE-325-length-19382-cov-1.389873_pt1 | contig 19382 bp, 16 predicted proteins | sample MGYA00242790_ERZ504625 | MGnify/ENA primary metagenome ERZ504625 (study PRJEB26092, sample SAMD00036345) | human gut metagenome | host: Homo sapiens | study: EMG produced TPA metagenomics assembly of...
CTGAGAACCAGTATGAAAAAGAATACAAACGTTATATATTTTCTGATCCTTCCTATTATTTACTTTGTAGTATTTAAGTATATTCCTATGTTTGGAAATATTATTGCTTTTCGTAAATACGTTCCGGGGCAATCATATTTTGGCGTGTCCTGGGAAGGATTCCGGTATTTTGAAATGTTTTTAAAGGATGAGGCTTTCTGGAATGCCTTTAAAAACACGGTAGTTCTGAGTGGTATCAGTTTACTGATCTGTTTTCCGATGCCGATTATTTTTCACTTCTTTTGAATGAATTAATGCAAAAGAAATTTAAAAAAGTAGTGCAGTCTGTTACGATTATTCCTCGATTTCTTTCTGTGGTCGTTGTAGTGGCAATGATGAATGCCTTATTATCTCCATCTACAGGAATTGTAAACAGAATCATAGAATATTTTGGGGGAGAGGCCATTTATTTTATGAATGATCCTTTCTGGTTTCGAATTATTTACATATGCTCTGAATTATGGCAGTTTGTAGGATGGAATTCGATTATTTATATGGCTGTTCTTTCTTCTGCAGATCAGGAACAGTATGAGGCAGCTATGGTAGATGGAGCGGGAAAAATCCAACAGGCCATTCATATTACACTCCCGATTATGTTGCCTACGATTGCCATCAATCTGATAATTTCTCTGGGAAATATCCTGAATATAGGTTTTGAAAAGGTACTTCTTATATATACTCCAACAACATATGAAACAGCAGACATTATTCAGACGTTTGTATATCGTATTGGTCTTATGGGCGCTAATTACAGTTATGGTACTGCAGTTGGATTATTCCAGGGAGTAATCAGTCTGACATTATTGTGGGTGGCAAATCGTATTACGAATAAAGCTGGGAATGCGGATTGTGGTAGGAGGACAATGAAGAATGAAAAAGAGCAAAAGTAGAATTGCATTTGAAATATTTAATATTATTTTGATGGTCGTCCTTATTGTTCTTACTGTATACCCGATTTTAAATCAATTGGCGGTTTCCTTGAGTAGTAATACAGGAATCTTAACAGGAGAGGTCACACTTTTACCAATTGATTTCAGTTTGGATACATATAAAGGTTTGATGAAAGAAAGTAAGTTCTGGATTAATTATAAAAATACCATCGTGTATACTGTATTGGGAACAGTGATTGGCCTTTTCATGACAACGATCTGTGCGTATGCTTTATCGAAAAAGAGACTGGTTGGAAGAGTAGTCATTTTAAGATTAATTGTATTTACGATGTTTTTTGGTGGTGGACTGATCCCGACGTATAATTTGATTAAAAATCTGAATATGTTAGATACAATATGGGCGATTGTTGTACCTGGAGCTATCATTCCGTATAATGTATTACTGATGAAGACTTATTTTGAAGGGTTACCGGTTGAGTTGGAAGAAGCCTCCAGTATTGACGGATTATCTCAGTTGGGTTTTTTACTAAAATTGCCTTGCCTTTATCTCAACCAATTTTAGCGACAATGACCTTATTTATTTCGGTTGCATACTGGAATGACTGGTTTGCTGCATTGCTTTATTTGAATGATGGAGATCGTTATCCGGTTACTTTGTATTTGAGAAATATTATGATGGGTGCAACAATGGCATCTCAGACTGGTCTGAATATTGATGCTTCGACAGTACAGTCCGTACCGGAAGGTATTCAGGCTGCTTCGATGATTTTGGTAATTGTACCTATTTTATGTATATACCCGTTTGTACAGAAGCATTTTGTCAAAGGTGTAATGATTGGATCTATAAAAGGTTAAAAAGAAAAAAGGAAAGTTGTTTGTGCCAATTGTGCAAAATTGAAATTTAGTTTGATTAAATTATTCGTAAGTTTTCGAATAAATGATTAGAAAAGGTGGCTAAAAAGAAAATTTTGTTGCAGGGAACAAGCAACTTTTTTTTTGAGGTAGAATACAATGAGAGAAAAATTAAATATGAATAAAGGATGGAAATTCTTTCGGGGTGAAATTCCATATGATACGATTAGAGGGCATTTTGCAACTTATATGCATGCCAAGGCTCAGAGTGGTCAAAATGCAGCTTCGGAATTATTTTATGAGGGAGAATTTTCAGATGTTGCACTGCCGCATGACTATGTAATTGAGCAGATTCCTTCTGGGGATAATAATGAATCGCATGGTGGATATGAGAGAGAAAATGCATGGTATCGTCGAACTTTTCGATTAAATCGAAACGATTCGGATAAAAGAATCCTATTATATTTTGAGGGAGCAGGAAAAAATACGGAGGTATGGTTGAATGGACATCCGGTAGGACGGAATTCAAGTATGTATAACAGCTTTTATATGGACCTGACTCCTTATGTTTATTGCAACGGGGAAGAAAATGTGATCTCCGTCCACATTACAAATGATGGTGATGTGGAAGGATGGTGGTATGAAGGGGCAGGAATTTACAGGAATGTCTGGCTGATTAAAACAAATAAAATTGCTCTGGATATGTGGGGAATAAGGGTAAAACCTAAAAGATGTCATGGAGACTGCTGGGATCTGGAGATGGATTTAGATATTTACAGTTTTGAAGAATGTCAGAAACTGAAAATTATTTATCAGATTATGAATCCAGAGGGGGCAATTGTCTGTGAAGGAAATGATAATACAACCATTGAATTTGGAAAGAACAGAAAAAAGATGAACGCAGCTATTCAGTGTCCGGTTCTTTGGGATTTGGAGCATTGTGCTTTGTATAAAGTCAGAATTTGCTTATACAGAGAAGAGGAACTACTGGATCAGGATTGTGCTGATTTTGGTTTCAGAGATATAAAATTTGATCCGAATCATGGATTTTTTTTGAATGGGAATCAGTTAAAATTAAGAGGTGTCTGCATGCATCAGGATCATGGAAGGTTAGGAGTAGCAGTACCTGCAAATGTGGCTGAGTATAGAATCAGAAAATTAAAGGAACTGGGAGTAAATGCATATCGATGTGCACATCATAATCCGGACCCGGCAATTCTGGATATATGTGATCGTCTCGGAATGCTGGTTATTGATGAAAACAGAAAGTTTAATTTTAGCGAAGAAACTCAGAAACAAATTTTATCTATGTGTTATCGGGATATGAATCACCCATCTGTGATTCTGTGGTCTGTCGGGAATGAAGAACCTTTGCAGGATTCTGAGGTTGGAAAACGATTAGTAGAGAGTATGAAAAAATTTATTTATACAATTGATCCGCTCAGACCGGTGACAATTGCGTTAAATGGAGGATTTTATGATTCGTTTGCTGCAAACGCTTCGGATGTAGTTGCTGTAAACTATCACATAGACGAATATGATAAAATGCATGAAATACATCCGGATAAAGCAATTGTAGCTACGGAATCAGGGGCATCTAATAATAATAGAGGGATATATTTTGAAGAAAACGGATGTGAACGAAAAGGGGGATATGCTTCTGCTTATGATAGAAAAAGGGTAGCATTTGGAAGTTCTTATGGTGATGCAATAAAACAGTCTGAAACACATGAATATATTGCAGGAACTTTTTTATGGGCAGGAATGGAATACCGTGGAGAGGCGAGGTGGCCTGTAACAATCTGCGGTTCAGGAATATATGATAACTGTGCCATGGAAAAAGATAATTGTTATCTGGTTAAATCCTGTTGGAATAAAGAACCGATGCTGCATATCATGCCATCCTGGAATCTGAAAGGGCATGAAGGAGAAAAAGTAGAAGTATGCCTTTATACGAATCTGAAAGAAGTTGAACTGGAAGTAAACGGAGTAAAGTATGAAAAAAGAAGAGTTTCTCCGTTTGAACCGGTTATTTATGAAGTGGTATATGAACCTGGAGAAATAAAAGCAACAGGGTATATGGAAGATGGAAAGTGTCTGGAAAAAGTATTGCATACTGCCGGAAAGCCCTCTCAGTTATGTGCAAAAAGGTGTAATTCTGCATCCGATACCGGCGAAGATGCATTGATTTATGAGTTATGGATGGAAGATGAAAACGGATATATCTGTACAGATGCAGATGCGCTGGTGCAGTGTCAGGTGTTACAGGGAGGAAAAATACTGTCTCTGGATAACGGAGATCCTAAGGATCTGTCGAGTAGTCTGAAGCATGAAAGAAGAATGTTTTCCGGTAAAATGCAGACAATTATCAGGGTAGAGGAAAATGCGGAACTTGTTGAAACACAGTGGAATTGCTCAGAAATCGGACTGATAAAAACAGAATCTTATATACCACAAAAGAAAACCGGATTTAAAAGAGTAGAATTATGCTCCGGTGGTATGGAAATTAAGAACTTTCGCAAATGGCCGGATACACAGGAGTTAATGTCTATTAATCAGAGATATGATTTCAATGATATGAATACAAGTGAACCAGTAGACCTCAGGAAATGTCAGAGAATGATGGGAGATGGTTATGAAATCTACACAAATACGATTGTAATTCCCAAGTTTGATGAAAATAAAGAATTATTTCTGAGATGGAAAAATTTCAAGGGATCTATAAGAGTCCGGATTTTTCATGAAAAAGATTGTTGGCCGAATCCAACCCCGGAAACATTTCTGGACAAACAAATAGTCATGGAGAATAAAGAGGAAAAGGATACCATGATAAGCCTGAAGGGATTTTCGGCAAATGAGAAAGTACATATGATTTTACAGGTGAAAAAAAACGGACTGTTTTCGGTAAAAGGTATTTTTTATCATGTTCAATAAACAGACGGAATTAGTGGTTATTCATAAATTCATTGTAGTAGAAAGAAGGAGTATAGGATGAGACCTAATATATTATATATCATGTCTGATGACCATGCTGCAAATGCAATCAGCTGTTATCATTCCATTCTACAATCTGTTTTCCAGACGCCCAATATGGACAGATTATACCAGGAAGGATGTCGAATGGATGCCTATTGTGCAACGAATGCAATCTGTACACCTGCACGGGCGAGTATTATGACTGGCCAGTATGGTCAGTTAAATGGTGTAAGAACATTGGGAGATAAATGGAATCCTGAAACAGAGTTGAATTTAGCAAGGATATTAAAAGAAAACGGATATCAGACAGCCATGTTTGGAAAATGGCATCTGGGATGTGATCCGGAAGGATTGATGATTACCAGTATCTGGCTAAAGAAGGACAGGGAATGTTTGGAGAACAGGGAGTTTATTTTAATCCTTCCTTTAAAGATAAGAATAATGGGTATGTTTCGTATGAGGGTTATGTGACGGATATCATAACAAATCTAACGACAAACTGGATCAAAAACCGAAAAAAAGAACAACCCTTCTTCTTGATGTGTCACCATAAGGCACCGCATGATTTCTGGGAATATGCACAGCGGCATGAACATATGTTTGATGACAAAACCATACCGGAACCGGAAAGTCTTTTTGAAGACAGATGCCATAGAAGCCCTGCTACGAGAGATTTTGGAAGTTCGGTTACGCCCCGGAGCAGGATCCGCAGTTTATATGATGATTTCTGTAAAAAGGATTATGTTACAGGTCCGTTACAGGGAACAGAGCACATGACTTATGAAGAAAAAGGGAAAGCAGCATATCAGAAATATTTGAAAGATTATTTAAGAACAGTTGCAGCGATTGATGATTCAGTTGGGAAATTACTGGATGTATTGGAAGCAGAAGGAATTTTGGAAGATACGGTTGTTATTTATACATCTGATCAGGGGATGTTTCTTGGGGAACATGATTACCAAGATAAAAGGTGGAGTTTTGAAGAAAGTCTGCGCACACCACTCCTGATACGATATCCGAGGGAGATTCCGGCGCACACAAATTGTACTGAATTAATGGCCAATATTGATATTGCTCCGACCTTGCTGGATTATGCGGAAATCAGTATACCGGAAAATATGCAGGGAATCTCATGCAGGAATATGATAGCTGGAAAGCCTCAAGAGGAATATCATAAAGGTATTTATTTCAGATATTGGATGCATCTGGCACATCAGCATGATAACCCGGCACATTATGGGGTGCGAACCAAAGATTATAAACTTACTTTTTATTATGGATTGGCTCTGGATGCAGAAGGAGCGGTTGATAAACCTACGCAACCAGGTTGGGAGTTATATGATTTACAAAAAGATCCCAGCGAACTTAAAAATGTGTATGAAGATCCTGCTTATTATGAAATAAGAGAAGAATTGAAAGGATTATTATGTGAATTAAAAGAAAAATATCAGGATCAGGATGAAGCATACGTGGAATTGCAGCGTACGTTTGAAAAATACAAATAACAGAAGGAGATATGGATGAGAGATAAATTAGAAAAATATCTGAAAAAAATTGATGAAGTAATAGAACGCGGGCCTTATAAAGATAACTGGGATTCTCTGGCTTTTCATAAAGTTCCGGATTGGTACAGAAATGCCAAACTTGGTATTTTTATTCATTGGGGAGTGTTTTCTGTTCCGGCTTTTGGCAATGAATGGTATCCGCGTTGGATGTATAAAAAAGATACAAATGAACACAGACATCATATTGAAACGTATGGTCCGTTAAAAGATTTTGGTTATAAAGAATTTGTGCCAATGTTTAAAGCGGAAAACTATAATCCGGAGGAATGGGTAAAATTATTTAAGAGAGCAGGTGCAAAATTTATTATGCCTGTTGCTGAACACCATGATGGCTTTCAAATGTATGACAGTGAATTATCAGAGTGGTGTGCATCTAAAAAAGGTCCGTGCAAAGATATGATGGGAATGCTCAAAAATGAAGTTGAAAAAAATAATCTCGTATTTACGGCATCCTCTCATCGTATAGAGCACTACTGGTTTATGGGAGGAATGAGAGAAACAGAAAGTGATATCCCGGAAAAACTGGAGTATGGAGATTTTTACTGGCCTTCTTATATAGAGCCTTTTGAAAATTATAATCAGGAACAGATACAGGGATTTGAGGTAGAAACATTGTTTATGCAGGACTGGTTGGTACGTACCTGCGAAATTGTGGATAAGTACAGACCCAGAATAGTATATTTTGACTGGTGGATACAAGTAGAAGCAGCCAAGCCGTATCTTAAAAAATTTACTGCGTACTATTATAACAGAGCGCTTGAGTGGGGAGAAGAAGTAACGGTAAATTATAAAATGATGCGTTGATGTATCAGTGCGGAGTACGTGATATTGAACGTGGTCAGTTGTCAGATATATCTCCGGATTATTGGCAGAATGATACTTCTGTAGCTAAAAATTCCTGGTGTTTTACAGAAAATAACGATTATAAAAAACCGGAGGAAATTATAAGTTGTCTGATAGATGTGGTGAGTAAAATGGTTCCCTGTTGTTGAATGTTGGACCAAAAGCGGATGGCACTTTGCCGGAAAAAGATATTGAATTACTGAATGCGCTGGGTGAGTGGATGGATATCAATGGAGAAGGAATTTATGAAACTTCATTCTGGAAAAAAAGCGGAGAAGGTCCTACTGTAACAGAAGAGGGACATTTTACAGATGTACTGGAACATAGTTTTACATCGGAAGATTTCAGATTTACATATAAAAACGGTTGTATTTTTGCCTTTTCAATGAAATGGCCGGAGGACGGAGTAGCGAGGATTAGAACATTCGGGAAAAAATCGAAAAACTTTAAAGGAGTCATTCGTAATGTCGAAGTTCTTGGCGCCCCTGAGGGATGTGAATTTCAATTATGTGATGAATATCTGTCAGTGAGTGCAAAAGGAATGAAGACGACTTTACCGGTGGGAATCAAGATAATGGTAGATTAAAAAGAAAGAGTTTTAGATGTCATATCAGGATGGAATGGCAGCACTGAATCTGGAAATGCCCTCCAGAGTTCCAAGAACAGAATATTCAGCAGCGCAACACTGGGAACTGGTAAAAAAAGTGACGGGAATTGATGTGAATGCTAAAAGCAGCGAAGATATCAGGCAGGCTGCCAGTAACGCTTTTAAAAAGGCCTGGGATTACAGTTTTTCATGGAATGTACTGGTCCATGTAAAAGAATTAGATCAATGCAGAACACAAATGGGTCATGCAGTTTTTGCGGCAGAGGGAACAGATTATAGTAATCAAGTGTTTTGTCCTTTTGAAGATGTTGAAGAAGTGTTAGAATTTGATCCTCTGCAGGTATACGGGACGATCAATCATTCCGATCAGGTGGACAAATTTAATGCTGACTATAAGAAACAATGTGAAATGGTACCGGATGCGGTAAATACTACGGGAATCTATATTACACTTGTTTCCGGTCTGATCGAGATTTTCGGATGGGATATGCTGTTGATGGCTCTGGGTGTGGATGACGAACAATTTGGAAAGGTTGCGGATTGATATACAGAATGGATACTTCAATATTTTAAAGCACTGGCTGATTGTGATGCACCGGTAGTAAAAATCCATGACGATATTGTCTGGACATCGGGTGCTTTTGTGAATCCTGGCTGGTATAGAAAATATGTATTTCCTAATTATAAAAAACTGTTTTCACCATTGAGAGAAGCCGGAAAAAAAATAATTTATACTTCAGACGGAAAACTTATACGCAATTTATAGATGACATAGTGGATTGCGGAATTAATGGGTTTGTGTTGGAACCTATTACTGACATGAAATATATTGCTGAGAAATATGGGAAAACACATGCGTTTATTGGTAATGTAGATACCAGAGTCTTATTAAATGGAACAAAAGATGACATTTACCGGGAAGTGAAAAGATGTATGGATATTGGTAAAAAGTGTCCTGGTTTCTTTATGGCGGTTGGAAATCATATCCCGGCAAATACACCAGTTGAAAATGCGCTTTTTTATAATGAAGTGTATCAGGATCTGAGAAAAAGATAAATATAAGCAGAAATATATAAAGTCTAATGGCGGCTCTGAATTTATTTTGTTATTATTGTATTTGAAAGATTGCGGAGTCGCCCTTTAGACATGTTGTTTTCCTCTTAATCTTGAAAATTTAATTTCTTAGTTTGTTTAATTATGCTTCGCATAGTTGATTTTTTTATAAATTCATAGTCTGTACGAAAACCAAATGCTTTGTGCAACGTATCTGTTATTTCGGTTCTTGTGTAGGAAGGAATATAACCATTGGCGGTATTTAATAGTGTTAGTTTCATAGAACGCAATGTTGCTATGAGCTGTTCTGCTGTGTAGTTTTCGGTGAGTTTTTGCTCTAACAACCGGTAAAGTAAAAGACTGATATAGCAGGTCATAAAATGTGCTTTGATACGATCATCTCTTCGTACATATACCGGACGGGCTTCTAACTCTGTTTCATGATCCGGAAATTTTCTTCGATTTCCCAACGCTGTTTGTTGATCTTTATGATCTCACCAACATCCCCTTCCAGGTTGGTGATAACCGCATAGAAACCATCGTACAGCTTTTCTTTTTGCCCCAGATGATTGAATTATTTTTTCGGCACGTTCAATCTGGCGGGCTCTGACTTTTTTCTGATAAGCTTTGTATTTAGGAGAATAGGTAACGATCAGTGTTTCGTCCATATCACCTGTAACAACAGGAACTTCCTTGTAGTAGATCGAATTGAAAACACTTTCATCTGTCTCGTCTAAAGTGGTGAGGTCAACGAAATCAGCGGATCCTATTTTTCGGAACTGTTTTGGATCCATGGCAGTCTCCCGGTCTTCTTTTTTCATTTTTTTCAGCGAATGCCGTCTTTTGATCACTCTGCAAATGTTATCAAGACGGAGTTCTGTGCATAATTCCTGAAGAAAAAGATAGCCGGCATAAAAAGAGCGGGCTTCATTGAGAGGAATGCAGGATGCTTGGGAAAACTCCACGATGACCTTTCCATTATGCTGGTTGTAGAGATCCGTTTCTTTTGCTGCTTCATTTTTAGCCCATGCCATTAATTTATCCTTATCCCCATTGAATTCTTCTAAAAGGGCATTGTATTTTCCAAGTTTCTTATAGATACGGGAAGAAGGTCTTCCATCTTCTTTTCGGAACGACTGATAAATATATACGTCTTTATTATTTTTACTGCCAGTAATTGTGATATACATGATAAAAAGTCCTTTTCTTTTATTATGGCACACAATTACAAACAAGTACAGATAAAAAACGATTGACACAAAAAAAGCAGGTTTTATGCGGCCTGCGAGTACTTTTTTCAATATTCAACTGTCAAACTTTCGTTAAAATAATATTATAAAAGGTTGAAATAATGAACAATATAGTATATAATAAATAAAAAGAAAAAGTGCTCGAGTCAGAGAAAGGAGATTATTATGTCAGAAAAAATGTTTTCATTAGAAGGAAAGGTTGCACTTGTTACCGGGGCAGCATACGGAATTGGCTATGCTATGGCAAAAGCTCTTGCAAAGGCCGGAGCAAAAATTGCATTTAACTGCCGTGGCGAAAAGCATATGGAGGAGGCATTAAAAGCTTACAAAGAAGACGGAATAGAAGTGAAAGGTTATTTCTGTGACGTAACAAAAGAAGATCAGGTAAAAGAAATGGTTGCGGACATAGAAAAAACAATGGGAACTATTGATATTCTGGTAAATAATGCCGGAATCATCAAGAGAATTCCAATGACGGACATGAGTACAGAAGAATTTAAAGAGGTTATTGATATTGACCTGATTGCTCCGTTTGTTGTATCTAAAGCAGTTGTGCCGGGAATGATTAAAAAAGGACATGGAAAAATTATTAACGTATGCTCTATGATGAGTGAACTGGGAAGAGAGACAGTTTCAGCATATGCGGCAGCCAAGGGCGGTCTGAAGATGCTGACAAAAAATATTGCATCTGAATATGGAGAATATAATATTCAGTGTAACGGTATCGGACCTGGATATATTGCAACACCTCAGACAGCACCTCTGAGAGAATTACAGGCAGATGGTTCCCGTCATCCGTTTGATCAGTTTATTATTTCAAAAACACCTGCAGCAAGATGGGGAACACCGGAAGATCTGGAAGGACCTGCAGTATTCCTTGCATCTGAAGCTTCGGATTTTGTAAATGGACATATCTTGTATGTGGATGGTGGTATTCTTGCATATATTGGAAAACAGCCTAAATAATATATTATAATGCTAAATTGAGGAGAAGGAAAATGCGTGCAGCAAAATTAATGGAAGTACAGAAAATTGAAGTAGTTGAAATGGAAAAACCTGAAATCAAAAAAGACAATGAAGTATTAGTTCAGGTTAAAGCTGTAGGAATTTGTGGAACAGACCTTCACATCTTCCATGATGGAAGGGCTGATGTGACATTGCCCAGAATTATGGGACATGAACTATCCGGACTTGTAAAAGAAGTTGGTAAAAATGTTACTAACGTAAAAGTAGGCGATAGAGTAGTCCTGGATCCGGTATTTGCATGTAATACCTGTGATATCTGCAAAGCAGGACATCCAAATGTCTGCAGTGATGTTAAATGTTATGGAGTACAAATGGATGGTGGATATTGTGACTATATTGTGGTTGAAGACTATCATCTGTATCCGTTTGATCCAAGCATTACATATGAACAGGCAGCATTAGCGGAGCCGTTTTCTATAGGTGTTAACATTGTAAATAGAACGATGACATCAGAGCATGATACGGTGGTTGTGATTGGTAGCGGTACAATTGGACTTTGTATTTTGCAGGCAGCAAAGGGAGTTGGGGCAAAGGTCTTAGTTTCAGATGTGGTGGATGAGAAACTTGCGAAAGCAAAAGAAATGGGAGCGGATATAATTGTCAACTCCACAAATGAAAATCTTGCGGAAGCTGTTGAAAGATTTTCTCCAGGTGGTGCAAGTGTAGTGATAGATGCAGTTGGTATTGCGCCGCTGACAGAGCAGGCTGTTGATTTGGCATGCCCGACTGGTCGGGTGGCAGTTATTGGATTTGATGCCAAACCTGCACAGATTCCGCCGGTTAAAATTACTAAAAAGGAATTGACGTTAGTGGGTTCGCGTATGAATTGCCATCAGTTCCCCAAAGTAGTGGAGTGGCTGAATGAAGGAAAAATTAATGCCAATCTGATGATTTCCAGAACATATCCGGTTGAAGAGATTCAAAAAGCTTTTGAAGATACAATTGCCAATGGAAAAGATATTGTAAAAACAACTGATTACTTTTTAGAAGGTCTGAGGGAGCTGTAGTGGGAAAAATAAGTTTTAATGATAAATGGAAATTTTTACTGGGAAATGAACAAGGTGCACATCTTCTGGAATATGATGATTCGTCGTGGAGAAATGTTCAGATTCCTCATGACTGGTCTGTGGAAAAAGATTTTGACCCGGTCTCAGGAGAAGCCTGTACAGCATTCCTGACAGGCGGATTTGGTTGGTATCGTAAAAGATTCAGAACTACGGAAGAGATGAGAGACCGGAAGATCTATATTGTTTTTGACGGAATTTATAATCGTTCTACGGTTTATGTAAATGGTGAAAAAATGAAGTTTCATCCATATGGATATTCTCCTCTGTGCATAGATGCTACAGGATATCTCCATGAAGTGGGAGAAGAGAATATTATAGCTGTATCAGTGGATCATGAGCGATATGCAGACAGCAGGTGGTATACAGGATCGGGAATATACAGAAAAGTTTCCATGTACATTTTACCGAAAGTGCATATTCCGGTTTGGGGAACATTTTTTACAACACCATTTGTCACAGCTGAAAAAGCAGTGACATGTGGAAAGATAACCCTTATTAACGATAAGATTCACGATGAAAATCTGATATTAAACTGTTATCTCTATGATCCGGAATCTTTTCTGATTGAAAAACAGGAAAGAAATGTGCTGGTCTATAAAGGTTCTCAAAGAGAAATCGATATATCTTTTCAGATAGAAAATCCTGTATTGTGGGATGTACATAAGGGAAATATGTACTCTGTTACAGTGGAAATAGTATCTGAAAAAGAAGTAATACAGTCATATCAAACACGGTTTGGAATTCGGGAGTTTCGCTTTGATCCGGAAAAAGGATTCTTTTTAAATGGAATATCCCGAAAAATCAAAGGAGTGTGTCTGCATCATGATGGTGGTGCGGTAGGGGCTGCTGTTCCGTTAGCTGTATGGAGAAGAAGGCTGGAAAAACTTCAGGAGTGCGGATGTAATGCGATTCGCACGGCTCATAATCCTGCTTCAGAAGATTTTCTGAATCTGTGTGATGAGATGGGATTTTTGGTCCAGGAAGAGTTTTATGATGAATGGGACAATCCAAAAGATAAACGTAATAATGGAACGGAATTCCCGGATAAGGTGAATTTTTATACAAGAGGACATGCGGAATTTTTCCAGGAGTATGCAAAGAGTGATTTACAGAATACGATCTTACGTGACCGGAATCATCCATGTATTTTCCAGTGGAGTATTGGAAACGAAATAGAATGGACGTATCCAAAATATAATGCTGCTACAGGATACTTTAATGCAGATGCCAGTGGGAATTATTTCTGGACATTACCACCTTATTCCAGAGAAAAAATCAGAGATAATATCAGGAAAATCCCTAGGGAACATTATGAGATCGGGGAAACAGCGCATAAACTGGCTGCCTGGACTAAAGAGATGGATGTAACGAGACCTGTTGTTGCCAACTGTATTTTGCCAAGTGCAAGTTATGAATCAGGCTATACCGATGCGTTGGATATAGTGGGTTTCAGCTATCGTCAGGTAGTATACGATTATTGTCATGAAAATTATCCTGACAAACCAATTCTTGGAACAGAAAATCTTGGTCAATGGCATGAGTGGAAAGCGGTCCTGGAGAGAGAGTTTGTTTCGGGTATCTTTATCTGGACGGGGGTGGATTATCTTGGTGAAGCCGGACGTGGAAATCCGTGGCCGGTTAAAGGGACCAGCAGCGGATTAATTGATTTCTGTGGATTTGAAAAACCTTCTTACCATATGTTTAAAGCTCTTTGGAACGAAGAGCCTCATATCCATATGGAAACACAGAGACTGGAAGATTCTCTTTATGAAATGGATGCAGATGGAGTACTGGTTGAAAAGGTGAAAGACAACTGGAAACATATGCTTTGGTTATGGCAGGATGTTAACCCGTATTGGGCATACCGTGAAGGGGAAAAAATCGTTATTGAAGCTTACACAAACTGTGAATGTGCTGAACTGTTCTGCAATGATAAGTCATATGGAATCCAGTACCTGAAAGATCATGCGGATCATATCTTAAAATGGGTGATTCCATATGAAACCGGTCAGATTAAGGTGAAAGGAATAGAAAACCAAAAGTATGTAGTGGAAGACGAGTTAGTAACGCCATCAGATTTCGAAGCTTTAAGTCTTGAAGCAGACAAAAATGAGTTACATGCAGATGTAGATGATGCAGTACACGTGGTTTTAGCTTTAAGGGATCAAATGAACAGATGGATCAGACATCAGGAACAGGAAGTAATCTTTCACGTATCAGGTCCATGTCGTATATGCAGTGTTGATAATGGTTCGAAACAAAATGTCTACGCTTATCAGGGAAAGAAAGTAGAGACATACCAGGGAAGAGCAATGCTGGTTATTCAGGCAGATAAGCCTGGGATTATAGAAGTTACAGCTGAATGTGGAAATGTGATCTCCAACAAAGTAACAATAAACGTAAAATAATTGATTTTGTATAGTATAGAGTGTCGGAGTATTGAAGGGTGAAGTTATTAGGATATGTAAAACTTTTTGTAACGATTTCTTTGATACTCCGGTGTTTTAAAAAGAGGAGATTAGACTATGAAGATGAGCAGTGCAACAAAACGGGCGTTAGAAAGAAACTATTATCAGAGTTGTGAATGGTTTTGCGACTTTAAAGAATCAGATGTGGAAGGAATCGGTTATGAGCCTGGTGTACATAGAAGAGATCCAAGTAGTGTGCTGAAAGTCGGCGATTTATATTATGTCTGGTATACAAAATCTGTAGGAAAGCATGTGGGATTCCATACCGGAGATGAAAACGCAAAGGTATTTCCGTGGGATTTCTGTGATATTTGGTATGCAGTCTCCAGAGATGGATACAAATGGGAGGAAAAAGGGATTGCAGTAGCCCGGGGAGAAAAGGGTGAGTATGATGATCGAAGTGTATTTACCCCGGAAGTTCTGGAATACGAGGGAAAATATTATCTGGTATATCAAGTGGTTCAACATCCCTATGTTAATCGAAGTTTTGAAAACATTGCTATTGCAGTTGCTGAGTCACCAGATGGACCTTTTGTTAAATCAAAAGCGCCTATTTTAGAGCCTACGAAAGATGGAATTTGGGATGGTGATGAAGATAACCGATTTGCCGTAAAAAAGAAAGGAAGTTTTGACAGTCATAAGGTTCATGATCCTATTTTATTTCCTTTTAAAGGTAAGTTCTATCTGTATTACAAAGGAGAACCGATGGGTGAGGAATTGTATATGGGCGGACGAGAAACAAAATGGGGAGTTGCAATAGCGGATGATATCATGGGTCCTTATGTCAGAAGTGAATACAATCCAGTTACAAACAGTGGGCATGAAACCTGTTTATGGAAGTACAATGGAGGAATTGCAGCATTTCTCCGTACGGACGGTGTAGAAAAAAATACTCTTCAATTTGCTGAGGATGGAGTGAATTTTGAAATTAAATCGGTAATTAAGGGCGGACCGGAGGCATGTGGACCATACCGACAGGAAGAAAGTATGGACAATCCATTAAAAGGAATGGAATGGGGATTGTGTCATTATGTATTTGCTGATTATGGATACATAAAGAGATTTGATATTGATGAATGGCAGAAAAAGGTATATACCAACCGGACCATGTATGAATAAGCTGATCTGATATCAGATGTTAGGAGGATGAATTCGAATGTTAGTAATGGATAATTATATCAATGGAAAATTATCACCATCTCTTTCGGGAGAAGTGATTGAAGTATTAAACCCTTATAATCAGGAAGTAATAGGGACAGTGCCTAAAAGTACCAGAAGTGATGTAGAAGAAGCACTTAAAAGTTCTCAGAAGGCTCAAAAAAAATGGTGTAAAGTTGCCCGCACAAAAGAGAGCATCTTATCTGGTGGAAATTGCAGATCTGTTAGAACTGCATAAAGAAGAAATGGCAGTATTATTAACAAAAGAACATGGAAAACCATTGACGCAGGCAAGAGATGAAATAGATGCATCCTGTGGATTTATTCGATATGCGGCTGAATCTGCAAGAAGAATTGAAGGAGAAATTGTGACTTCAGAGATAGATCAGGAACAAACATGGATTCAAAGAGTTCCTTATGGTGTTACAGTTGGAATTGTAGCCTGGAATTTTCCATTAGCATTAGCGGCAAGGAAATTTGGAAATTCTCTGGTGTGTGGAAATACTATGATTATTAAACCACCGTCAGAAACCCCGCTAACAGTTATGCGGCTGGCAGAAATCATTGCAAAGGAAAGCAGTCTTCCGGTAGGAGTCTTGAATTTTATTACTGGTTCAGGAAGTGAAGTAGGAGATGCTCTGGTAAGGAATGATATAGTCAAATTGGTTACTTTGACAGGAAGTACCAGAGCTGGATTAGAAGTATTTCGGGCAGCGGCAGATCATTGTGTGGCTGTTCGGCTGGAATTGGGAGGAAAGGCTCCATTTATTGTGATGGAAGATACAGATATTGATCGTGCTGTAAAGGCAGCCGTAATAGCAAAATTTAATAATTGTGGACAGATCTGTACCTGTAATGAACGTATGTATATACATGAATCGATTTATGAAAAATTTGTGGCGGGACTGATCGAAAAAAACATCAGAATTAGTAGTGGGAGATCCGCTGAATCCGGATACTTTTATTGGTCCGAAAGTAAATAAAGCCGAAGTGGAAAAAATAAATCAGCTGGTTCAGAAATCTGTAGAACAGGGTGGAAAAGTTCTGTTAGATATGACCCCGGAAATGAAACCTACTCAAAATGGGAACTGGATGTATCCGGTTATTATTGAGGTTCCAAATAATGATAACATACTTATGCATGATGAAATTTTTGGCCCGGTACTTCCTGTGATGAAAGTCCGTGATTTTAATCAGGCACTGGAATTCGCTAATGACAGCGAATATGGCCTGTCAGCATACCTGTTTACCAATAATGTTAAAAACATTATGCGTGCAGTAAATGAGCTGGAATTCGGCGAAGTTTATGTTAACAGAGAAAATGGTGAAATGATCAATGCCTTTCATAATGGATATAAACTCAGTGGCATTGGCGGTGAAGATGGAAACACGGGTTAGAAGGATATCTTCAGAAAAAAACAGTATATATGAATTACCAATAAAGGATGACTGAAGAAAAGATGAACATATTAAAAGATAAAGTCATTGTTGTTGTGGGAGCAAGCAGTGGAATTGGTGCGGCTGTTAGCGAGTATTTTTCTGATCATGGTGCGATCACCTGTATATTTGCCAGAAGAAAAGAACGACTGGAAAAATTATGCGCTTAGGCAAAAGGAAAGAATCAAAGGATGTATTCTTATACAGGTGACGCGAGAAATTATAATGATTTTGCCAGGATGGCAGAACACATTGTCGGATGTTTCGGAAAAATAGATGTATGGATTAACTGTGCAGGACAAAATAAGGCAATTGTACGCTTATGGGATCTTGATCCGGAAAATCTGTGGATGGAAACAGAAGTGAATTTGAAAAGTGCGATGAATGGAACTCATATAGCCTTAAAATATATGTGTTTAGAAAATAATGGAACAATTCTCAATTTCTGTGGAGGGGGTGCCGGAAAGCCGCATGTTTTTGTAGCGGCATATTCAACCAGTAAGGCTGCTATTGCCCGTTTTACGGAGTCAGTTGCATTGGAAATCCAGAATGTAGGATTTAATATAGGAATATTCAGTACGAATCCGGGTCTGGTGCGTAATGAAAGAACTCTGGCCTTATGCGAGTCAACGGAGGGCAAGACTTATATGCCGGAAATTCAGCAGGCATTTGAGAAGGGAAAAGAGCAATCGTCACTTACAGTGGCTTATTTGGTCGAAGCAATTTTGAAAGGACAATTGAATGGATTGGAAGGTCGGTTAATTGAATGTTTTGATAAAGAAAATCTAACGGAAATGAGAATGAACAAAAATTCAGAATGGGGTTTACTGAGAAAAATTAATTTATGATTGTATTGGATGGTGCAAGGAAGGAACTATTATGTCTAATAAAATTAAAACAGTGAAAACTGAATATTATCGAGTGCCTTTGGAAGGAAATCTTGTAGATGCATTGCATGGAAAACATGATTTTTTTGAATTGGTTATTGCAAAGATAGAGCTTGAGGATGGAAGAAATGGAACGGGTTATACCTATACAGGAGGTTTTGGAGGAGCTGCTATCGCAAAAATTATTGAGAATGATTTAACTTCTCAGCTAGTAGGGATTGAAATGACAACACCAGACAAGATGAATGATTATATGAATCAGCATATTCATTACGTTGCAAGAGGTGGGATTGCTTCATTTGCCATTTCGGCTCTGGATATAGCATTTTGGGATATTAAATTAAAAACAGAAAAGTTGGCATTGAAAGATTTAAATGGTTGTGGTGTCGATCGGGTACGTACATATTATGGTGGCATTGATTTGATGTATTCGGAAAAAGAATTGCTTGAAAATATTGAGAAACAGCTTGAGGCAGGTCACACAGCTGTGAAAATCAAACTTGGAAGAGAGAATGAAGAAGAGGATATTCAAAGAGTAAAAGCTGTTCGAAATCTGATTGGTCCGGAAGCATTATTTATGGTGGATGCCAATATGGTATGGTCTGTGCCGAAAGCGATTAGAATGGCAAGACGATTAGAAGAATATAATATTAGATGGTTGGAAGAGCCAACAAATCCAGATGATTATGAGGGATATGCCAAAATCGGACAGGCGACAACCATTCCGATTGCAATGGGTGAAAATCTGCATACAATCTATGAACATGAGCTGGCAATGAAGATTGGAAGAATTAGTTGTCCGATACCGGATTGCTCTAATGTGTGTGGAATTACAGGATTTTTAAAAGTTGCCAAACTTGCGGAAGAGTATTCGGTTAAGGTTCATTCACACGGTATGCAGGAATTACATGCCAATGTACTTGGAGCACTGCAGAATCGAGGATATGTTGAGTTTCACAGTTTTCCGATTTACAAGTATACAGTAGATCCGTTGTGCGTAAAAAATGGTTATTTAGAGACATGCAAAAATCCTGGAATAGGTGTTGAATTTGATTATAAAAAATTGAAAGCATATCGTGTAAAATAAAATTGTAAATGGTAAGTGGGATAAACAGAGAAGGTAAACATAGGAGAGAGTAGCATGGAATTAAAATTAAGATCAGAAAAAGAATGTATGTTTGATGCAGTTTCACTCGGAGAGGTTATGCTTCGGTTAGATCCTGGTGAAGGACGGATTCGGACTGCAAGAAGTTTCAGAGCATGG
>ENA-OQED01000326-OQED01000326.1-human-gut-metagenome-genome-assembly--contig:-NODE-326-length-19252-cov-1.808837_pt1 | contig 19252 bp, 15 predicted proteins | sample MGYA00242790_ERZ504625 | MGnify/ENA primary metagenome ERZ504625 (study PRJEB26092, sample SAMD00036345) | human gut metagenome | host: Homo sapiens | study: EMG produced TPA metagenomics assembly of...
TTGTGATAGTCAGAGAGATCAAGTATAATGAGTCATATAAAATGTTGACGGGAGGGATTTGCATGGGAAGTTATCTGAATCCGGGAAATGAAGCATTTGCGGTTGCATTAAATTCTGAGATTTATGTTGATAAAACAGGACTGCTGACTTATACGAATAAAGTCATGAACACTCTGCAGGGATATATCTGCAACAGCCGCCCGCGGCGGTTTGGAAAATCAATTACGGCAAACATGCTCACCGCGTATTACAGCAAGGGCTGCAGTTCGAAAGAAATGTTTTCCGGGCTGGAAATCAGCAGGGCAAAGGATTTTGAAAAACATCTGAATCAGTATGATGTGCTCCACTGGGATATCCAATGGTGTATGGAACCGGCAGGCGGACCGGAGCGGATTGTTTCTTATATCTCAGAAAAAACGATTTCGGAGTTAAAAGAATATTATCCCCATATACTTCCAGAAGAAATCCGGTCACTGCCGGAGGCGCTGTCACGGATCAACGCGGCATCCGGGACAAAATTTATTGTGATTATAGACGAATGGGATGTTCTGATTCGTGACGAGGCGGCGGATCTCAAAACACAGGAAGAATATATCAATTTTCTGCGGGCGATGTTCAAAGGGACGGAGCCGACAAAATATATTCAACTGGCATATCTGACAGGTATTTTGCCTGTAAAAAAAGAAAAGACACAGTCGGCGCTGAACAATTTCAAAGATTATTCGATGCTGTATGCCGGGCCGATTGCACCATATGTAGGTTTTACAGAAACAGAAGTTCAAAAACTATGTGAAGTATATGGTCAGAAGTTTGAAGAAGTCAAACGATGGTACGACGGTTATCAGATTGGGAAATATCATGTATACAATCCAAATGCCGTTGTGAACCTGATGCTCGAAGGCGAATTCCAGAGCTACTGGTCCGGAACCGCATCCTATGAGGCGATTGTTCCGCTGATCAATATGGATTTTGATGGCCTGAAAAGTGCCGTAATCGAAATGCTTTCAGGAGATCATGTTCCGGTTGATGTTACCTCTTTTCAGAACGATACCGTTAGCTTCGCCAATAAAGACGATGTGCTGACGTATCTGATTCACCTTGGATATCTGGCCTATGACCGGACATTTAGAACTGCTTTTATTCCGAATGAGGAAATCCGTCAGGAATTGATTCTGGCAACGAAAAGGAAAAAATGGAATGAGTTGATTGTATTTCAAAAAGAATCAGAGCAGCTTCTGAAAGATACAATTCAGATGAATGGAAACGCAGTAGCAAAAGAAATTGAAAAAATTCACAGGGAATATACTTCTGTGATTCAGTATAACAATGAAAACTCACTCAGCAGTGTTCTGTCCATTGCCTATTTGAGTTCCATGCAATACTATTTCAAACCAATCCGCGAATTTCCCGCGGGTCGTGGATTTGCAGACTTTGTGTTTATTCCAAAGCCGGAGTTTCAGAATTATTACCCGGCGCTTGTTGTGGAACTGAAATGGGACAAAAGCGTCAGAGCAGCATTAGATCAGATCAGAGACGGAAAATATCCGGAGTCTGTTGCATGCTATGCAGGGGAGCTTTTGCTGGTGGGAATTAACTACAATGAAAAAACAAAAGAACATGAATGCCGGATTGAAAAGTATGAAAAATAAGGGCATATTTCAATTTCAGTTTACAGAGATAAAAGAGTATGGATAAGATAGAGATATATCATTATTTAAAAAGGCAAAATATAGCGTATGAAATTACGGAACATAAGGCGGTTTTCAATATGGAAGAAGCAGATGCTGTTGATTTGCCGTATCCAGAGTGGGGCGCTAAAAATTTATTTGTTCGCGACGATAAAAAACGTAATTATTATTTGATAACGATGAAAGGGAACAAGCGAGTAGATTTGAAAGCGTTTCGCAGGCAACGTGGTCTGCGTGCACTTTCTTTTGCATCTGCTGAGGAATTGTTTGATATTATGAAACTGATACCCGGTGCCGTTACGCCGCTTGGTATTCTAAACGATGCCGAACACAGAGTTCAAGTCTTCATGGACGTGGAATTTGTCGGAAATAAAATTGGTGTTCATCCAAATGATAATACAGCAACCGTTTGGATGCAGGCTGATGATTTAATGAAAATAATTCAGAAGCATGGAAATACTGTGGAATACGCATGTATATAATCGAAAGGTATTGCTGAAAAGTCTGAAAAAAGAAAAGTTCACAAACAAAAATGGTTCTCATTCTGCACTAAATATGTTTACCGAGTATTCCATGACAGATCCCGGTGATCTGGCGGAATATTTTGGCTTCACAGAGCAGGAGATATCTGCCCTCTGTGAAAAATATGAGATGAGTTTTGAAGAGGCAAAAACGTGGTACGATGGTTATCAGTTGATTGCGCATCGGCAGACTGGAGACGAAATTTATTCCATGTATAGCCCGAAATCTGTGGTAGAAGCCATGCTGCGCCACAAATTCGGAACCTATTGGAACCAGACGGAAACGTATGAGGCCTTAAAAATGGATATGGATGGCCTGAAAGATTCTGTGGTTCGAATGCTTGCCGGTATCAATTATAATAAAAAAACGAAGAAACATGAATGTGTTATTGAAGTAATGCAAAAATAAAAACGGAAGTCTCATGTCTGCGCAGTAAGGGTGGTGGATATGGGACTTTTTGGTAAAGACAAATAAAATTTATGGAGGAAACAGAATGATTATTGATTCTTATGATATCAACAGCGAGCCGATTGTAAAACTGGAGAATTTTTATGGGGAGAAGCAGCATCTGGTAAAAAAATGTATGGTAATTTTTTCAAAAGTAATATATGAATACATGCTTGAAAAATTCCCATGCCGACAGATTGCAGAAGTAAGAGCATGCAATGGAAATATACCGGTTTGGACTCTACCATATGAGGGAGAAACGATTGCTTTCTACCTGACACCAATTGGTTCCACTCTTGCAGCCGGAACGATTGCCGAAGTCAACCATTTGACAGGTGCATCCACTTTTATCATGTTTGGCTCGTGCGGCAGTCTGGAAAAAGAAGCAACCGATGGAAAGTTTATTCTCCCGACGGAGGCATACCGGGGAGAAGGACTGTCCTATTATTTTGCAGAACCGCAGGACTACATAAAAAATAAAAAACACGGACAAACTGGCGGAATTTTTCAAAGAAAGGAAACTGCCATACGTTCAGGGGCGCGTATGGACGACAGACAGTATGCTTCGGGAAACGGTAAATCTTGTAAGAAAACGAAAAGAAGAAGGATGCATTGCCGTGGAAATGGAACTCGCAGGCGTTCAGGCGATCTGTGATTTTTATGGATTTGAACTGTATGATTTTCTTGTTGCGGGAGATGTACTGATCGAAGGAAACTATGAAACGGATGGATTATCTGCCGCTAACCACGATCTGGACAAGCTGTTTCTGGCGCTGCAGATAGCGAAAGTGTATAAAATTACAATGTTTGAGGAAAAAGAAATATTTCAGAGCCGTTTGCAGAAACTTTTAGATAATACGAAAGCGGGAATTATGTATGGAGAATGGAATGACAATGGGCGATTGCTTACGGACGAATAAATTAATCATTTTAAGAGGAAATTCCGGCAGTGGAAAAACAACTATTGCAAAGGAATTACAGCAAGTGTTCGGAAATAATACAATGCTGATCTCGCAGGATGTTATCCGAAGAGATATGCTCAAAGTCAAAGACGGAGAAAATACAAAGGCGCTGCCTCTTCTGGAAGAACTTCTGCGATATGGAAGAAAACACAGCGAGATTGTTATTCTGGAAGGAATACTGAATGCGGAATGGTATCGTGCATTATTTGAGCTGGCAGTAGCTTTATATGGAAAAAATATATACGCATATTACTTCGACATCCCCTTCGAGGAGACCGTGAAGCGCCACAAAACAAAGCCGAACTGCAATGATTTCAGTGCAGAAGATATGCAGAGATGGTGGAACGAAAAAGATTATACATCCGTTCTGTATGAAACCAGAATAACGGCGGATCAGGACAGAGAAAGCATAGTTCGTGACATCTGTCAAAACATAATATCCAATGGAAAATAATTGCTTCGGACAGGGAATGATCTTTGTTCTGCCAGAGAAATATGATAAAATAGAAACAGAAATAAATTTTTGCAAGCCTGTCGGTGGTAAAGGATTTAGGAAGGAGCAGACCCATGAAATCAGTAATTTCCATTGGAAATCAGGATTTTATATCCATCAGAAAGAATAACTGTTTTTATATCGATAAGACGGATTTTATCAGGGAATGGTGGGACAATCAGGACAGTGTTACTCTGATCACACGCCCAAGAAGATTCGGCAAGACCCTGAATATGAGTATGGTCGAATATTTCTTTTCCGTAAATCATTCCGAATGCAGCAAATATTTTGAAGACCTTGTCATCTGGAAAGAGGAAAGATTTCGTAAGCTGCAGGGAACGTATCCGGTGATTTCCCTCAGCTTTGCAGATATCAAGGCAACCACATATGAGACTGCAAGAAGAGCGGTAATTCGTAAGCTGGTAAAATTATATAGTACTTTTGAATTTGTCAAATCCAGCAAAGTATTAAATGAAAAAGACCGCGCCTATTTTGATTCCGTTGAAGAAAATATGTCGGATGATGCGGCAGCAGTAGCTGTCAATTATCTGTCCGATTATCTGAGCCGCTATTACGGAAAAAAGGTGATTATTCTTCTGGATGAGTATGATACTCCTTTGCAGGAATCGTATATTCATGGGTATTGGGAGAATCTTACTGCGTTTATCAGAAGCCTGTTCAATTCCACATTCAAAACGAATCCCTATATGGAACGGGGACTGCTGACAGGAATAACAAGAGTCAGTAAAGAATCTATCTTTTCCGATCTGAATAATCTTGAAGTTGTAACAACAACATCGGAAAAGTACAGCGGCTCGTTTGGCTTTACAGAAGAAGAAGTCTTTCATGCGCTGGAGGAAAATGGGCTGTCCGATGAAAAAGGAACCGTCCGCTATTGGTATGATGGATTTTCCTTTGGAAAACGGAAGGATATTTACAATCCGTGGTCCATTACAAAATATCTGGACACGGGAGAATATGGAACGTACTGGGCAGACACCAGCGGAAATATGCTGATCTCCAATCTGATCCGTCGAAGTCCTGCAAAGATCAAGACGGAAATGGAAGATTTATTAAACGGCAGAGTGATCTGCACAGAATTGGATGAGCAGGTTATTTTTGAACAGCTTGGCAGAAAGCGGGGAGCCATCTGGAGTCTTATGCTTACGAGCGGATATCTGAAAGTGGATCGGTACGAAATGGATAACCGAACAGGAAAGCGCCAGTATGATTTGAAAGTGACAAATCATGAGACAATGCTGATGTTTGAACAAATGATAGAGGACTGGTTTACAGAAGAAGATTCTGCATATGGCAATTTTAAAGATGCTCTGCTTGCCGGAGATCTGGATTATATGAACCAGTTTATGAATCAGGTAGCACTTCAGACATTCAGCAGTTTCGACACGGGCGGAAAACCATCAGAGGAACTCGAACCAGAAAGATTTTACCATGGATTTGTCCTTGGGCTGATTGTTGATCTGGCCGGAAAATACAGAATCACTTCCAACAGAGAAAGTGGATTCGGAAGGTATGACGTAGTAATGGAGCCATTGAAAGAAAACCTGGATGCGATCGTAATGGAATTTAAGGTTCAGAACACATCAAAAGAAAAGTCGCTGGAAGAGACGGTGGAGCATGCACTTCGTCAGATTCAGGAAAAACAGTATGACACAGAATTGCTTGCCAGAGGAATCGCAAAGGAGCGGATCAGGTATTATGGATTTGCGTTTCGGGGGAAGAAAGTGTTGATTGGAAATTAAAATGAGAGAAAATATGAAAATCAGAAAAGCAGAACTGAAAGACCTGTCCAGAATTGCGGAAATTTTCGTGTTCAACAACCGAATCAATTATTTCCCGATTTTTCACGAGGAGGCCTATTCCTTCGGTGAAATGCAGGTAGTTCCGATGATCGACCAGTACTTTAAGAAAGAAGAAATCTTAAACCGCATCTATGTCTACGATGATGGAATTATAAGAGGTTTTACAGAAATCAACGGAACCGAAATCTGTAAACTATACGTAGATCCATGTCTGCAGAACAACGGAGTCGGCCACGGGCTGATTACCTTTGCAATTGAAAAGTTTGACGCAGACCATCTATGGGCATTGGAGAAAAACACGCGTGCCATTGCGTTTTACAACCGCCACGGATTTCAGTGGACAGGAACGAAACAGCTGGAAGCAGGAACGACAGAATATCTGATGGAATTAAGACGATGAGAGCGCGGCGTGTTTTCTGTTCTTCCTGTAAAAATTAAAGCAGGAGAAAACGGTCTTGTATTTTAATCGAATCAAGTAAGTAGCGAAGCGGATTGCGAATATCCGCTTTACTGAAGCAAAAATAGCCGAAAAGCCTGTTCTACCGTATCGGTCATATTTTCTGCCGCATTTTTCACATCCATAGCTTCTTCGAGTGAAACGACGCTCCGCAGAATCGGGAAAAAGGCATCAATTCCGGCGGCGTTGCATGCAGATGCATCTTTTGTAACACAGCCTGAGAACGCAAGGACAGGTTTGCCGTATTCTTTTGACAGTTTTGCAACTCCGATCGGCGCTTTTCCCATCACGGTTTGCCCATCGAGCTGTCCCTCACCGGTGATGACAAGATCAGCGTCTCTCACATCATCACGAAGTCGGGTTTCATCCAGTATGATCTGAATGCCGGGTTCCAGTGAAGCAGAAAGAAACGTCTGAAAAGCAAATCCAAGTCCGCCCGCAGCACCCGTTCCGGGAAATTCCGCGTCAACGTTCGGGAATGTTTTCCGGCAGAGCGCGGCGTAGGAGGCAAGCGATGTGTCCATACGTTTGATCATGACAGCATCCGCGCCCTTCTGCGGTCCGAAAACGGCGCTGCAGCCGTTGGAACCGCAGAGCGGATTCGTTACATCGCAGGCAATACGGAAGGCGCATTCCGAAAGTTCCGGCAGAACGTGATCTGCCGTAATCGCGGTAAGAGATTCCAGTCCGACAGCACCAAAAGGAACCTGTTTTCCTTCTGCATCGAGCAGTCCGAAACCGAGTGCCTGTAGCATACCAATACCGCCGTCATTTGTGGCACTTCCGCCGATTCCAATGATAAAGCGGTGGCAGCCATTGCGGATGGCATCGCAGATAACCTCACCGACACCGTACGTTGTGGCGTACAGCGGATTTTTCTCATCGCCGTGTACCTGCGTAATACCGGCAGCCCCCGACATCTCGATAATGGCGGTCTGCGTCCGGTCGATGATGCCATACGGGCAGATAACCTGCTTTCCGGCAGGACCGGTCACCGAAACGGAGACAAGCCGTCCGCCAAGACCTCGGTCAGTGCCTGAACGGTACCTTCACCGCCATCGGCAAGCGGGCGCACAACCGTCTCCACCTTCGGATCGACACGATAAATCCCGGTGGCGGCCGCTGTTCCAGCCTGCAGAGAGGAAAGGCTTCCTTTAAAAGAATCAATTGCAATCACAACTTTCATCATTTTTCTCCTGATTTCAAATATTTTTCAATCCGACACTCATGCACCTTCGTCTTCTTATCATAATTAACACCAACCAGCAGAATATCCCCTGTATAAGATGCAATGGAAGCCGGGTAATGCTGTCTTTTAATCTGATCCAGTGCCGTTTTCGCATTCTTGTTCCATTTCAGTTCTACTACAAGCGCCGGAAAATCGTATCGGTATTCCGGCTTTGGCAGAAAGACAAAATCGGAAAAACCGCGCCCGGTCGGAAGTTCACGAATGGGTTTGAAGTAATATTGCATCGTACTTAAATAAGCAATCGTGAGGACACAACTGAGCGAATTTTCATTATGATACTGAATCACGGAAGTATATTCCTCATGGACCTTTTCAATTCCGGCAGCGACAGCATTTTCATCCATATCGAGCGTAGCATCTAAAAGATCCGCAGATTCCTGCTGGAAAGCGAAAAGTTCATTCCAATGATTGGAAGTCACCGCAGTCAGAAACTCCCTGCGGATTTCTTCGTTGGGAATATATGCCATCTGTGTCTGCTGATTGTAGGCAAGATAGCCCAAATGAATCAGCAGCGTCAGAACATCATCTTTATTTACAAAGCTGACCATGTCATTTTTAAAAGAGGTAACCATGACAGGAACTGCGGCGCCGGAAAGCATCTCCAGAATTGCTGTTTTCAATCCGTCAAAATCCATATTGATAAAAGGAACCATCGAGTCGTATGTGCTCGTCTCCGACCAATAGCTTTGGAATGTCCCATCCAGAAGCAGACTTGTCACCGCGTTTGGATTGTATACATGGTAATTTCCAAGCAGATAGCCGTCGTACCATCGTCTGACTTCCTCAAAATTTTGTCCGTATTTCTGACAGAGAGCGGAAACTTCATCTTCTGTGAATCCAATATAGGAAGCCAGCGGGCCTGGATTCAGCATGGAATACTGATGAAAATTATTTAAGGCAGACTGCGTTTTCAATTTTTTGATCGGAAGAATACCCGTGAGAAACGCAAGCTGGATATATTTCGTCGGTTCCGTCCCTTTGAACATTCCACGAAGAAAATTAATGTAATCATCCTGAATTTTCTGGTTGGAGGCCTCATCACGAATCAGGACATCCCATTCATCAATAATAATCACAAATTTCTGTCCGGTCGCCTCTTTGATCCGGGACAGAGCGTCGGGAACGGTGGAAACTTCCGGCGGAAGCTGATCTGCATAGATGGTACGCAGCTCGGCCAGTGTACATTCTGTAATGTAGGCCACAATCTGTTCCGGATCGCTGACATTCGAAAGAAACCACTGGATGTCCAGATGAATCACATCGTACTGGTTCAGATACTTCTCAAAGTCTGCCGTCTGGCTGATCGCAAGGCCAGAAAACATCTTTCTGGAATCACAGCCCTTGCTGTAATAGGCCGCCAGCATATTTGCAGCAAATGATTTTCCAAACCGCCGCGGGCGGCTGTTGCAGATATAGCCCTGTATGGTGTCCAGAACTTTGTTGGTATACGATAAAAGTCCTGTTTTGTCCACATAGATTTCAGAATTGAGAGCAACCTGAAATGCACTGTTGTCCGGATTCACAAATCTTCCCATGATTTCACTTCCTTTCCGTTTTTTGATTATACCCCGATTTTACCATTCCCCCATCCAAATAGCAACGCACACCCCCGAAAATCCCGTAAAATCGCGGAAAAGAACCGATAAAATATGCTTTCCACTCTTGACAACGCTTACAGCCCCTAGTTATAATAAGGCATGAAAAACGATGACGAAGACAGTAGTCTGCGCGTGAACGGTCTGTGGAAAGCGAGCCGGGGATGGTGGGAGTCCGGTACAAGTAGCGGCAGGTGAACATCACTTCCAAGTTGCAGTTCTGAATCTGCGTACCCGGCGCATAAAATATAGAAAACCGGAGAGCAGTGGTAAGAAGTTGCCGGTTGTTCCCCGTTACAGGAAATGCATATGATAGTATGTAACAGGTGGTTACGATAAGTACAGCTTTCGTCCTATTACAGGGCGGGAGCTTTTTCTTATTTTACGCGAGCAAATCAAACGAGAAACTAAGTTTCAGGAGGTACAAGCATGTACAAGAAAGTTTCAACCGACATGAACTTTGTCGAGAGAGAAAAACAGGTTGAGAAGTTCTGGGAAGACAATCAGATCTTCGAAAAAAGTATGAAAGTGCGTGAAGGAAATCCGTCCTACGTGTTCTATGACGGACCGCCGACCGCAAACGGAAAACCGCACATCGGCCACGTAGAGACCCGTGTTATCAAGGATATGATCCCGAGATACCGTACCATGAAGGGTTATCAGGTGCCGAGAAAAGCAGGCTGGGATACCCACGGACTGCCGGTAGAGCTGGAAGTTGAGAAAAAACTCGGTCTGGACGGAAAAGATCAGATCGAAAAATACGGCGTAGAGCCATTCATCGAGCAGTGTAAAGAGAGCGTATGGAAATACGAGGGAATGTGGGAAGACTTCTCCCATACCGTTGGCTTCTGGGCTGATATGAAAAACCCATACGTTACGTATCATAACGATTACATCGAGTCCGAGTGGTGGGCATTAAAAGAGATCTGGAAGAAAGGTCTTCTGTACGAAGGACACAAAATCGTTCCTTACTGCCCGCGCTGCGGTACCCCGCTTTCTTCTCACGAAGTAGCGCAGGGATACAAAGATGTCAAAGAACGTTCTGCCGTTGTCCGCTTTAAAGTAAAAGGCGAGGACGCTTACATCCTGGCATGGACCACCACACCGTGGACCCTTCCGTCCAACGTTGCGCTCTGCGTCAACCCGGATGAGGATTATGTAAAAGTAACAAGCAAAGGATATACCTATTATATGGCAGCCGCTCTGGTAGACACCGTTCTCGGTGAGGGCGCTGAAATCCTGGAGCATTATCAGGGCAAAGATCTTGAGTTCAAAGAGTACGAGCCGCTGTTCCCGTACGCTGAGAAGAGAATCGGAAACAAAAAAGCATACTATGTAGTCTGCGATACCTACGTAACACTGACCGATGGTACCGGTGTTGTTCATATCGCCCCTGCATTTGGTGAGGACGACTCCAAGGTCGGTCACAGATACGATCTTCCTTTCGTACAGTTAGTAAACGAAAAAGGTGAGATGACCGAGGAAACTCCGTGGGCAGGTACTTTCTGCAAGAAAGCAGATATGGCCGTTCTGCAGGCACTCGAGGATAAAGACCTTCTGTTTGATGCGCCGCTGTTCGAGCACAGCTACCCGCACTGCTGGAGATGCGATACTCCGCTGATCTACTATGCACGTGAAACCTGGTTCATCCGCATGACTGCAGTAAAAGAGGATCTGATCCGCAACAACAACACCATTAACTGGATTCCGGAAAGCATCGGAAAAGGACGCTTTGGCGACTGGCTGGAAAATGTTCAGGACTGGGGACTTTCCAGAAACCGTTACTGGGGAACTCCGCTTCCGGTATGGCAGTGTGAATGTGGCCATCAGGACTGCATCGGCAGTATCGAAGAGCTGAAAGAAAAAGCCGACAACTGCCCGGATGACATCGAGCTTCACCGCCCATACATCGACGCAGTGACCATCAAGTGCCCGAAATGCGGTAAAGAGATGCACCGTGTACCGGAGGTTATCGACTGCTGGTTCGATTCCGGCTCCATGCCGTTCGCACAGCATCACTATCCATTCGAGAACAAAGAAACCTTCGAGAAACAGTTCCCGGCACAGTTTATTTCCGAGGCTGTAGACCAGACACGTGGATGGTTCTACTCCCTGCTTGCAATTTCCACTCTGCTGTTCAACAAAGCACCGTACGAGAACGTTATCGTTCTTGGTCTGGTACAGGATGAGAACGGACAGAAGATGAGTAAATCCAAAGGAAATGCGGTAGATCCGTTTGACGCACTGCAGACCTACGGTGCCGATGCGATCCGCTGGTACTTCTACACCAGCAGTGCTCCGTGGCTGCCGAGCCGTTTCGCAGGCAAGACGGTCGTGGAAGGACAGAGAAAGTTCATGGGAACCCTGTGGAACACCTACGCGTTCTTTGTCCTGTATGCAAACATCGACAACTTCGATGCAACAAAATACAGTCTGGAATATGACAAACTGGCTGTTATGGATAAATGGCTGCTGTCCCGTCTGGAATCCACTGTAAAAGCAGTAGACGACAACCTGGCAAATTACCGTATCCCGGAGGCAGCAAAAGCACTGCAGTCCTTCGTGATGATATGAGTAACTGGTATGTACGCCGCTCCCGTGAGCGTTTCTGGGCAAAAGGCATGGAGCAGGATAAGATCAATGCTTACATGACTCTGTACACCGCACTGGTGACCGTTGCAAAAGCAGCAGCTCCGATGATTCCGTTCATGACAGAGGATATTTATCAGAACCTCGTAAAGAGCATCGATGCAAGTGCACCGGAAAGTATCCATCTGTGCGACTTCCCGGAGGTACATGAGAACTGGATCGATCCGAAGATGGAAGAGGATATGGCAGACCTGCTGGAGATCGTCGTTATGGGACGTGCCGCAAGAAATACTGCCAATATCAAAAACCGTCAGCCGATCGGAACCATGTACGTGAAGAGCGAGTTCCAGCTTTCCGAATTCTACAAAGAGATCATCGAGGACGAGCTGAATGTCAAAGAAGTTGTATTTAAAGATGACATCGCAGATTTCATCAGCTACAGCTTCAAACCGCAGATGCGTACCGTAGGACCAAAATACGGAAAACTCCTGAACAAGATCAAAACAACCCTGTCTGAGCTGGATGGAAACAAGGCTATGGCAGAGCTCAAGAGCACCGGCGAACTTAAACTTGACATCGATGGACAGGAAATTGTATTATTAGAGGAGGATTTGTTAATTGACATGGCACAGATGGAAGGCTATGTATCCGAATCCGACCATACAATCACCGTTGTTCTGGATACCAATCTGACTCCGGAACTGATCGAGGAAGGTTTTGTTCGTGAGCTGGTAAGTAAAATCCAGACCATGCGTAAAGAGGCCGGCTTTGAGGTTATGGACAAGATCAGAGTATATGCAAAAGACAACGACAAGATTGTAAGCATCATGAAAAACCATGGTGATGAAATTAAATCTGAAGTTCTGGCAGAAGAAATCGTGACTGGAGAGACAAAGGGCTATGAGAAGGAGTGGAATATCAACTCCGAAAAGGTTACCATGGCAGTAGAGCGTATCTAAGAATACTTCTGGATGCGTTTCCACGACGATCGTTAATATAAAAATCAGCCTGCGAGCGGGGATGCAGACAAGCTCTCCGCTCGCAGACTGCTATTGAGGAGGACGCAGATGTTAAACGCCGAGTTCAACAAAGAAACTTTTAAGAACAGTGTCAAAGAAAACGTAAAAATGCTGTACAGAAAAAATCTGGAAGAGGCTTCCCAGCAGGAAATTTACCAGGCAGTCTGCTACGCAGTAAAAGACGTTATTATTGACAACTGGCTGAAAACCCAGAAAGCAATGGATGAGCAGGATCCGAAGATTCTGTACTATATGTCCATGGAGTTCCTGATGGGACGTGCGCTGGGAAATAACCTGATTAACCTGACTGCATACAAACAGGTACAGGAAGCTCTTGATGAGATGGGACTGAACCTGAACCTTCTGGAGGACCAGGAGAGAGATCCTGCGCTTGGAAACGGCGGTCTTGGCCGTCTGGCAGCATGCTTCCTGGATTCCCTGGCTACACTGGGATATCCGGCATACGGCTGCGGTATCCGTTATAAATACGGTATGTTCAAACAGCAGATCCGCGACGGTTATCAGGTAGAAGTACCGGACAACTGGCTGAAACACGGCTATCCATTCGAGCTGAAACGCCCGGAATACGCAAAAGAAGTAAAATTTGGCGGATACGTAGCACAGGAGTATGATGAGGCTACCGGACGCGTAAACTTCGTACAGAAAGATTACCAGTCTGTAAACGCAATTCCTTACGATATGCCAATCGTAGGATACGACAACGATGTTGTAAACACGCTGACCATCTGGGATGCAGAGGCTATTCAGGACTTCTCCCTGGATTCCTTCGACAAGGGTGATTACCACAAAGCTGTTGAGCAGGAAAACCTTGCAAAGACCATCGTAGAGGTTCTGTATCCGAACGATAACCATTACGAAGGAAAAGAGCTGCGTCTGAAACAGCAGTATTTCTTTATTTCTGCAAGCGTACAGAGAGCAGTTGCAAAATATAAAAAACATCACGATGATATTACGAAGCTGTATGAGAAGGTTACCTTCCAGCTGAATGATACCCACCCGACCGTAGCTGTTCCAGAGCTGGATGCGAATTCTTATGGATGTGGAAGGCCTTGGCTGGGATGAGGCATGGGAGATTACGACAAAGACCTGTGCATACACGAACCATACGATTATGGCAGAGGCACTTGAAAAATGGCCGGTTGACCTGTTCTCCAGACTTCTTCCGCGTATCTATCAGATCGTAGAAGAGATCAACCGCCGCTTCCTGATCCAGGTAAGAGAGCAGTACCCGGGTGATGAGGAAAAAGTCCGCCAGATGGCAGTGATCTATGACGGACAGGTTCATATGGCTCGTCTGGCTATCGTAGGCGGATATTCTGTCAACGGTGTTGCAAAGCTTCATACCGAGATCCTGAAAAAACAGACCTTAAAAGACTTCTACGAGATGACTCCGGAGAAGTTCAACAATAAGACGAACGGTATTACACAGCGTCGTTTCCTGCTTCACGGAAATCCGCTTCTGGCTGACTGGGTAACTGAGTATGCCGGAAATGGCTGGATTACTGACCTTCCGAAGATCGAAAAGATCGCTGAGCTTGCAGATGATACACAGGCACAGAAGGAATTTATGGAGATTAAATACAAAAATAAAGTTCGCCTGGCAAAATACATCAAAGAGCATAACGGCATTGATGTAGATCCGAACTCTATTTTTGACGTTCAGGTAAAGCGTCTGCATGAGTACAAACGCCAGTTTATGAACATTCTTCATATTATGTACCTGTATGACCGTCTGAAAAAGAACCCGGATATGCCGTTCTACCCAAGAACCTCATCTTTGGAGCGAAAGCTTCCGCAGGCTATGAGCGTGCAAAAGCAATCATCAAACTGATCAATTCCGTTGGGGATGTCGTAAATAACGATCCGACCATCAAAGGAAAGATCAAAGTTGTATTTATCGAGGATTATCGTGTCAGCAACGCAGAGCTGATCTTTGCCGCTGCCGATGTTTCCGAGCAGATTTCCACCGCAAGTAAAGAGGCTTCCGGTACCGGTAACATGAAGTTCATGCTGAACGGTGCCCTGACTCTTGGAACCATGGACGGTGCAAACGTAGAGATCGTTGAGGAAGTTGGAAAAGAGAACGCCTTCATCTTCGGACTTTCCGCAGATCAGGTTATCGAATATGAGAACAACTACACCTACGATCCGATGAGCTACTTCATCCACGATCAGGACATCCACAACGTAGTGATGGATCTGATCAGCGGAAGATACTCAAACGGCGACACCATGATGTTCCGTGATCTGTATGACTCCCTGCTCACACCGAAGAATGCTCCGCGCCCGGATATGTATTTTACCCTGGCAGACTTCAAGTCCTATGCGGCAGCACAGGAGCGTGTTGAGGATAAATACAGAAATACTTCTGCATGGGCAAGAAGCGCGATCCTGAATACCGCACACAGCGGCAAATTCACATCCGACCGTACCATCCAGCAGTATGTAGATGATATCTGGCATCTGGACAAGATTACTGTCAGAAAGTAATCGGAATCAAATATAAGTAGTTAGGGGACACCTGCTTTTCCGGGAAAAACCGGAGGGGCGGGTGTTCTTTTTTTGATTGACCGCTGGAAGGATCTGCATCCCGAAAAATGCCTGCAAAACAGGCATTCTTTTGACATTCTACGGGGAGTGTGGTACACTGTTCGTGTCTATGAACTAAAACAATCTGAAATGTATTGAGGTGAAAAGATTGGATAAAGCTGAATATCAAAGCCGGCTGGAAGAGCTGAACAGTCTGGTAAAAAAAGAGGACTATGAGGGGGCACTTGCAGTTGTAGAAGCCGTTGACTGGCGGCGTGTCAAGAGTCTGCGCACGCTCGGCATGGTAGCGGATGTCTATGAGGCGAACAAACGATATCCGGAGGCGAAGAAGATTCTGCTGATGGCGTATGACCATTCCTCCATCGGAAAGGGCATTCTGTACCGCCTGGTAGAGGTCTCCGTAAAAATGAAAGACTTTGATGAGGCGATTGACTTTTACAACGAGTTTGAAGCAGTCGCACGTCACGATAATTCCCGGTATCTGCTGAAATACAAGATTTTAAGAGGACAGAAAGCGCCGCTTGAGGAGCAGGTTTCCCTTCTGGAGGAATACAAAGAGCGGGAATTTACCGAGAGATGGGCATATGAACTGGCAAACCTTTACAGCAAAGCCGGAGAGACGCAGAAATGCATCGATGCCTGTGATGAGCTGATCCTGTGGTTCAGCGAGGGCAAATATGTGACAAAGGCAATGGATCTGAAAATGAAGTACGAGCCGCTGTCACCGTCCCAGCAGATCAAATACGAGCATCGTTTTGACTACAAAAAGAATGAAGAGCCATCCGAGGATCCGGAAGCACTTAAAGTGCGGTTAGCCGGAGAGAGCGGAGCCGGTGAAATGGCTGCGACGAAAGAGCCGGCAGAGACGCCGGAAGTAAAACCGGTAAACGGTGGTGTGATGAGCCAGTATGTGGCCGGTGAAGAAGAAAAAGAAGCCGGTTCGCCGTACGAAGCATATGAGAAAACACAGCAGGCCGAGGCAGATGCAGAGCAGGTGCAGGAGTACGAAGCACTGCAGCAGACAGAGGAGCCGATCGAGGAGATTCCGGAAGAGCAGGCGTATGCAGACAGCACGCCGACGTACCTTGGAAATACGATCGATCTTCACGCAGAGCTTGCAAAGAGCATCCGCGATGTCTTCTCCTTCCGCGGAAAGAAACAGGAAGAGACGGCAGTCGAGGAAGAGACAAGCGAAGAGCCGGTACAGTACGAAGTAAAAGATCTGGAGCCGGAGCAGCTTGATGTAAACGTAGAGGTATCCCCGGATGCCAACACGACAATCAAGACAAGACCGCAGCCAAAACCGAAGGAAAAAGCCGAGCCGGTAATGCCGAAAGCACCGAAGCCGGAGAAGAAATACGAAGAGCCGGACCTCGAAGCACTGTTCCAGGAGACCGCAGCAAACCTGTCGGAGGAAGTTGCGGAGGAAGAAGCAGAAGAGCCAGTGGAACCGGCAGCAGAAGCCGAAACCGCAGAGCAGCCGATGGATCCGGAGTCCGAGGCAGAGGCACGGGAAGCGGCTGAGGAGCCGCAGGCGGAAGCTGAGCCGGAAGAAGATGCAGAACCGGCAGATGAAGCGGAAACCGAAGAGATCACAGAACCGGCGGATGAGGCTGAAACCGAAGAAGCTACAGAGCCGATGGATGAAGCTGAGATCGAAGAGATTATAGAACCGGCAGCCGAGGCTGAAATCGAAGAAGCAGAAGTTACAGAACCAGCAGTGGAAGCTGAAACAGAAGCAGCCGAGAAGGCTCAGGCGGAAGCCGAAATTGAGGAAACCGTAGAACCGGCGGAGACACCGTCCATGGATGCAACGGTTGTCATCGCGGATCTGAAACCGGCAGAGGAGACACGGCCGACCATCGATTTTAGTGAGCTTCAGGCAGCGCTGAACGCAGAAGTGCAGGAAGCTGAAAAAGCATCGGAAATCGAACTGCCGGATGAGCCGGAAACTGCGGAAGCAGAACCTGCTGACGAGCCGGAAAGCGAAACAGAGCCGGAAACCCCGGCCGAGACTGAGCCAGCCGATCCGTTTGAGCCGGCAGGAACCCAGCCGATCGAGATTACCCCGGAGGAAATCGAAATCGAAGTTCCGACCGAGCCAAAGCGTGAGCGCGTATCCGATGCGACGATCAACATGAGCATCGAAAAAACAACGGATGCCACCGTTCAGCTGATCCGCGACAACATTCCGGAAGGAACTGTTGCGAAATCGATTGAAGAGGTGCTCCGCGAGGAGACGCCGGAGGAGGCAAGACTCCGCATCCTGAACGACACCCAGCCGGATAAGCTGAGTGATGAGCAGAAAGCGCTGTTTACTTACTTTGCGAAAGTTCCAGGCATGGATATCCAGATTCTGGATGCAATGCATGGTGTTTATCATTACGCAGGCGACCGTACTTCCCGTCATGGAAACATTGCCATTATGGGCGGATACGGTACTGGAAAAACGAAGCTGTCGGAGGATCTCGTCCGTGCAATCTGTGCTGACTTAAAACTTCCGGCAACGAAGATGGCCCGTCTGGATGCATCTGTTCTGAACAAAAAGGACTGTGCGCAGATTGTTTCAAAGCTGGCGGGAGGTTTCCTCCTGATCGAGCGTGCCGGTCTGATGTACCCGGAGACGATCGAGAAGCTGTCGCAGGCAATGGATTTCCGTACCGACAGTCTGGTTCTGATCATCGAGGATGAGAAGGTCAGCATGAGAGGTCTTCTGCGGAATAACCCTGATTTTGCGAAGAAGTTTGAGACGGTCATTTCGATTCCTGTTTTCACAAACGACGAGCTGGTTACGTTTGCCCGCACGTATGCGCGTGAGAATGGATACAAGATGGACGAGATGGGTGTGCTTGCTCTGTATACACAGATTGGCAACAATCAGAAGGAGGGCGAGCCGATGACGATTTCACAGGTCAAAGATATGGTGGATCGTGCCATCGCCCATGCAGAAAAGGGAACCCGTAAATTCGGAAGACGCATGTCCAGAAAGCATACCGATGCGGACGACCGCGTGATTCTTTACGAGAAAGACTTTGAGTTCTAAATACATGGAGAATTTATGGAGAAAGTAAAACCGTGGCTCGGGGAGCCGCAGAATACAATAGCCGTACTGCAGAAGTACGGCTTTGTATTTCAGAAAAAGTATGGTCAGAATTTTCTGATCGATCCACATGTGCTGGATAAGATTGTAGCCGCTGCAGGTATCGGACCGGACGATTTTGTTGTGGAAATCGGACCTGGTATCGGTACGCTGACGCAGTATCTTGCGTATGCTGCGCGGAGTGTGTGTGCGGTGGAAATTGACAAGAATCTGATCCCGATTCTGGAGGATACGCTGTCGGATTATGATAATGTTGAGGTTATCAACAATGATGTTTTGAAGGTGGATCTGGCGGCGCTGGCGAAGGAGAAGAACAACGGACGGCCGATCAAGGTTGTGGCGAATCTTCCGTATTATATTACGACGCCGATTATTATGGGATTATTTGAGAATCATGTGCCGGTGGATTCGATTACGGTTATGGTTCAGAAGGAGGTTGCGGACCGGATGCAGACGGGGCCGGGATCGAAGGATTACGGGGCGCTGTCGCTGGCGGTGCAGTATTATGCGGAGCCGTATATTGTGGCGAATGTGCCGCCGAACTGTTTTATGCCGCGGCCGAAGGTTGGAAGTGCGGTGATCCGGCTGACGCGTCATGAGGTGATGCCGGTGGAGACGAAGGATGAGAAGTTGATGTTCTCCATTATTCGGGCGTCGTTTAATCAGAGACGGAAGACGCTGGCGAACGGACTGAAAAATTCGGAGCTGCTGCATTTTTCGAAAGAGGAGATTGAGGC
>ENA-OQED01000328-OQED01000328.1-human-gut-metagenome-genome-assembly--contig:-NODE-328-length-19225-cov-1.416117_pt1 | contig 19225 bp, 15 predicted proteins | sample MGYA00242790_ERZ504625 | MGnify/ENA primary metagenome ERZ504625 (study PRJEB26092, sample SAMD00036345) | human gut metagenome | host: Homo sapiens | study: EMG produced TPA metagenomics assembly of...
TCGGTGCATGAGACCAACGTGTTGGAAGGCGACGATCTGGCCGCCGACCTGCCGGTCGCGCTGCAAGACGGTAGACAGAACGCCGAGGCGCCACACTGCACTTCGGCCCGTTCCAGCTCGCCACCCTGCGCATCACGCGCTGAATTTTCGCCTGACGCTTCTGCCTCCTTGTACCATGAGGGGGCAGAAGTATGTCGTATTACGGTTTCTCCAATTACCATCACTCCCACCCCTACCACCAGACACAGCAAAGGAGTTGAACTCTCCATGTTTCTTCTGCCCAATCAGCAGTTGGAGCGCTGCGACCGCGTCATGCAGCAGCGCGTCAAACCGCATATCCACACCACACTTGCCGCATGCACCTTGCGTTCGTTCCACAATCCCGGCGAACCGGTGCCCTCCAGCGAATTTCTAGCCAAAGTGTGCAACGGCCAAGTGCCCTTCGAACCTTTCCGCGTTCCCGGCGTCTGGGGCACCACATGGGGCACCACATGGTTCGAGGTGAACGGCCACATCGACATGGCGGCGGTCAAAGGCAGAAAAGTCGAACTCATGGTAGACCTCGGCTGGCTCGATCACCGCGGCCCCGGATTCCAATCCGAGGGACTTGTCTATCGTGCCGACGGCACCGCCATCAAATCCGCGAACCCACGCAACCACTGGATTCCACTCGTCTACGCGGACGGCAGCAGCACTGTAGAACTCGATGAACATGGCGACTTCACCGTCTATATCGAAGCCGCCGCCAACCCATTCGTCGAGGCCCCACCCCGTTCTCACCCACCGAACTCGGCGAAGAGGCCACCGGCACCTGTGATTTTCCATACACACTGAGTCGTATGGACGTCACCATCTTCAACGAAGACGTGTTCGCCTACTACATGGATCTGGGAACCGTCTCCTCGCTGATTCGTGAGCTCAAGGACGACGACCCGCGCTACTGGCAGCTCGCCAAAGCGCTGCAACGCTCCCTGAACATCTACGATGAACGCGACTTGGAAACCGTGTCGGCAGCCCGTGCGGCGCTCGCCGGCGTGCTCGCCGAACCGGCTGCATCCAGTGCAATCAACCACATTGCCATCGGCCACGCGCATATCGACTCCGCATGGCTGTGGCCGGTGCGCGAGACACGCCGCAAGGTGGCCCGTACCGTATCCAATGTGCTGGCTTTGATGGACGAAGACCCGGACTTCACGTATGCGATGAGTTCCGCCCAACAGTACGCATGGCTGGAAGAAGAACATCCCGACCTGTTCGCACGAATGAAGCGGCGCATCGAAGAAGGCCGGTTCATCCCGGTCGGCGGCATGTGGGTGGAATCTGACAACATGATTCCTTCCGGCGAATCATTGGTGCGGCAGATCACGTTCGGCCGCCGATATTTCAAGGAGCATCTCGGCGTCACGCCGCGTGGCATCTGGCTACCGGACAGTTTCGGCTACACCGGCTCCTGGCCGCAGATCGCCCGCCGTGCAGGATTCGACTGGTTCCTCACGCAGAAGATCTCGTGGAACGACACCACCAAGTTCCCGCACCACTCGTTCATGTGGGAAGGCATCGACGGCTCGCGCATCTTCACCCACTTCCCGCCGGCGGATACTTATGCTGCTTGGTGCAAGGTGCGGGAACTCGACTACGCCGAGAAGAACTTCCAGGATAAGGATCTCGCCGACCGTTCGCTTCTGCTCTTCGGTTTCGGTGATGGCGGTGGCGGCCCCACGCGCAACATGATGGAGCACCTGCACCGCTACGAGAACCTCGAAGGCGTCTCCAAGGTGAGCATCGAAGAGCCGAATGACTTCTTCGACAAGGCGCATCAGCAGCTTGCAGAGAACGCCGGCCCAGAAATGCCCGTCTGGAAGGGCGAGCTGTATCTCGAACTGCACCGTGGCACCTTGACCTCGCAACAGGACATGAAACGCGGCTGCCGCCAAGAGGAATCGCTGTTGCGCACGGTCGAATACCTGGGCGCGGCCGCCGTGTTGTCCGATCCGGAGTACGTCTACCCGCGCGAGGAGCTGGACCGCATATGGAAGACGCTGCTGCTGAACCAGTTCCACGACATCCTGCCCGGCTCGGCCATCGCATGGGTGCACCGCGAAGCCCGCGAGGACTATCGCCGTGACCTGAAGCGTCTCGCTGAAATCGCCCAAGACATGTGCGCCGTGCTGCGCAAGGCCAACCCACAGGCCGACCTGCTCGCCGAAGCCCGCATCAGCCAGTTCCGCAATGACGGCGCGTCTTGGCGTGCCAGCCGCATCAACGAACCGACCAACGCGCTTTCCGTACTGACCCAGACATTGGACAACGGCCGTGTACTGCTGGCCAACGGCGTACTGTCCGTCACCATCGAGGCCGACGGTACGATCTCGTCGCTGCTTGACGAGGAGCATGGCCGTGAACTGGTTCCGGCCGGCACCCGATTGGGCCAATACGAGCTGTTGAAGGACGAACCCGCCGTTTGGGATGCCTGGGAGATCGAACGCGAATCCCTGCTCATGGCGAATGCCATGACCGGATCAATCGAATCGGTCGATACCGAAAACGGTGCGGCACGAGTCCCGCGTGCATACCGCCGACGATGACACCGTCATCACCACCACCATCACGCTGCGCCCCGGTTCACACACGCTCGATTTCCACGCCGACATTGACTGGCGCGAACATGAACGCTTCCTCAAAGTCGATCTGCCGCTGGGTATCGTGGCCGACCAAGCGACCTACGACTGCCAGTATGGTCTGATCCGCCGCCCAATTGTCAAAAACACCGCATCCGACGAAGCCAAGTATGAGAGCAGCACGAACCGCTTCACCCTTATCGGTGATGCCGGTTACGCCGCAGCCGTCATCAACGGATCGGTATACGGGTCCGATGCCACACCGATCGCGGGGAACGTCGCCGAAGGTCGTGACTCGGGCACTATGTTCCGACTGTCATTGCTCTCCGCGCCGACCTTCCCCGACCCGCGCACCGATATCGGTGCGCATGAGTTCGACTGGTCCATGGTGGCCAACGCCACGGTGGGCCGTGCGCTTGGCGCCGCCGGTGTGCTCAACGCACCGGTACTCCATGATGTGCCCGATATCACGCCGCTCGCCTCGATCGAGTCCGTCAATGGCACCGTGGTGCTGGACTGGATGAAGCTGGCCGATGATGGTTCCGGCGACCTGATCGTACGTGCCTATGAGGCGGCCGGCGGCCAGGCCGATGCAGATGAACATCACACCGAACAGTGCGACCAATCCCAGCGAGCCGGACCAGCCGGCGACGCTTATGCCGGTTTCCGCCGCCGTGCCGAAGCCGAGCGCGTTGTCGATCGCGGTGCAATACCACCAGCCGGGCAGGAACTTGGCTATGGTCACCATCACGCCGGGCATCATGTCAATCGGCAATGCGACACCCGACGTGAACATGATGAGCAGGCCGAAGATGTTGGCGAACCCGTTGGCCGCCTCTTCCGAGAGCCCGAACTCGCTGAGCATGAATCCGCAGGCGACGGTCATCAGCGCGTACACGCAGGTCGCGCCGAACGTCATCAGCACTCCCCCGACGCTCAGGTGCAACGGATCGAGCCCCGCCGCCATCATCAGACCGATTGACAGCACCAAATAGCCGACGCATACGACGAGCGCGAATCCGCCCAACGTCAGCAACCGCTGGAGTCCCATCAGGACCATGCGTCGGGGCGAGGCGGTGAGACGCCGCCGCACCTCGCCGGTGGTGAACGCGCCCAGGATCATCGATCCGCAGATGGTCATCGCCAGGGACAGCGGGTACAGCGCGGTTTTCATGGTGCCGCCGAATCCGCTGACCGCCGTATCCGCAGCGCTTGCCGACTCCTCGGTCGGCGTATCGACCACGGCGATCTGATGGTTCACGTCTGTATCGCTGGCCGATTCGGCGGCCATTTTGGCGGCCTGGGACAGATCCTTGATATCCGGCTTGTCGACTTGCCCTTCCGGCAGCGAGTCCAGCATGTCTTGGTCCAGACTCGCGCCATCAAAACCGGCGGCCCCTCCTGTAGCGTTCATCATGCCGGCGAGCGCCGCCTGGTCGACCCTCGTCTGCGCGCCGATCAGTGCGGTGCGGGTGAGCGAGAGGAACCCGCCGACGTTCATCCGCGCCATCGACCCGGAGCCGGATGCGTAGCTGGTAACCGTGTCCACGTTCGGCGGATTGTCGCCGTCCGCCGCCGCGGCGACATAATCGTCAGCGAATCCGTCGGGAATGATGACGATCAGGTCCACCCAGTTCGAGGCGACGGCCTGTTGCAGCGTTTCGCTGGTGTCGTCGAGGTCCACCAGTTCGCTGGAATCGCGCAGGTAGGCGCGCATCGACGTGGCGATATCACCCCGGTCGGAGTCGCGGTCGATGATGGCGACGCGCGTCTTGGTCGATTCGAACACCGCGGACATGGAGCCGGATGCGGAGGTCAGCATCGCCCAGCTGATGGACATCATCAGGATGCCTATGAATACGAGGTAGATCATCAGGTAGACCCGGTGCGCGAACAGCACGCGCAGCGTGGCTTTACAGGTGTTCATAACGTTGCCTCCTCAGCATTGCGATGCCGGCCAAGAGGAATACCGCGCTCATCGCCAGCAGAATGATGCAGGTGGTGATGAACGGCCGGTAGCTGTCGTAGTACAGGATGTCGTAGAACAGGTTCGTCACCTGCTGTGCGGGGTTGATGGTGCCGAGTATGGGCGCGTTGCGGGCTATCCAGTCGCTGATCTGCATGGCAAACCCGCCGTACAGTCCGGTGAACAGCGACAGCGTGCAGGAGATGCCGGTCGACAGCCCGTATTTCGTGTTGTACGAGAGCTTCGGCACCGCACCGAGCAGGGTGCCTGCTGAGCTGGTCATGAACGAGGCGATGATGACCGCGAGGATCGCCGCCGGTTCGCGTCCGCCGAGCGAGACGTTGCAGGCGAGCCGGATATAGGCCAATGCGATGGACAGGGCGACCGACGAGCACAGCCAGCAGGAGAGGAAGCCCGCGACGAGCTGTTTGGCCCGGCTCAGCGGCGCTACGGTCCGCCGTATGCCCAGCGCGGACAGGTTCGCCTGTGCGGCGGCGACTGTGCTGATGGAGTATCCCATGGCCATCATGCAGGACATGGCCAGCAGCGCGTAATAGTATCGGGCGATCTCGTCAGGCTGGAAATGCGTGAGCGTCGTCTCATGGGTCATGTCGACGTTCTGCCCGACGCTGTTCCAGAAGTTCCGGCTGAGCGCGGCCTGTGGATTGTCGGCGATGGTCTGCCGGGTAACGGCGTCGGTGCGGTTGTACAGGTCGATGACGCTGCGCAGGGCCGCGAGGCTAATGTCCAGTCCGCTGTTTTGCGTGGAGTCCTTGGCTGTGACGGCGGTTTCCCGGCTCACGGTCATCGCCAATCGGCCGTTATTGTCGGCGGTCAGATAGCCGTTGGCAGTGCCGTCGGCGAGCCGTTGTTCGGCCTCCTTCACGGTGTCGACTGTGGTGATGGTCAGCAGCTTTTGGTCGATTTCGGCGTAGGTCGTGTCGTCTGAGGCCGATTCCGTTTCCCCGGCCAGCGCGTCTACGAAGGTGCGGGCACCGTCCGCCTGCTGCCAACGGGTGTCTTCGATGACGGCCATCGGCACCGGCTTGAGTTCGTATGCTTCGGCCAGCCCGCCGAACAGTCCGTTGAACATGGTCGCCAGAACAATCGGGAACACGGTCATCCAGAACAACGCCGACCGGTTACGCAAGTTCGCTTTCAATGCGACCAGAAATGTGGTCCACATGATGTCTCCTTACTCAGGAACTCCCCTCAGTCACCTTTGGTGACAGCTCCCCTCGGAGAGGGGAGCCAAGTATTTGCTTGCCGACTGAGGGGAGCATGGTCAGTCCCTCAGTGCTTTGCCGGTGAGTTCGAGGAACACGTCGTTGAGGGTGGGCGGGCGACTGGTCAGGTGGCCGATGTTGGCGCCGGAGCGTTTCACCGCGTCGAGCACGTCGGTCAGGTTGTGTTCGCCGCGACGGCATCGCACGTCGAGTTCCTTGCCGTCGTAGGTGGCTTCGATCACGCACGGCAGCGCACGGACCTCGGCCATCGCCGAATCCGCCAGATCGAGCGTTTCGATGGTGATGCGCTCGCCCGTGTCGATCATGTTCTTGAGCTCGTCGGCGGTTCCGAGCGCCAGGTGCCGGCCGTGGTCCATGATGAGGATGCGGTCGCAGATCTGTTCGACCTCCTCCATGTAGTGGCTGGTGTAGATCACCGTGGCGCCGGCCTGGTTGAGCCGCTGGATGCCTTCCAGAATCGAATTGCGGCTTTGCGGGTCGACGGCGACCGTGGGTTCGTCGAAGAAGATCAGGTTAGGCTTGTGCGCGATGCCGCAGGCGATGTTCAGGCGTCGCAGCAGACCGCCGGACAGTTTGCCGGGCCGGAACTTGCGGAAGTCCTGGAGTCCGACGAATTCGATGGACTCCTCGACCAGCGGCGCGCGGTCGGTTTTCTTCGGCACGTACAGCGAGCAGAAGTAGTCGATGTTTTCGGTGACGGTCAGTTCGTTGAACACGGCCACGTTCTGCGGCACGATGCCGATACGACGTTTCAGCGCGTAGGAGGTCGGCGTCATCGGCTGGCCGAACACGCGAATCGTGCCCGAATCGTAGGTGAGCAGCGCGAGGATGCAGTTGATCGCGGTGGTTTTGCCGGACCCGTTCGGTCCAAGCAGCCCGAAAATCTCGCCCTGGTTCACGTCAAGGTCAAAATAGTCGAGCGCCACCATGTCGCCGTAGCGTTTGACCAGTTGGCTGACGTGCACGGCCAGAGCCGGGTTGGTTGTCGAGTCGTGTTCGGAAGCTCTGTTGTCGGTTGTCATAGTCACTCCCTTCCTTGGCGATTCCATCATCCCAAGAAGGGGCCGGACGCCGCCACAGGCAAACGTCACGACTTGGCCGTACAGGCGTGACATTTGTCATTACAGTCCTTCGGCGTCGGTCTGCATGGCCTTGTACACCTTATCGACCGGCATCAGGCTGATCTCGTCCATCGAATAGTTGGACGCCCTGTGGCTTTGCGTAATCATCGGTATCATCCCTTTACGGTTGTGTCGACGACATCCGACGCTTGTGCCTCATCTATTCGGGAAGTGTAGGCCCGTTGTCTTGGACCGTCATGCGGGTAATTCCGCACGCCCGTCAAGTTCGTCGTGTTCCGCACACCGCTAGACTGGTGGTGGAAGAGCGTCGAGCCGGGGAGGTGCCATGCGCGTGTTGGCCGAGATGGGCTTGCTACTCGTGTTGGGCCTGGCTTTGGCCTGGCTTGTCGGGCTACGGTCCGATGGCGTGTTCATCGCCGGCCTGCTGTTGGCCGTTTCCGTCGCCGGATTGGTGGAATGGCTGCGTCCCGCGCAATGGTCTTGGGTCTTGTGTACGGCGTATCTCGTCATCGCCGTGGCGGTGCCTTCATGGTGCGCGTTCATGCCGCTCATCGCCTACGATACTGCACGGCTGCCGGCCCTCGCCTCGACCGGAGCCCGGGCTGGGGCACGGACTGCGGCAAGTGGCCGCTCCCCCAGTGTCTCGCGGACCGCGGCCTCTCGCCGTTCCCTTGCCGATGCAATGCGTTCGGCCCCGTGGCTTTCGGCCGCCGCGCGCTGGATATGGGTGTTGCCGCTGATCGCGCTCTGGTTCGCCCGTGGCACCGACCGTCTCCAGACGCTGGTGATGACGCTGGTCGCCCTGCTTGGATTCGTTCTGGGCCGGGCCCGCGCCTCCTCGGACGAGGCGCGGCGCGCGTTGCTGCACGCGCAGGACAGGGCGCGCGAATCCTCGCGGGCCACTCGTTCGCGCATCGCCGACATCGATGAGGAACGCGCCCAGTCGATTCGCATGGCGACCCTCGGCGAGCGCACGCGTATCGCCCGGGAGATCCACGACAATGTGGGCCATCTGCTGACCCGCGCGATCATGCAGGCGCAGGCCGGCAAAACAGTGGCCAAGGCGACGAACGATACGGTCGCTGCGCAAGGGTTCGCCACGTTGGGTGCGACGTTGGATGATGCGATGACGATGGTGCGCCGTTCGGTGCATGATCTTGAGGATGATGGCACTGATTTCGCCGCGCAGATCGATGATGCCGTCACGTCGTTCGACGGCATCTCCCCCGGTTTCGCCGTGACGCTGGCCAACGATATCGCCAAGGCGCCTGCGCCGGTCTCGCGCTGTTTCGCGACCGTGATTCGCGAGGCATTGTCGAACGTGGTGCATCACAGCGCGGCGCGCGAGGCGAGCGTGACGTTGCGTGACTTCCCCGCGTTCTGGCAGTTGGTCATTCAGGATCCGGGGCCGGCCGTGTCCGAGTCCCGATGGGTCCCGGACGGCCGCTGCCCGCCCGCGTGCGATGCGCGCCACGCACGTCGGCTCGCGACTCGCCGCCGACGGCGTTGCCGATATGCGTGGTTCGGCCGATGAGCTGATGCGCGGCATGGGTTTGGCGGATATCGAATCGCGCGTGCGCGCCCTTGGCGGCACCGCGGTCTGCGGGCCGTATGAGGACGGCTGGCGTGTGTTCGTATCCGTGCCGAAGAAGCGTTGGACCATGGAATCGAGGGATTGATGAGAATCGCAATCGTGGATGATGATCCGATCGTCTGCCAGTCGTTGGAGACGATTCTGACGGCCACCGGCACGGCCGAGGTGCTATGGATGGCAAATGACGGAGACGCCGCCGTGCGCCGTTATTTCGAGACACCGGCGAGCCGACCGGACGTGCTGCTGATCGATATTCAGATGCCCGGCACCAGCGGTTTGGATGCCGCGCGCGAGATTCTGGCCACGGACCCGGCCGCGCGCATACTGTTCCTGACCACGTTTGCGGACCAGTCGTATATCGCGCAGGCGATGGGACTTGGCGCCAAGGGCTATCTCATCAAACAGGATGTGGCGGCGGTCGGGCCCGCGCTGCAGGCGGTGATGGCCGGTCAGGTGGTGCTCGGCGCGGAAGTGCTCGGCAAGCTCACCGAACGAACTCCGGATCCTGCCGATTCCGACGATTCCAGAGATACCGCCGATTCCATCGAGGGCCTGCTTGGCGAGCGCGAACGTGAGATCACCGCGCTGGTCGCCGAGGGCCTCGATAACCGCGACATCGCCGCCAGACTGTTCCTGAGCGAAGGCACGGTCCGCAATCGCATCAGCGCGATACTGGACAAGCTCGGCCTGACCAATCGCACCCAACTCGCCATCCTCTGGCTCAACGCCCATAGGTGAGGGGGCTTTTGGTCAAGTAGGCCTCTCCCTCCGACATCGCTTCGCGATGCCACCTCGAACGCGATTCAGGACAGCTTGCAGCTGACCTCTTATTCGCTCGTTGTCACTCACCCTCGCCTAAAAACGCCTCCGGCGTTTTCTTCACGGCTCGGCTCATCAGAGGGAGTTTGTGAAAAACCAACCTCAGCTGTTTTTCATGACGATACTGTCGATGGTGTTGGCCACGCGCTCGCAGTCGTCGGAGCACTGTTCGAGGTGACGGTAGACGTCATGCCAGGCGAACACCTGCAGCGGATCGGTGCAGGTGGTGTGCAGCGTGCGCATCGACTCGATGAACAGGTGGTCGGCGTCCGTTTCGATCGTGTTGATGGCGAACACCAGTTCGCGCAACGTCTTGGAATGCCGGAATCGCGGCAGTTCGTTGACCAGCTCGCAGATGCTTTCCGTGGCGCGCACCACCATATCCGACATCTGGACCGCGTCGTCGCGCATGTCGGTCACGTTGTCGTAGTACATGCGGTTGAGCACGCCTTCGATGCTGTCGGTCACGTCGTCGAGCACGTGGCCGAGCTCGTCGATGTCCTCGCGGTCGAACGGCGTGATGAACGCGGTCACCAGTTCGTCCATCATGTCGTGGCGCACCTCGTCCGCTGACTTCTCAATCGCGTGCATGCTGTCCATGCGTTCGCGCAGCTGGCCCGGATTGAAGTCGTGCATGACCTCGGACAGCAGCTTCGCGGCCTGGCATGCGTAGTCCGCGCTGCGGCGGAATCCGTCGAAGTAGAACGTGTCTTTTTGTCTCGCCATGATGGGTGGATTCCTTTCTAGAACACGACCATGAACAGTTTGGCCATTACGAAGCTGATGAGACCGCAACCAGGGAAGGTGAACACCCAGGTGAGCATCATGTCGCGCACCACGCCGAAGTTGATGGCGGAGAGGCGGCGTACCGCGCCCACGCCCATGATGGCGCTGGTCTTGGTGTGCGTGGTGGAGACGGGGATGCCGAGCACGGTCATGACGAGCAGGCACAGCGCGCTTGACAGATCGGCCGAGAAGCCTTGGTATTTCTCGAGTTTCACCATGTCCTGGCCCACGGATTTGATGATGCGTTCACCGCCGACGGACGTGCCCACGCCCATGATGGTGCTGCACAGAATCATGAGCCAGATCGGAATCATCACACCGGTCACGCTGGGTTGGCCATTGCAGAACGCCATGCCGAGGAACAGCACGCCGATGAACTTCTGGCCGTCCTGCGCGCCGTGCATGAAGCTCATGGCCGCCGCGCCCACGATCTGCGCGTAGGTGAAGAACCCGTTGGTGCGGCGGCGGTCCATGCCAGCGCAAATCAGGGTCACGGCCTTGCATACCAACCAGCCGACGGCGAAGCCGAACAGGAGGCTTGCGACCAGACCGTAGAGCACCTTGACCCATTCTCCCATGTTGATGCCGCCGATGCCGCCTTGGATGGCGATGGCCGCTCCGGACAGGCCGGCGATCAGGCTGTGGCTTTCGGAGGTGGGTATGCCGAGCAGCGAGGCGCCCACGCTGTATACGACGATGGAGAACAGCGCCGCGCATAGGGCGATGAGCGCCGCGTTCGTGTCGCCGCCGAAATCGACCATGTTGCTGATGGTGGAGGCCACGGAGGCGTTGAGCTGCGTCATGATGAAGACGCCGAGGAAGTTGAAGATGGCCGCCATGATGACGGCGGAGCGTACGCGCATGCATCGTGTGGTCACGCAGGTGGCGATGGCGTTGGGTGCGTCGGTCCAGCCGTTGACGAAGATGACTCCCAGCGTCAGCAACGTTGTGACGGTCAGAGCCGGGTTGGAAAGCACTTGTTGGAGGAAATGCGCCAGTGAGACGTCCAAGGGGAATTAACACCTTCTTCTTCGGGGGCGGAAGCCGTCACACTGATTGTAACGGAAGAATGGCTACGTAGTTCCCATGGCGCGCGGGTTTTATGGTGTTGTTATGCTATTGCGGCCTGTCAGCAGCAACAACTGGTATTGGGGTGGAGACGGTCGTATTCCTCGCGGGCGCGAATGAATTCGACCTCGCTCATCGGTGTTTCGCCGGGATGCTCGGCCGCGAAATGCTCAAGATAATGGTCGTAGCGGGCCTCGCCGCTGATCTCACGCAGATACCAGACGATGCCGTGCCATACGGCAACGAGTTTGCCGAGCATTTTGTCTCCTTTCGCTGATTATTGGCTCCCCTTGAAAAAAGGGGAGCCAATGACGCACTACGCTGCAACCTGCCCGTTCCGCACAAGCTCATGCAGCTTGGCGCTGTATTCGCGCTGCACCTTCTTCTCAAGCGCGGTGGCGACCAGGCTGGAGGGCGCGAACCACTGGGATTCCACGAACGGCTCCTCGGACGTCGTTTCGGCACCGTACTTGCCAGCGGCGAACGTGCGCGCCACGACCACGATGCCGACTACCACGAAGACGCCCATCATGACCAGGAAGAACACGGAGAGCACGCCGTCCAGATACGCGTTGGACAGCGCGGCCTTGGCGTTGGTCAGCGCCTCGCCGGTCAGCTCGCCGGAGTCGATCTGCGTCTGATACTTGGAGGCGGTGGTGAAGTAGCTCAGCGGCCCGAAGATCTTCTGGAAGTCGGCGGTGAAGGTCACGGCGATGTCCCACACGAGCGGTACCACCGGTATCCACAGGTGCTTCCAGTAGCCCATCTTGGCCACACACACGGTGATCAGCACGAAGCAGGCGGCGGCGAGCAGCTGGTTGGAGATGCCGAAGATAGGCACCATCGCGTTGATGCCGCCGTTCGCGTCGGACACGCCCATCCACAGCAGTCCACCCCACAGCGCGGGTGCGAGTCAGCGTGGGTGATGATGTTGCCGGGCTTCCAGGTCGGGTCGGCGAACTTCTTGAGCTTGCGCACGTTGCCGAGCATTTCGCCGATCTGGTAGCGGGCCACGCGGGTGCCGTTGTCCACGGTGGTCAGGATGAACAGGGCTTCGAACATGATGGCGAAGTGGTACCAGAAGGCCATCGAGTCGTGGCCGCCCAGGTAGGACTTGAGGAAGTTGGCCATGCCCATGGCGAACGTGGTGGCGCCACCGGTGCGGGAGACGATGGAGGTCTCGCCGATGTCGGCGGCGGCCTGCTCAAGCGCCGCGGCGCCTTCGTAGGTCTTGGCCGCGCCGTTCTCGTCCACGGAATCCCAGGTGACCTGCATCTGGTTGCCTTCGATGTCGGAGACCTTCATCGACTCCACGGCCTTGACGGCGGCATCGGCCTGTTCGCCCGGCGTGGAGGTGGCGGAGATGCTCACGCCGGATGCGGCGGTGATCTGTGCGGCGGACATGTTGGTGGAGAAGTACACGCCCTGCGAGATGGTGATCGCGGCGATCAGCGCGATGACGGCGGTGAACGATTCGACGAGCATCGAACCGTAGCCGATCATGCGAATCTGGTTCTCCTTCTCCACGGCCTTCGGGGTCAGGCCGGAGCTCACCGCGCCGTGGAAGCCGGAGAGGGCGCCGCAGGCGATGGTGATGAACAGGAACGGGAATAGGTTGCCGGAGAAGGTCGGGCCGGTGGAGGTGGAGGCCAGTTCGGTCAGACCCGGCACCTTGACGGACGGGTTGGCGATGATGATGCCGATGACGAGCAGCACGAGCGTGCCGATCTTCATCAGCGTGGACAGGTAGTCGCGCGGGGTGACGAGCAGCCAGTGCGGCAGCGCGGCGGCGGCGAACGAGTAGATCACCAGGGCGATGACGAGCTGCTTGGCGTCCAGTGTGAACACGGCGGCCACGGCCGGGATAGAGGCGATCCATCCGCCGGCGACGATGTCGAGCACGAGCAGCACGAAACCGAGCAGCGTGGTCTCAATGACACGGCCGGGGCGCAGGAAACGCTGGTAGCAGCCCATGATCAGGGCGATCGGGATGGTCATACCGATGGAGAACACGGCCCACGGCGAGGCGGCCATGGCCTTGATGGCCACGAGCGCCAGGAATGCCATGGCGATGGCGGTCATCACCACGAGGAAGATGGATAGGATCATACCGCCGAACTTACCCATTTCATCAGTGGCCATCTGGCCCAGAGAGCGACCGCGGCGCTTGGCGGAGATCCACAGCACCAGCATGTCCTGCACGGCGCCGGCGAAAATCACGCCGAGGATGATCCACAGAGTGGAGGGCAGGTAGCCCATCTGCGCGGCCAGGATCGGGCCGACGAGCGGTCCGGCGCCGGAGATGCCGGCAAAGTGCTGGCCGAAGAGCACGCGGCGTCGGTGCGTTCGAAGTTCGCGCCGTCATGCACGCGCTCGGCCGGGGTGGCGTTCGCGTCGTCGGTGCGCATGATCTTGATCTGGATGTAATAGGCATAGAAGCGGTAGGCGATGGCGTAGGAGCTCAGCGCCACGACCAGGAACCAGATGGCGGAGATCCGCTCACCGCGCGAGACGGCCAGAATCGCCCATCCGCAGGCACATACGATGGCGATGGCGGCCCACAGCAGGGCCTTCTTCCATGTCCATACCATTTTGGGACGCACGCCTACGGGCAGTCCCTTCGAATTGCGAATCACACGTTCGGCTTCGTCCGGCGTGTAATCGTCCTTGAATTCCAACTTGCCAGGTGCCGGGGCCTGGGCTGCGGCGGTGGTCATAATAACCCTCTGTTCCTCTTCAATAACCTTTGCGGGAAAGGTTCTCTTCATTGCGACCCTTTTGGGGTATCTCTCGTCTGCTTATGGCACTGGTTGGAAGCGTAGCCACGGCATGTCGCGCCTCAGGAAAATGTCCCAATATGTGAGCTTGGCCACATGTTCACGGACTGCGTTTCATGCCGATTACCCGGGATTCGCACCGCGATGTGCGAAAATGGACACGGTGTCAATCAGGAGGTGCACAGTGGTTGTAAGCATGGATTCGAGCCGCACAATGCCCGATTGGGTGAAGTACGGGGTGTTCTGGCACGTGTATCCGCTGGGCTTCTGCGGTGCCGATATCAGGCCCGCCGGCCCGCGCCAGTTCCATGGCCGCGGCCTTGACGCGATAATTCCCTGGCTGGAGTACGTGCGCGATCTAGGCGCGTCCGGCCTGCTGCTGGGTCCGGTGTTCGAGTCGGCGACGCATGGATACGACACGCTCGACCATATGCATATCGATGTGCGATTGGGCGGGGATGCCGCGTTCGATCAGCTTGTCGCGGCCTGCCGGGACATGGGATTGCAGGTGATGCTGGATGGCGTGTTCAATCACGTGAGCCGCAATCATCCGGCCGTTCAGGCGGCGCTTGACGAGACCGCCGGACGCTTGAATCCGGCCGACAACCCGTGGCATGGTCTGGTCCGCGCGCATGTCGGTGATAATGGCGAACCCGCTTTGGATGTGTTCGAGGGGCACGGGGATCTGGTGGCGCTGGACCATTCGGCTGACGAGACCGTTGACTATGTGGTCCATGTGATGAGCCATTGGCTGGATCGCGGAGCCGCCGGCTGGCGCCTCGACGCCGCGTATGCCGTGCCGAGCCCGTTCTGGGCGCGCGTGTTGCCGCAGGTCAAAGCCGCACACCCGTATTCGTGGATTTTCGGCGAGGTGATCCATGGCGATTACCCGCGCATCATCGAGGAATCCACGATGGATTCGATCACGCAATACGAGCTATGGAAGTCGATCCAGCATGCGCTGGAGACGGAGAACTTCTTCGAGCTGGATTGGAACTTGAAGCGGCACAACGCGTTCCTGGATTCCTTCGTGCCGCAGACGTTCATCGGCAACCATGACGTGACGCGTATCGCATCGCAGATTGGCCCGGCCAAGGCGGCGTTGGCATTGGCGGTGCTCATGACGGTCGGCGGCGTGCCAAGCATCTATTACGGCGACGAACAGGGCTATGTGGGCGTCAAGCAGGAGCGTTTCGGCGGCGATGACGACGTACGTCCGAAGTTCCCCGGCTCCCCTGCCGAACTGTCCACGCTGGGAGAGCCGACATACCGGCTGCATCAGGCGCTGATCGCGCTGCGCCGTCGCAACCCATGGCTGCTGGATGCGCGTACCGAGGCCGTGAAGCTGGAAAACAAGCACTTCGTCTATCGTTCGACGAGCGCCGACGCCCAGCATTCCCTGACCGTGGACCTCAACATCGAGCAATCCCCCACTTTCACCATCCGCAACGCCGATGGCAGTACAGCGTATCAATGGTTAGCTCCCTCATCAGAGGGAGCTAACTCATTCACCTCTGAATGCCTCGGATCAGCAGGTCGAGCAGGTAACCGTACGACCGGTCGACCCGTTCGCGGCCGCGTGTGCGGGGTTGTGCGGAACGCAGTTCGAATTGGATGAACCCGTGTATGGACACCCAGATGGAGGATGCGATTAGATGGGGGTCATCGCCGCGGAATACAGATGCTGCCTGGCCGTATCGAATGATCTGCGTGATGGCGTCCAGGCAGTGCTGGGCCGAGTCCGACGCCTGCCCCATCCAGACCAGCGCGTAAATGCCGGGGGCGTCCAGCGCGTGTTCACGGTAGATTATGCCCGCCCTGCGCAGGCGCAGCACGGGGTCGGATTCGTCAATGGCGATGAGCTGTTCGCGCAGATCGGTGAAGTATGTGTCGATGAGCGCATCGCACACCGCCTGCTTGCCGCCGATGTGCTGGTAGATGCTGGTGGGCGACACATCGGCCTGTGCGGACAGCGCACGGATGGTCAGACCGTCCACACCGTCCCGTTCCACGATCCGCCTTGCCGCGTCAAGGATTCTCCCGTGGATTTCAAGGTGGGCGTGCGTTTGGATCGGGGCTGCGATTGCGTCATATCCGTTATTCTAGGGTGCGTACAGGCCATTACCGCCGTTTCGGCATGGCCACGATCACAACGACTGCGGCGATAAGTGCAATCGTCATGGCCGCTAGGCAGGCGAACAGGCATCCGCATCGCAAACACCGGCCTATAACACAATCAGGCCCGACGACCATCAAAGGTCGTCGGGCCTGATTCATACGCGCTGTCGGACTAACGGCGTCCAGACTTCATACGGAATGGCGCATTGTGGCGATTCTTCTTGGAATGACGGCGGTTCGGGCCTTCCGTGTTGCCGTATTTGGCGATCATGCGGCGTTCGTGACGCTTGGCACCTTCTGAACGCTCGTCGCGTACGATGCGGTTCTCGTTCTTGCGATGGATGCGCTTGCCGCCTTCGCCCTGACGGGTGTTGCGCATGGACTGCCTGCGGCCGTCATGGGAGCGCTCGTCATAGGAGAAGCCGTAATCCTCGTGGCTGCGTTCATTGCGGCGAGGCTTGCGCGGACGCTCGAAATCGCGGGAATCGGACCGTTCGAAATCACGGCCCGCATTGTGCCTGCGGCTGCCGAAATCATCGTTGCGACCGTATCCGGCCCTGTCGCGCTTATCGAACTTGTCGCCCTTGCCGTACCGATCATTGCGACGGTTCTTGCCGTACTGGCCGCGGCCATTGTCCTGACGCTCGTCGTACCGGTTCTTGCCGTATCCGTCGCGACGGTCGCCCTTGCGGCGCTCCTCGCGGCGGTCATCGCCATGCTCGAACAGATAGTCGCGGCGCTCGGCCTCGGGGTTGCTCATGCCTGCGCGGCGTTCCGCACGGTTGCGGTTCTTCTTCACGGCCTTCTTGCTGGCCTTGTCGCCGTGCTTGCGCTGCGGCTCGCCTTCGGCAACAAACTCGCCGCCTGCGTTCTCGTGCTGGAACTCGGTCTCGGCAACGTTCTGCTCGTCACGGTTGCGATTGCGATTGTGCTTGCGCTTGCCGCCGCGGCCGGACTCGTCGCCCGCCGCGTTCTTGGCGCCCCTGTTCTTGCCCTTGCGCGGGTTGCCCACGGACTGCGACTTGTCGAGGCTCCAACCATCCACGCGCTCGGCGCGGTCGCCCACAAGCTCAAGCACTTCGGGCGAATCGTGGGTCACTTCGATCATCTTGGTCTTGATGCCGGCCTGGTTCAGCAAGCGGCGCGTCTCGCGGCGCTGCTCGGGCAGCACGAGGGTGACCACGTCGCCCGCCTTGCCGGCGCGGGCGGTACGACCGGAGCGGTGCACAAAGGACTTCGGGTCGGCCGGCGGCTCGACCTGCACCACGAGCTCCACGCCGCCGACGTCTATGCCACGGGCGGCCACGTCGGTGGCCACCATGACACGCACATCGCCGGAATCGAACGCAGCGAGGTTGCGATCGCGCTGGTTCTGGTTCAGGTTGCCGTGCAGCTCGGCGGCCGGAATGCCGTTCTGCGTCAGGTTCTTGGCGAGCTTCTTGGCCTGGAACTTGGTGCGGGTGAACAGGATGCGGCGGCCTTCGCCCGAGGCGAGCATGCGCACGAGTTCGTGCTTGTCGCCGCGCGTGGTTTCGAACACGTGGTGGGTCATCAGGTCGGGTTCGGCGGTGGCCGAATCGACCTCGTGCACCTTGGGATCGTGCAGGAAGGTGTTCACCACTTCATCCACGCCGTGATCGAGCGTGGCGGAGAACAGCATGTGCTGGGCGTCGGGCGAAATCTGCTCAAGCAGTCGCTTGACCGGTGGCAGGAAGCCCATATCGGCCATTTCGTCGGCCTCATCGATGACCACGACTTCGACGGACGAGAGCGTGAGCGCCTGCTGGCGCAGCAGGTCCTCAAGGCGGCCCGGGCAGGCGACCACGATATCGGCGCCGGCCTTCAGATCGCGGATCTGGTGGATGTACTTGACGCCGCCGTACACCGTGGTGGTGTTCATGCCGAACGTGTGGGCCAGCGGCATCAGCACGTCGTTGATCTGGTTCGCGAGCTCGCGGGTGGGGGCCAGCACCAGGCCGCGCGGGTGCGGTAGGAAGTCGTCGGCGCGGCGCTCTTCCAGGCTGGCCTTCTTGCGGCGCTTGATTTCCTTGCGGAACTCCTCCATCGCGATTTCGCCGAACGAATCGTAGGAACCGAGGCGGGTGACCAGCGGAATGGAGAATGCGAGGGTTTTGCCGGAGCCGGTGCGCCCTCGGCCGAGAATGTCGCGGCCGGCCAGTGAATCGGGCAGGGTGTCGGCCTGAATGGGGAATGCGGTCTTCTTGTCATCTGCCGCAAGCACGCGCACCAGCGGTCCGGGTACGCCAAGTTCGCCAAAGGTAAGGGGGCGGGATTCCGCGCTGTCGTTCATCTGGAAATCAGCGGAATCGTCACGATCATCGAAATTATTACGGGGCACAGTGGCCTTTCATGTCAAAGGTTACGCAAATTACGCAAGCTTTCCGAGCTTAGCGTAAGCCCCCTACTTTGCTTGGTGCTCGCCACACTGTCATCCCACTCTTTACTTATGACCCCACGGGGCGGTAACTTGCCCATGGGGCGGTTTGAAGAAATTGTGAAACCGCAGAATAAAGCCATTTTCACCTACCGCCCCATGAGGGTTTTACCACCCCATGGGATGTTTGCCGCCCCATGGGTTTTACCACCACGTAAGGCGAGCACCGCTCCATGGAACACGCAAATGGCCCCCACCCGTGAAGGTAGGGGCCATTGTGCAAAAGGGCTGAGCCAAGATACAGCCCAGTAGCCCTAAAACACACTACAAAATATCCGGATCGTCTTTGGCAATAGTGCCGGTTGCCTTGCCAATGGCCTTCAGGCCGTGGTAGGCCACAAGAATCACGATCGTGCCAATGGCAATGCCGTTGAAGGAAATGCCACCAACAGTGAACGCGAATTGGCCGATGGCAATGATCATGGTGATGGCTGCCACCATGATATTCAGCGGCTTGTCGAAGTTGACCTTGTTCTCCACCCAGATGCGGATACCGATCATGCCGATCATGCCATACAGCAGCGTGGTCACGCCACCGAGCACGCCGGCGGGGATCGTGTTGATCACGGCACCGAACTTCGGGCACAGGCTCAGGATCAGGCGAAGGCGGCGGCGCACCAGTAGGCGGGCGGTGGAGTACACCTTGGTGGCGGCCATCACGCCGATGGTTCTCGCCGTAGGTGGTGGTGCCGGAG
>ENA-OQED01000329-OQED01000329.1-human-gut-metagenome-genome-assembly--contig:-NODE-329-length-19216-cov-1.138771_pt1 | contig 19216 bp, 27 predicted proteins | sample MGYA00242790_ERZ504625 | MGnify/ENA primary metagenome ERZ504625 (study PRJEB26092, sample SAMD00036345) | human gut metagenome | host: Homo sapiens | study: EMG produced TPA metagenomics assembly of...
GCCCAATTCTTTCAAGTCGGCGACGACGGCTTTCCGGCAGTCTTCCCGGGTCATGCCGTTGTATTTTGGCACCGGCTTTTTCATTCATCGTGCCGTCGAGGCTCATGATCATGATGGATTCCAGGTTGTGGCGCTGGCCCATTTCAAAGTCGTTCGGGTCGTGAGCCGGCGTAATCTTGACGGCGCCCGTACCGAAGCTGATATCGACGTAATCGTCGGCGATGACTTCGACTTCGCGGTCGACGAGAGGAACTACGACTTTCTTGCCGATGTATTTCTTCATGCGGTCGTCAGCCGGGTTGACGGCGACAGCCGTATCGCCCATGATCGTTTCCGGACGGGTCGTAGCGATCATGATGTAGTCATCTTCGCCGACGACAGGGTATTTGATGTACCAGAGATGGCCCTGGACGTCGGAATGGTCGACTTCGATATCCGACAGGGCCGTATGGCAGTGCGGGCACCAGTTGGTGATGCGCTGGCCTGGTAGATGAGGCCTTTTTCATAGAGCGTGACGAAGACTTCGCGGACGGCGCGGGCGCAGGTATCGTCCATGGTGAAGCGCTTGCGGCTCCAGTCGCAGGAAGATCCGAGGCGGCGGACCTGTTTTTCGATGCGGCTGCCGTACTGTTCCTTCCAGGCCCAGACGCGTTTCAGGAATTCTTTACGGCCGATGTCGTAGCGGGACTTGCCTTCTTCTTTGGCCAGCTGCTGTTCGACTTTGACCTGGGTTGCAATACCGGCGTGGTCCGTGCCGGGGATCCAAGCAACGTTATAGCCTTCCATGCGTTTGAAGCGGACGAGGATATCCTGCAGGGTATTGTCCAGGGCGTGGCCCATGTGGAGCTGACCCGTGACGTTCGGCGGCGGCATGACGATGCTGAACGGTTCTTTGCTCGGATCCGGGTCCTGATGGAAGTAGCCATTCTTTTCCCAAAAATCATACCAGGACATTTCAATGTCGTTCGGTGCATAAGCGCCTAACTGTTCCTTATTCCATTTCATCTGTATTCCCTCCAAAACAAAAAAAGAGCATTCCCTCGCCTAAGGGTATTCCTTAGGACGAAAGAATGCTGTATCTTCCGCGGTACCACCTAATTTGCCGCTTGCGCGACCGCTTCATGGCACAGGTAACGTCTGCTGCACGGGCAGGCCTTTCCTCCTACCAGCTCCCGGGTGACGCGCCCTACCCTCTTTGGATGCCCTCGCACCGGACTCGGCATCTCGCTGACAAAAAGAAATAAGGCTTCTTCCGCTCATCGCTTTTATGTGATAAATATTGTAGCAAGTTTACTTGGGCCTGTCAAGGTACTCCGCGTAAAATCAATAGACGCCCTGCTTGAAGAGGGTCATCATTTCCATGGTCAGGCTGGCCTTTTCCGTATCTTCCGGAATGTCCTTGCGGTCGATCCAGCCGGCCGTGGCCAGTTCGCCGTGGTCGACTTGCAGCCTATCGTCGCCGTCGAGGTCGCAGAAGAAGCCAAAGAGCAGCGTATCCGTGAAGCACCAGGGCTGGCTCTTATAGAACTGCAGATTCTTGACACGGATGCCCACTTCTTCCATGACTTCCCGGTGGACCGTTTCTTCGATGGTCTCACCGACTTCGGCAAAACCGGCCAGCAAGGCGATATTCTTGTATTCCCGTCCGGCATACTTCGAGACCAGCAGTTTGTCGCCATGGCGGACGGCGACGATGACGGCCGGACAGATGCGCGGATAAATCATGGTGTGGCAGTGGTCGCAGTGTACCATGCGTTCGTTCTCGCTGTGTACCATGGGGCGGCCGCAATGGCCACAATAGATGTGGTTGCTGTACCAGTTGTGCAGGGACAGGCCGGCGATGCCGGCAAAGGCCAGGTAACGCGGCCGGGCAGCGCGCATGAAATTGATGGACACATAGGTAAAGCCGTCCCGTTCCGGCAGGGCTTCCTTCGCCAGGTAGAACTGGGCCCGGTCTTCGGCAAAGAGCCAGCGGAACTGGTCTTCTCCGATGTCGGCATAGTCGGCATGGCGGGGATAGACGAATTCTTTATCGCCCGTCAGCCGGACCAGGACCTTGCGGCCCTGATAAGACAGCAGAATACCATCCGCGCCAGAGGCACAGGGTGGTATTCGACATGGTACGTGTGATTGCCAATGTCTTGTATCATTCGACGAGTTTCGCTCCTTCATTGCTGCATTTCAGGATATGGCCCGTAGCGGCGATGCCGTGGTCGTTGAAGCAGTTGATCATGGCGTCCATGATCTGCACTTCCTGATCCGTCGCAAAGGCGATGAGCGTCGAACCGGAACCGCTGATGGTAGCGCCCAGGGCACCGGCTTCGACGGCCTTCTTGAGGACCAGTTCGCCGCTGGGGATGAGGCGCAGGCGGTAGGGCACGTGCAGTTTATCCTGCAGGCCATAGGCGATGCGGTCGTACTGCTTGGTGAACAGCGAAGAAACGAGGAAGCTGACGCGGCTGACGTTGAAGACGGCGCTCTGGTAGTCGATGGTCTTGGGTAGGGCCTTGCGGGCTTCTTCCGTCGAAACTTCGACTTCCGGGCTGACCGTAATGAAAGACAGGTCATCGTCGATGGGGATGGAATTGGTCAGGGTCTTGCCATCGACCATGATAGAAACGGACAGGCCGCCGTAAATGGCAGGAGCCACGTTGTCAGGATGGCCTTCCAGGACGGTCGCCATGGTCAGCATATCTTCGCGGGTCATCTTATTGCCCGTCAGGGCATTGCCGATGAGGATGCCGCCGACGAGGGCTGCCGAACTGCTTCCCAGGCCGCGGGCCAGCGGAATAGCATTGACCAGCGCAGTGTGCCGCCCTTGGGCAGGGACTGGCGGTTCTTGATGGCCACGGCCTTCATGGCCTGGCCGACCATGTTCTCATCGAAATTACGGGGCAGGGAATTGGCTCCCAAACCTTCGATTTCGACAGTGATCGTGTCTTTATCCGGTTCTTCCGTAAAATAAATGTCATTGTACAAAGTCAGCGCAATCCCGACGGCATCAAAGCCGGAGCCGACGTTAGCCGACGTGGCCGGGATCTGTGCGTGCAGCGTTTTTGTCATTTCTTACACCTCGATTACACGAATGGCATTCGCAATCTTGCGAACGCACGACAAGTCTTCGATTTTCTGGAGCGAAGCCTGGACCAGGCCTGCTGGCGATTTGTCGATGAGGATGACGATTTCAGCGATTTCTGCCGTTTCATCCTTCTGGATGAGGGAGCGGATACTGATATTGTTTTCTGCCAGGACCTTGGAAACAGCCGCCAGGACGCCCGGCGCATTGTTGACGATCATGCGGATATAGTACGGCGAGGAAATGTCGGCCTGCGGTTTGAGCTTGGCTTCGTGCCATACGTAATCCCGTTTGCCCGTCATCTTCAGGTTGCGGTGGAGGATGACGTTCATGCGTCGCTGACGACGGCACTGGCTGTCGGCAAGGAGCCGGCGCCCTGGCCGTAGAACATGACGTCGCCGACGCAGTTGCCGCGGACGCAGACGGCATTGTAAGCGCCGTCGACGTTGGCCAGCGGGTGGCCTTTGCGGATGAAGGCCGGATGGACGTTGAGGGAAATGCCGTCTTCATCCTGGCGTGCAATGGCCAGGAGCTTGATGACATAGCCCATTTCCGTGGCGTGTTCAATATCTTCTTTGCTAATGTTTTCAATGCCTTCGACATGGACGTCGTTGAAGGTCACAGCCGAATGGAAGCCCAGCGTTGCCAGGATGGCGATCTTGCGGGCCGCATCGTAACCGCTGACGTCGTTCGTCGGGTCCGCTTCGGCATAGCCCTTTTCCTGGGCTTCCTTGAGGACGTCTTCATACGACGAGCCATAGGCGGTCATGTTGGACAAGATGAAGTTCGTCGTGCCGTTCATGATGCCGATGATTTCTTCGATGCGGTTGCTGTTGAGCGACGAATACATCGGGCGCACGATGGGGATGCCGCCGGCGACACTGGCTTCGAACTGGAAGTCCACGTTGTGCTGCTGCGATAATTTCAGCAACGGGATGCCGTAATCGGCGATGAGGTCCTTATTGGCACTGATGACGCTCTTGCCGCGCAGGAAGCACTGTTCGATGCAGTCCTTGGCAAAATCGGCGCTGCCCATGACTTCGACGACGATGTCGATTTCATCGTCGTTGATGATGTCGTTGAAATCCGTCGTGAGCTGGATGGAATCAGGTAAGTCTTCCATCTTTTCGTACTTATTCAAATCGCGGATGAGAACCCGCTTGATGTTGATTTTCGTATTGAGCTGTTCTTCAATGAGCGGACCGTTCATGGTCAGTAAGTCGACAACCCCTTTTCCAACCGTACCGCAGCCTAACAAGGCAATGGAAACATTTTTCCATGAGCCTACTCCCCCCTTTTTATCTTACGCTTGTCCGATGATATCGACTTTGCTGACACCGGACAGCTTTTCCAACGTTTTAATCAGTTCATCGACAGGAACGGTCATATCCTTGGTTTCGATGGACAAGCTGACATCTGCCATTCCCTGCAAGGGAATCCCCTGGTTGATGGTCAGGATACTGCCGTTATTGGCAGCGACCGTGTTGAGCACTTGCGATAATTCCCCAGGCCGGTCGAAGATCATGACCGACAAGGTGACGATTTTCCCCTGAGTCACATCGTAAAACGGGAAGACATAGTCCTTATACTTATAGTACGCACTGCGGCTCAAGTCCATCATGCGGACGGCTTCGTTGATGGTGCGCGTCTGATGATGCTTGAGGATTTCCTTGACCTTGATGGTCTTCTTGATGGCTTCGGGCAGAATGTCTTCGCGGACCAGGTAAAATTTATGGTTGCTGTCTTCTTTCACTCGGCTTCCTCCCTTTCGAGAAAATATTGATACGTCGCCATGAGGCCCGGCATGAGTTTCATCTTCGGCCGCCAGCGGAGCGTTTCGATGGCCTTTCCATTGGTCAGGGACGACCGGAAAATATCGCCCCTTGCGGGCTTCTCCATAAGAAACGGCCACACCGGCATGAGAGAAATACAAGAGAATCTCTTTCAGGGCGTTGATGGTCGTCTCGATCTGGGTGCTGATGTTATAAATCCCTGACGGCACGCCGCTGTCCATAGCGGCGATATTGGCGCGGGCCACATCCTTGACGTAGACGAAGTCGCGGGACTGTTCACCGTCGCCGAAAATCGTCAGGTCCTGACCGCAGGCCAATGCTCTGGCAAAGAGGCCGACGACACCGCCTTCGCCGCCATTGCCCTGGCGTTCGCCATATACATTGGCATAGCGCAGGATGGCATAGGGCAGGCCGAACAGGCTGCCATAGAGCTGGATATACTTTTCTGCAGCCACTTTGGTCAAGCCGTAGAACGACGCCGGTGCCAGTGGTTCCGATTCGCTCAGGGGCACTTTAGGATTATCGCCATAGACGGCGGCCGACGACGAATAGATGAATTTCTGTACACCCTGACGGCGGCACTGTTCCAGGACATTGATCAGGCCGATGACGTTGAGTTCGGCATCTTCCCTGGGATGGGCCAGGGAGTAGGATACCTGGGTCTGGGCCGCTTCATGAAAGACGACGTCGAAACGGCCTTCTTCAAAGAGGGCCTGCAGGGCTGCTTCGTCGCGGATATCGCCCTCGACGAAACGGGCCTCTGTCGGGATTTGGTCCCGGCAGCCTGTACTCAGGTTATCAAAGACGGTCACGTCATGGCCGTCTTCCAGCAAGGCGTCGACGAGGTGGGAACCGATGAAGCCGGCCCCGCCGGTAACTAAAATATGCAAAGTAAGACCTCCGATCCTTACGGCAGGTCACCGTAAGTAATGAGTTCAATCTGTTTGGCTTCCAGCTGCTGGCGGATAGCCGGTGACAGCAGGGCCTGGAATTCATCCTGCCAGTGATAGCCCCAGGCAAAGGACTGGCTGAGGACAGCCGTACTGCGGCCTGGATGCATCATGATTTCATGGGTCCCAAAAGGCAGTCTGTCGATGAGATAGTGCAGATTGCTTTCCGTCATGTGCCCGCCGTCGACCATGCCCCAGAAAAAGTCCGTCGTCGTAAAGTGCAGGCGCCGGACCGAGGCCATGGCTTTCTTCGACAAGTAGGTCAGTCCGTCGCGGCCGGCAATGCGCACGGGATTGGCCGACAATACCTTATAGGAATAGGCTTCCCTGGGGATGCGCAGGCGGTGGATACCGTACTTCATCATCAGCGACTGGACGATGGACCAGACCTGCGGCAGGACGTGCAGGTGCTGGTGGCTGTCCAGGTGGTCGATGGGAAGGCCCGTGGCCATGATTTTTTCCATCTGGGCGTCGAGTTCCCGGTAGACCTGACCGTAATCGAGTTTCCCCTGACAGGCCCGCTTGACGACTTCCGTATAGCTTTCCGGCAGCAGGCCGTCGGGCTGGACCAGGGTCGGCACTTCCCTGGCCGACAGGACCGTCGGCAGAGAACCGACCAGGGCTGAGATGGATGCCGATGCCCAGGCCGGGACATTTCCGGGCCAGGTCGACGGCCTCGTCAAAGGCCGGGCCGTTGGCCAGCAGAGACGTGCTGGTCAGGACACCTTGTTCGCAGGCTTCGATGACGGCCTGATTGACTTCTGTATGGATGCCGAAATCATCGGCATTGATGATGACTCTGTTCATCTTTCAAACTCCCCGTCCTTTCAGGACGTACTACATAATGAGCTTAATGACTATTATACATGGACAATCGTATTTTGACAATATCCTCTGCCCATTCTATTCCGCAAATTGCCGATATGCCGCTTCCTTCACTTTGCGCTGCCAATCCTTCAGGGGCGTCCCTGTCTCAGCGGCGGCAGCCCGGCAATCATCGTATTCTGCCGATATGTTGACGACCTTGCCGTCATAGCGGCAGACCTTGCAGTGCAGGTCGCGGCCATCGACGCGGACCGTCGTGATGAGCCGGTCGCAGGCCAGGCGGGTCACTGGGAAGAAGCGGACGCCAATGGACGTCGTCTCCCTGACAATGACGCCGATGAGGGTGTCGATGAGTTCCTGACGGCACAAGACGCAGAGCATAGAGGCCATGCGGCCTTTCTTCATCATCATCGGCATGGCCCAGACATCATTGGCGCCCTGAGCAGGATGAGGGAAAAGACGTATTCCATGTTCTGCGGGTTCATGTCATCGATATTGGCTTCCAGCTGCCATAATGTTTCCATTTCCATCACCTCAAGCGATTCATCGTATCGGCCAGGCGGCCAGCGCCGAAGCCGTTGTCGATGTTGACGACGGATACGCCGGCAGCACAGCTGTTGAGCATGGCCAGGAGGGCCGACAGGCCGTGGAAATTGGCACCATATCCGATACTGGTCGGCACGGCGATGACCGGTTTGTCGACGAGGCCGCCGACGACGCTGGCCAGAGCCCCTTCCATGCCGGCGACGACGATATTTACGTTGGCCCGGCGGATATCATCGACGCGGGCCAGGAGGCGGTGGATGCCGGCGACGCCGACGTCGTAGATGCGTTCAACGCGGTTGCCCATGATTTCCGCCGTCAAGGCCGCTTCTTCAGCAATGGGGATATCGCTCGTCCCGGCGGTAATGACCGAAATGAGGCGGTCGCCATTGACGACGGTTTTGTCCTTATGCTGATAGACCATACGGGCCAATTCGTCATATTGGGCAGCCGGATGGCGTCCGGCCAGGTTGTCGTAGACGGCCTTATCGGCCCGCGTGCCGATGACGTTGTCGTACTTCTCCATAAGGATGTCCAGGATCCGTACCGACTGATCGACAGTCTTGCCGGCACAGTAGACGACTTCCGGGAAGCCGCAGCGCTGCTGACGCTGCAAGTCCAGTTTGGCAAAGCCCAAATCGAGGGTTTCCTTAGTTTCTTCCATAGTTACTCCTTAAAACCATTTTTTCCCATGCCTTATATAAGACGATGCCGACCGACATGGACAGGTTCAGCGATTCCGTATCGGGACGCATGGGGATGGTCAGTACGTCATCACAGCAGTCCAGGAAAGGACCGGGCAGGCCGTTGCCTTCGTTGCCGAAGGCCAGGATGACAGGCTGACTGTAGTCGGCGTCGACATACGAGACGGTCCCTTCCGGAGCCGTCCCATAGACCTGGCGGTCCTCGTCGGCACAGAACTGGTCCAGCTGTTCATCGGTCACGTCCTGGACGACGGGGACCTTGAAGATAGCCCCCATGGCACTGCGGATGGTCTTGTCATTATAGACGTCGACACTGCCTTCGCTGAGCAGGACGGCGCCGGCATTGGCCGCAGCCGCCGTGCGCAGTATAGTCCCCAGATTACCCGGGTCCTGGATGGAGCGCAGATAGAGGACGGCCTTTTCCGGCGCAATGGCCGGCAGGCTGTCGAAAGTATAGGCAAAGAAAGGCAGCATGGCCGCCAATCCCTGGGGCGTCCTGGTGTCTTTCAGCTTGTCATAGACGCTGTCGGTGACGGCATAAAAAGTCCAGCCCAGTTCGAGGCCTCTGGCATAGAGGGCTTCAAGCCATCCAGGGCCCGCCCCTTTTCCGAGACGAAGCAGATGGCATCGGGAATAGCCATGGCCGCTGCGTCGGCAATGACCCGCAGGCCTTCGACGAAGACGCGCTGATGGGCCTGGCGGCCTTTCTTCTGCTTCAGGGAGCAGGCCATCTTGACCCACTGGTTGTCGCGGGACGTAATTTCGTTCATAGTACCTCCTATCTACCCGCCATGCGGATAAAAAAAGGGACCTCGCATGATAACTTTCATGCGACAGTCCCTCTCGTATAAGCCATGATTACTGCTGATCCGGCTTGTCGTCCTGATGTCCGTTATTCTTGAGCAGGCTTTCGCGGTTCTGCTGAATGCTGGACAAGGTCTTTTCCAATGTCGATTCAACGTATTTGAGGACATCGCCGGCATAGGTAATGGAGCTGTTCTTCAGCTGTTCCGACGAATCGTTGGCATTCTGGATGATCTGGTTGGCATGTTCCTGAGCCTGCCGTACCAGTTCGCTTTCTTCTGTCAATTTGGCAATATAATCCTTGGCCTGGGCGACCATGCTTTCGGCATGATGCTGGGCATCGGAAATGATCTTATCTTTTTCGGACAAGACTTTCTTGGCCTGTTCCAATTCGGCCGGCATGGATTCTTTCAATCGTCGATGATTTGAAGGATTTCTTCTTCTTCGACCATCTTCTTATTGGTAAAAGGCATCTTCGAGGCGTTCATTACCAAACTTTCCAAATCTTCTAACAGTTTATCCGAATTCATGTATTCTCCACTCCTAAAGCATTGTACTTGTCTGCAAACTTCTCTTTCAGTTTCTGTTCGACATAATCGGGAACCATATCGTCGAGCTTGCCGCCGAAGCAGGCCAGTTCGCGGATACCTGTCGAGCTGATATACGAATACTGGGTACTGGTCATGATGAAGACCGTTTCGATACGCGGTTCCACCTTCTTCATGAGCAGGGCCCGCTGGAATTCGTATTCAAAATCGCTCAAGGCGCGCAGGCCGCGGATGATGATAGTCGCATCGTGTTCGATGGCATATTCATTGAGCAGGCCATGGAAGCTGACGACTTCGATGTTGGGAATGTGTTTTGTCGTTTCCCGCAACATCTCTTCCCGTTCTGCCATCGAGAACAAGGGCTTCTTCGACGGGTTCTCAAAAACAGCGACGATGAGCTTGTCGACAAGCTGGCTCCCCCGTTCAAAAATGTCAATGTGTCCGTTGGTGACAGGATCAAAACTGCCGGGACAAATACCGATTCGCACTTTCTAGACTCCTTCCTGACGACGGCGGATAAAGGCAATCCGCGTGTCTTTCCCATAGGATTTTTCTCTGATGACCTCATACAATGGGCTCTCCGTTATACCTTCGTTCCGGCTGTATTCCATCAGAATCAATCCTCCCGGAGCCAGCAAATCGTATTCACCTATCAAAGCGATTGTATCGTTCACCAAATTTTTGTTATACGGCGGGTCCGCAAAGATATAATCAAATTTGCGTCCCTGCAGCCGCGCCAGGCTTTGGCCGAGTTAAGGCGCAGCACTTCGACGCAGTCTGCAAAGCCGCAAAGGGCTGCATTCTGGCGGATGAGCTGCTGCGTGTAATGGTCGATGAAGACAGCCGATGCCGCACCGCGGCTCAGCGCTTCCAGCCCGAGGCACCCGTACCGGCAAAGATATCGAGGACAGCGGCACCGCGCAGGCCGCCGCTGTTTTCGAGGATGTTGAAGAGACTTTCCCGCGTACGGTCCAGCGTCGGCCGGGTCAGCATCCCCTTCGGGGACTTCAGGACCCGTCCTCTGGCACTGCCGGATATGATTCTCATAGGATCACCTGCTCGTACATAGTTAATTATACACGTTTTTTATTACATATCAATCTATTTTTTCTTAATTCGTTCGACCTTCAGTTCCTTGCCGTGCATGAGGCGGATGATGTTGTCTTTATGGCGCACGACGACCAGCAGGGCTGCCAGCAGGCCGAAAATCGTCAGCGGCAGAGGTTCGTTGAAAAAGAACATGGTAACGGGCACCAAGGATGGCCGCTACGATGGAACCGAGGGAGACGATGCGCGTCAGGGCGACGATGACGGCCCAGACGCAGAAGACGATAAGCGTTTCCCACGGGGCCAGGAACAGGATGATGCCCAGGCCCGTGGCGACGCCTTTGCCGCCTTTGAACTTGAGGAAAATCGAGCACGAATGGCCGACGATGGCCAGCAGGCCGCCGGCGATCATGAAGTAGATCTGCGTGTCCGTACTGCCCAGGCCCGACTGGCTGGCGACCTGGCCGAGGTAGACGCCGAGCATCCCCTTGGCGACATCGCAAATGAGGACCAACAGGCCGCCGACGGCGCCGAGGACGCGGTAGGCGTTGGTCGCCCCCGTGTTATGGCTGCCGTAGTCCCTGATATCCGTATGATACAAGGCCTTGCCGATGACCAGACCGCTTGGGAAGGACCCGGCGATATAGGCCAGTACCAGGCAGAGGATTCCGAGCATCATAAGCTTTCACCGTCCTTCTTCCCGCGCAGGATGAGCCGGATCGGCGTCCCTTCAAAGCCGAAGGTTTCGCGCAGGCGGTTTTCCAGAAAGCGCAGGTACGAGAAATGCATGAGCTGCGGTTCGTTGACGAAGAGAATGAACGTCGGCGGCTGGACCGAAGCCTGGGTCATGTAGTAGATCTTGAGCAGCTTGCCGCCCTTGGCCGGCGGCGGATTGGTCAGCTGGGCATCTTCGATGAGTTCGTTGAGGACGCTCGTCGACACGCGCATGTGCTGCTGTTCCGACACGAACTTGACCATGTCGGCCAGGCGGTTGATGCGCTGCTTGGTCAGGGCCGAAGCGAAGAGGATGGGCGCATACTGGAGGAAAGCCAGTTCGCGGCGGATGTCTTCTTCAAATTTGTGGCTCGTCTTGCTGTCCTTTTCGACGAGGTCCCACTTGTTGACGACGATGATGCAGCCCTTGCCGGCTTCATGGACGTAACCGGCGATCTTCGTATCCTGTTCGGTCACGCCTTCTGTGGCATCGATGACCAGGACGGCGATATCCGAACGGTCGACGGCGCGCAGGGCCCGGACGACGCTATAGCGTTCGACAGGCATGTCGATCTTGGCCTTGCGGCGCATACCGGCCGTATCGATGAGGACGAAATCCGTCCCTTCATAGGACCAGTGGGTATCGATGGAATCGCGCGTCGTCCCCGGCACGTTGCTGACGATGACCCGTTCCTGCCCCAGGAGGGCATTGGTCAGGGATGACTTGCCGACATTCGGCCGGCCGACGAGGGCGATGTGGATGGCTTCGTCGTCATCGTCCATGGCCGGGACTTTCTTGATGTACTTCAGGACTTCGTCGAGGAGGTCGCCGAGGTTCATCAGGTTGACAGCCGAGACGCCGATGGGGTCGCCCAGGCCGAGGCTGTAAAATTCGTAGATATTCATTTCTTGTTCGACGCTGTCGATCTTGTTGACGACCAGGATGACCGGCTTGCCGCATGAGCGGAGGATGTGGGCGATTTCTTCATCCTGAGGCTGGACGCCGACTTTGCCGTCGACGACATAGAGGATGACGTCGGCTTCGCGGATGGCCAGTTCAGCCTGATAACGCATACTGGTAAAGATATGGTTATCTGAATCGACGAATTCGATGCCGCCCGTATCGATCATGGTGAATTCCTGGCCGAGCCATTCGGCGTCGAAATAAATGCGGTCGCGCGTCACGCCGGGAATGTCTTCGACGATGGAAATGCGCTTCTTGACAATGGCATTGAAGAGCGTCGATTTGCCGACGTTCGGACGCCCGACGACAGCGACTAAGGGTTTGTACATGGCAGAATCCTTTCTATAGACGAAAAAAGGATAACCGGTAGAGCCCGGCTATCCCCCTTTTTGTGAAACCTTAGTTGTTTTCTTCTTCTTTATCCTGGTTATCGAGATAGTTGCGAACTTCCTGTTCTTCTTCATCTTTCTGAATGGCCAAGACGCTGAGAGAAATCTTTTTCTTATCCGTATCGATGCCGATGATCTTGACGTTCATGACATCGCCGATGTTGACCAGGTCTTTGACAGCAACGCCGCGTTTTTCCGTCAATTCGGAAATGTGGAGCAAGCCCTGCAATTCCGGATCGATGGCCAGGATAGCGCCGAAGGGCAGGAGCTTCTTGACTTCGCCTTTGACGATATCGCCGACTTCAAATTTTTCGATAGCAGCGATCCAGGGGTTCTTCTGGAGTGCTTTCAAGGACAAGGAAATACGGTTCCGTTCTTTATCGAATTTCTGAACGAGGACCTGGAGTTTTTCACCCGTATGGAGAACGGCATCGACAGAGCTGATGCGTTTCCAGGAAATGTCGGAAATGTGGAGCAGGCCTTCTACGCCGCCGAGATCGATGAATGCACCATAGGGCATGATCTTGACGACCGTGCCTTCGAGGACAGCGCCTTCTTCAATGTGTTTGAGGGCTTCTTCGCGTTTTGCTTCGCGTTCTGCTTCGAGGACGGCTTTGCGGGAAAGGACGAGGCGGTTCTTGTGTTCGTCGATGTCGATGACTTTGACCTGGAAGGTCTGGCCTACGAGATAGTCCAAAGATTTAACGAATTTGATATCGCCCTGGGAAAGGGGAATAAAACCACGCAGGGATTTGATGGAAACGACAAGGCCAGCCTTGTTCGTTTCTTTACCTGTACATTCGACGAGCTGGTCGTTTTCAAAAGCATCGCGGACTTCTTTCCAGTCTTCGACTTTTTTCATCTTGACGAGGGAAACGACGATAGCTCCTTCTTCTTTGATGTTGTTGGCGATTTCAACAGTCAGTTCGTCGCCGACTTTGACAAAGTCACTTGCTTTTTCCGGAGCGGGAACAGCCATTTCCTTTTTCGGCAGGATTGCTTCTGCTTTCGTACCGATGGAAACATAGGCAGCATCATCATTCACAGAAATAACCGTGCCTTTGACCACGTCACCTTTCTTTGGATTTTCTTCATAGTCATACTTGTCCAACAATTCTTCACTCATTACTTCTGTGCCTTCAGCTTGCAAATTTTCCATAATCTTAACAACCTCCTGTATTATCCAATCCGGCGTGGAAGCGCCGGCTGTAATGCCTATATGATTCATACCACGGAACCAGGCCGTATCCAATTCGGCTGCTGTTTCGATGTGGTATGTCGGGCAATCCTGTTCACGGCATACCTGCGCGAGGCGGCCTGTGTTGGCGCTGTTCTTGCCGCCAATGACGATCATGGCGTCCACATGGCCTGCCAGTTCTATCGCTGCCTGCTGACGCTGCTGCGTCGCCGTGCATATGGTCATATGCACATCGAGATGATTGGTCTTTCGTTGCAGGATAGCGGCGATACGCTTGAATTGCTCTTGAGAGAACGTCGTCTGTACGACGACTCCCATAGAATCGCAAAAGGGAATTTTTTCAGCTTCTTCTTCCCTATCTATTATAATAGCACGATTTGCCCCCCATTGTGAAATGCTAATTACTTCAGGATGGGATTTTTCTCCTACTATTATGAGTTTTTCGCCCTTTTCGACGATGTTTTTAGCGTCTTGTTGGGCCTTTTTGACGTGTGGACACGTTGCATCTATGACTTTTAGTTCTTTTTGGTCGGCCTGTTCATAGACATCCGGGCCGACTCCGTGAGAGCGTATCAGGATGACAGCCCCCTTGTCGACATCGTCCAGCGAGTCGACCGGCGATACGCCATGAGCGGCTAAACGCCCGACAACTTGCGGATTGTGGATGATGGGTCCCAGGGTATGCGTCCCCTTTTCGGCCTGCCCCGCAAGCTCGACAGCCCGGCGCACACCATAGCAAAAGCCACAGGCCGCGGCGAGAGTTACTTTCATTTTGCGTCCCCTTTATACTGATTTTGCATAGCTATGATAATATCGCGGATTTCGTCGGAAAAACCTTTGACCAAGTCGCGATCCGACGCCTTTCCCTGCGGTGCCGGGACGGGTTTGCCAAAGATGACCCGGACGGGGCCGGTCTTTTTCGGCAGGAATTCGGAATTGACGATAGCCGCCGGCAGGACCGGCACCTTGGCCTTGATGGCGATTCCGGCAAAGCCTTCATGGAAAGGCCCGACTTTGCCGCCCCGCGTCCGCTTCCCTTCAGGAAAAATCCCCAAGACCTCGCCGCTCTTCAAGACCCGGAAGGACTCGATGACGGCTTTGCGGTCGATGTGGCCGCGGTGGACCGGGAAGGTGTGGACATAGCGCAGGAACCAGCCCATGAGGGGATTGCGGAACAATTCCTCTTTAGCCATGAAATGGATCAGATGGTGGCGCATGGCCGTCCCCAGCAGGGGCGGATCGAAATTGCTGGCATGATTGCAGACGACCAGGAACGGCCCCTTTTCGGGGATGTTCTCTTCGCCGATGACTTCCATGCCCAGGACGCCGTAGGTAGCGACATTGAAAATCTTGCGGATCACGCCATATGTAAAGGTATGCATCAGCCTCGCTCCTTCATCAGGCCCAGGATGACGTCGGCCGTCTGCTCTAAATCGAGATCGCTGTTGTCGACGACGATGGCATCGTCGGCCTTCTTCAGCGGCGAAACGGCGCGGTGTGAATCCATATCGTCGCGGGCGGCAATACTGGCAGCGATTTCTTCATACGTCTCGCTGCCGCCTTTGGCCTGGACTTCCAAATACCGGCGGCGGGCCCGGGAATCGACAGACGCCGTCAGGAAGATCTTGAGGTCCGCCTGGGGCAGGACGACAGTCCCGATATCGCGGCCGTCAAGGATGACACCGCCTTCTTTGGCCATGGCCTGCTGTAATTTTACCAGTTTTTCCCGTACGACTGCAAGAGCCGCGACGGCAGAAACATGGGAAGATACGCGCTGGGTCCGGATCGCTTCGGTCACTTCCGTCGATCCGACGTAGACGCGGCACAGGTCTGCCTGCGGTTCCAGGCGGATATCAATGGTATCGACGAGGTCACGGACCGCTTTTTCATCAGAAAGGTCGATGCCTTTTTCCAGGACGGCCCAGGTAAAGGCCCGGTACATGGCACCCGTATCGATATACAAGTAATGGACCCGGTTGGCCAGGACCTTGGCGACACTGCTCTTGCCCGCTCCGGCCGGCCCATCAATGGCAACCGTCAATTTTCGCATGGTATGCACTCCTTTGTAGCGGCCGCCGTTCCGGCGACGAAGCCCGTCGAAAAGGCTGCCTGCAGATTATAGCCGCCTGTAAAGGCGTCGATGTCGATGACTTCTCCGGCAAAATAGAGATTGGGGACAAGTTTCGACTCCATCGTCTTGGGATTGATTTCCTTGACAGCAATGCCGCCAGCCGTGACGATGGCTTCTTCAATGGGACGCGTCCCGGTCACGGTCAGGCTCAGGGCCTTGAGGGTATCGACCAGGTCCTGCCGCTGTTCCCGGGAAATCTGGTTGACCGGACAGGCAGCGGCGATGCCGGCCTGGTCGAGGACGATGGGGATGAGCCGCTGCGGCAGGAGGTCCTTCAGCCCATTGGAGGCCTCTTTGCGGATGTATTTCTCGAAATCCCGCCGCAGCCGGGCGTCGAGCTTTTCCTTGGACAAGGCCGGTTTGAGGTCGATGCGCAGCTGCATGGGAAAAGCGCAGGACTTCTTATGGGCCGCCTCGGTACTGAGCATGAGGATGATCGGCCCGGACACGCCGAAATGAGTGAAGAGCATCTCGCCGAAATGGGAGGCAGCTTTCTTGCCCCGCTTCCACAGCGACGCTTCGACATTGCGCAGGGACAGGCCCGACAGGGTGTGAGGCCAGGTTTCTTCCGTCGTAAAGGGAATGAGCGATGGTTTCAGCTCCGTCACGCTGTGTCCCAGGCTGCGGGCAAAGCCGTAGCCGTCGCCTGTCGAACCGGTCACGGGATAGGACATGCCGCCCGTCGTGATGATACAGGCGTCGCCTCGTAATTCCCCGACGCCGCACTGACGACCATGCGGCTGCCCCAGGCCTTGACGGCGTGGACGGCGTCGCTCAGATGGAGGTCGACGCCCTTCTGGCAGAGCTTGCGATAAAAGAGCTTGCGCACTTCGATGGCACTGTCCGACTGGGGAAAGATGCGGCCGCCCCGTTCCTCCTTGGTAGCCAGGCCCCAGGTATGCAATTTATCCAGCAGATCCTGATTGGTAAATTGTTCATACGCACTGTAGAGGAATTTGCCGTGGCCCGGCGTATGGGCGATGAAATCGGCCATGCTGCATGAATTGGTCAGATTGCAGCGGCCCTTGCCGGTAATGCCCATCTTCTTGCCGACGATATCATTTTTTTCAAATAAGTATACCCTGGCCCCGGCTTCTGCCGCGGCCAGCGCAGCCATGATGCCGGCCGCACCGGCACCGATGACGAGTATTTCCTTCATAGGCACTCCTGTTTATTTATATTTGTAGAGTTCCGCCACTTCTTCGCGGGTCAGCTTGCGATAGGCCCCGCGCTTGACGCCGCTCAGGGTCAGGAAGGCGTACTGAACGCGGCGCAGGTTGTGGACCTGGTAGCCGAAGAACTCGAACATGCGGCGGACCTGGCGGTTGCGTCCTTCATGGATGGTGATTTCCACACTGGTCAGGTTCGTCTTCGGGTCATAGCCGATATAGTAGACATCGGCCGGGGCCGTCATGCCGTCCTTCAGCTCGACGCCGTCTGCCAGGTGCTGCAGGACCGAATCGGCAATGCGCCCTTTTGACCTTGACTTCATAAGTCTTGTCGACGAGGCGGCTGGGATGCATGAGGATGTTGGCCAGTTCACCGTCATTGGTCATGATCAGCAGGCCTTCCGTATTCTGGTCCAGGCGGCCGACGGCGTAGATGCGGTCCTTTTCCTTCCTGAAATAGTCCATGACCGTCGCCCGGCCCTGGTCATCGCTCGACGTGGTGATGACGCCCTTGGGCTTGTTGAACAGATAATAATGCTTCGGCTGCGCTTCCAGGGTCTTGCCGTCGACGGCAATGCGGTCCTTGTCGGGGTCGACTTTCGTCCCCAGCTCGCGGACGATGACGCCGTTGACGCGGACGCGCCCTTCTAATATCATCTTTTCCGAAGCGCGCCGCGAAGCGACACCGCAGTTACTCATCACTTTCTGTAACCGTTCTTCCATCAGTTGCATCCTCCGTAATATCTGCCGGCATGTGGCCGGCTAAATCGGCCAGGGAATCCATGCCGATACATTCTAAAAAATAAGCAGACGTGCCGTATAAAATCGGCCGCCCTGGGCTGTCCTTACGCCCCAGTTCGACGACGAGGCCCTGCTGGACTAGCGACGTCAGGACCCGTTCTGACGAGACACCGCGCAGCTTTTCGATTTCAGCCCGCGTAATGGGCTGTTTGAAGGCGACGATGGCCAATACTTCCAGTGCCATAGAGGACAACTCCGTCGTCCCCGTCCGGACCCATTGCAGGGCATCGTGGAGGTCCGGCCGCGTGACCAGCTGAAAGCCGCCGGCGACGCGGATGAGAACGATACCCCGCCGCTGGCTGCTGAGCAGGTGCTGCAGGCGGTCTGCCGTCGCTTCCGTTTCGGCCTGGGTCCAGCCCGTATGGGCGCAGATGGCCGTCATCGTCATGGGGTCGCCGCTCAGAAAGAGCAGGGCTTCCAACAGAGCCGTAGGCTCGATGGTATCAGTTTGGCGTGTATCGTAAGGCAATGGTATTCCCATCCTCTCCTTCAGCAACAGTAGCGCATTGGCCGATTTTCAGCAGTTCCAGGACGGCCAGGAAGGTGACGACCAGTTCGACCCGGGACCGGCAGGTCCTGAATATGGCGTCGACGGCCATCGTACCCTGGGCACGGCGCAGGGCGTAAGTGACGCGGCGCATGCACTCTTCGACGCTGTAGATTTCCTTCTGTATGCGGATCTCTACGGCTGTCGGCTCGGGAAGGGCCTGGCAGACCTTGTGGAACGCCTGGTAGAGGGCCTCTGTGTCGATGTGGCCGGCAAAGCGGGCCTCATAGGGCAAGGCCGTCGGGCAGGCGCCCCAGCATGAGACTGCGGCATCCCACAACTGTCCCATAGCCTGGGACAGGGCTTTCATCTTTTTATATTCGACGAGCTGGCGGACCAGCGCTTCCTGCGGGTCTTCTTCCTCCTCTTCAGCCAATTTCGGCTGCTTAGGCAGCAGCAGGCGCGATTTGATCTGCAACAGCGTCGCTGCCATGACGAAGAACTTGCTGGCATAATCGACATCGAACGTGTCGATGTCCGCTACGTAGGCGTTGAACTGGTCTGTATCTCGACGATAGGTATGTTATAAATATCGACTTTGTTCTTTTCGATGAGATAGAGCAGCAGGTCCAGGGGACCTTCAAAATCCGATACTTTATACTTGTATTCTGTCATGATTCATTATAACTCATTTTCCCATGAATGTGAATTTCACTGGACTGCGAAAAGGAGCTGTCCTAAGACAGCTCCTTTGTTTTGCAAGGGACTCGTCGGCCACGGCCAACGCCGCTCACACGCTCGTTGTTTTTTTGGTGCCGGGGACCGGAATCGAACCGGTACGGATATCTCTATCCGACGGATTTTAAGTCCGTTGCGTCTGCCAGTTCCGCCACCTCGGCATGACGAAAGATGAAAATATGGAGGCGGCACCCAGAATCGAACTGGGGATGAAGGTTTTGCAGACCTCTGCCTTACCGCTTGGCTATGCCGCCATATATGGAGCGGAAAACGAGACTCGAACTCGCGACCCCCACCTTGGCAAGGTGATGCTCTACCACTGAGCTACTTCCGCA
>ENA-OQED01000330-OQED01000330.1-human-gut-metagenome-genome-assembly--contig:-NODE-330-length-19176-cov-1.217597_pt1 | contig 19176 bp, 18 predicted proteins | sample MGYA00242790_ERZ504625 | MGnify/ENA primary metagenome ERZ504625 (study PRJEB26092, sample SAMD00036345) | human gut metagenome | host: Homo sapiens | study: EMG produced TPA metagenomics assembly of...
TAAAATATCCTTATCTATTTATGATCTGTGTTTTATTTCATTTCTCTTACGATCTTTCGAACCGGAAGAACAAATGTCGGAGATACGGACAACTCATCCAGTCCCATCTCTACAAATCTCTCAGTAAGTGTAGTGTCCGCACCAAGCTCACCACAGATTCCGGCCCAGATACCTTCTTTGTGTGCATTATCCACAACCATCTGGATCATACGGAGAACTGCCTCATGATGGGAATCATAAATATTGTCAAGCTTTGCATTCTGACGGTCAATAGCCAGTGTATACTGGGTCAGATCATTGGTTCCGATACTGAAGAAATCAACCTCTTTTGCAAGAAGATCACTGATCATAACAGCTGCCGGAGTCTCGATCATGATACCCTGCTCCACGTCATCACGGAACGGGATCCCCTGTTCCTTAAGCTCTGCTTTTACTTCTGCTACAATGGCCTTGATCTGCTTCACCTCTGTTACAGAGATGATCATCGGATACATGATGGAAATATTTCGAACATGCTTGCGCGGAAAAGTGCTCTCAGCTGTGTCTTAAATACTTCCGGACGGTCCAGACAGATACGGATCGCACGATATCCCATTGCAGGGTTTTCCTCATGCGCCATATTGAAATAATCGATCTGCTTGTCCGCTCCGATATCCAGAGTACGAATGATAACTTTTTTACCGGCCATATTCTGAGCTACGGTCTTGTAAACCTGGAACTGCTCTTCCTCTGTAGGATAGTCTTCTTTTTCCAGGTATACGAACTCACTTCGGAAAAGTCCGATGCCTTCCGCATCATTGGCAAGTACATTCGCAACATCACCTGTACTTCCGATGTTGGCATAAAGGTGGAGCTTACGACCGCTCTTGGTAACAGTTTCTTTACCTTTCAGTTCTTTGAGCATTGCACGCTGTGCAAGTTCATCGGCACGCATATCCTCGTATTTTTTAAGGGTCTCTGCATCCGGCTCAACGATCAGATTTCCGCTCTTTCCGTCTACGACTGCCATCTTACCGTCCATGGACTCATCGTATTCAATATTGATCAGCGCCGGAATATTCATGGTTCTCGCAAGAATCGCAGTATGTGAGTTAGAAGAACCTTTTCTTGTGACAAAAGCAAGAACCTTGCTCTTATCCATCTGTACAGTCTCACTTGGTGCAAGATCCTCTGCAACTACGATCACCGGCTCGGATGCTTCAAGCTCTCCATCTCCATGGCCGGAAAGCACACGTACCAGACGGTCTGAGATATCCTTTACATCAGCTGCTCTTGCTTTCATATAATCGTCGTCCATCTGTGCGAACATTGATGAGAAGTTATCACCAGTTGTTGCAACCGCATATTCTGCATTTACAGACTCTGTACGGATAATGTTGTGGATGGAATCCAGATAGTCATCATCATCCAGCATCATCTGATGAACCTCAAAGATTGCCGCTCCGGACTCTCCAACTTCCTGAAGAGCCTTGTCATAAAGCTTCTGAAGCTGTGCCACAGCCTGCTCTCTGGCTGCCTCCACACGCTTTACCTCTTCTTCCGGATCCTCCACGTGAACACGTTTAACACTGGCGTCAACTTTCTGGAGGATTGAGATCTTACCGATCGCAATACCGGAAAATACAGATTTACCTTCCAAAACCTTCATGAAATTATCTCCTTCTGTTTTTATATTTGCCCACTTATGATGTATTATATCACACTATCCAAAGATTCTGCCACGATTTTTTTATGATCTCTAAAAAACCTGTAAAAACTCTATTTATACTTTCTTTTTTGTCATATATACAGCAAAAGTGACAAAATAAAGACCGCAGAGCTTCATAAAACCTGAACAATACTTTCAGATATAAAAATAAGCATCTGCCGCCGGAATCCTTCCGGCAATTGCAGATGCTATATGTATGTATATCTTTTTATTCACTGCGAAGGGCATCGATCGGATTAAGATTAGCTGCCTTTACAGATGGGAGAAGTCCGAAGATCAGACCGATCAGCATGGAAAATACCACAGAACCGATAATTGCCGGAACGCTGATGGCTGTTGGTGCTCCTGACACCTGAGACACCATTTTTGACAGGATGATCCCAAGGACCACACCAATGATTCCTCCGATACTGGTCAGCACCGAAGCTTCCGTCAGAAACTGTCCCAGGATCACTTTTTTTCTTGCTCCGATAGCTTTTTTCAGTCCGATCTCGCTGGTACGTTCTGTGACAGATACAAGCATGATATTCATAACACCGATACCACCAACAAGCAGGGAGATACTTGCGATCCAGATCAGCTGCTGATTGGTACTTTCGCTGAGCTTCTGGAGATTCTTGACCTTCTCCATAATGTCTTCCGCTTTATATTTAAAGTTCGATTTATTTTTTTCATTCTGGATCCCTGTATTCAGAATATCCTCTGCTGCTTTTCCTACAGAACTCATATTATCTGTGCTGTCTGCACGGACTGTCACATTTTGCGGCTGATCAAATTTAAATGCAACAGGCCAGGTAGTATCCGGGATCATCACGCTTCCCATGATCGTCTGCGAATATTCCTCGTATTCAGAAATCGTATTGATCTTCGGCATGCTGTCCTCACTCTGAGTGATCACACCTACAATGATATACGGTTCTGATCCCACCTCAATGGTTTTCCCTACAGGGCTCTCACTTCCGAAAATATTCTGTGCAGCATTGGAATCCACAAGAGCAAACCTTTCGGTAGCTGTCATAATCTTTTTGTACAAATCCCCGCCCGGACTGGACCAGGTATCCCATCGTTTTCAGATAATTGCTGTCGATCCCGTACACGGTTCCGCCCTGAAAGCTTGTGTTTTTATAATAAACACTGGCAGACTGGCTACTGTAATAAAATGTAGAACTGATCACATGATCCAAGTCTCCGATCGCCGTTTTCTGGGAATCAGAAATAACCGGCGGTGTGGCCGAGCTTCCGTAAGAACCATAATCCATATCGTATGTACTGTCTCCGTCATAGAGCATAACCTGTACGGTATTGTTTCCGGACCCGATCAGATCTTCCTTGATCTGCTCACTGGTACCTTTGATCGTAGATACAATTGCAATAATAGATGCAATACCAATAATAATACCCAGCATGGTCAGAAAGGATCTCATCTTATGTGACCATATTCCCTGAAAAGCCAGGCGTATATTTTCAAACATGAAATTTCTCCTTCCTGTTATTTATTCATTGTACATATCATCCAAAGTCACTTCTTTTGTCTTGGCTCCCTCCTTCACGGCATCACCATATGGGAAAGCAAGAAGATCATCGGGTTTCAGACCTGAAGTTACAACTGCATAATATCCGCTGTTTACAATGCTTCCCACTGTGATCTGCTGCTTTTTCAGTGTTCCCTTCACGTCTTTGTATACATAGCTGGTTCCATTTTCCGTACGGATAAATGCCTTCATCACAACCATACTGCCTTCGGCAAGTTTATTTGACTTCAGAGATACCGTCACATAATCCTGGTCGGTAAACTGCAATGAACGATCTGTGATCTCTGCATTAAAGGTGTAATACGATACATTGGGATTAGAATCTCCACCATAATAAGCATTTGAAGAATCCACCGGGTAATCGGATACATTCAGTACCTTCGCCTCAAAGCTGCCGGAATTATAACTGGTACACTGAAGAAGTGTTCCCTCCTTCATCTGATCCAGCATCAGTTCGCTGACCGTTCCGGTAACATAAAAACCATCTTTGCTTTTTACTTTCAAAAAAGCATCTCCATTATAAGAACCTGTGACTTCATCTCCGATGTAAGCAACCGTTCCATCCAGTTTGCTTGTTATCAGCTTGTTTTTTATTTTGTTCTCCAGCTTAGTGATTTTCAGATTATTTTCCTCAATATCCAGTTTCAAACTTGCGATCTTGTTTTTCTGGATCTTGATCGCATCCTCTCTTGACATGGTTGTGCCATCAGTACCGTCATCTCCATCACCGCTGTCATCCGGTATCTCATCATCATTTTTGTCATATTTGGAAGCCTCGTCCAGTGTAAATTCTGTTTCCGCATACATATATACCGGATTTTCAAGAAGACTTCCATCGATCAGATAATATCCTGTACAGGAAAGTGTTCTGTCCTGAAAATCAGCAATGGTATCATTCTCATGAAACTCCAGCTGGAACCAGCTGCCGCCTTTCTGGACCACTTTGGTTCCATCCTCACTGTATCCCGCCATTCTGTTAAAGAAGGATCCCATCACCGTAACTTTGCCTTTGGCACTGCTTACAAGAAAAACATAGGGATCTTCTTCCGTACCGGTTCCTGTAAACGGCTGAGAAGTATAATCCAGCTTCTGATAAAATTCCGGTTCACCATCTGTGATCCCCGGAATTTCCGGTTCTGTTATATTGGGATCAGGAAGCTCATTGGGTCCCAGTGTGGGAGTCGGTGTCGGAGATACCGTTGGGGTGTCATCTTCTCCGGAACCCCAGTCCGTAGTCTCTCCGTCTGTAATATCATTGGCAGTAGGATCCTGGTAGGTCGGATCCATGATCAGATCCTCATCGGATGCAGTTGTATCCTCTTCCATATCCGCTGTGTCATCTCCGGTCATCTGCTCTGTTTCACTGTCCGTCGTTTCTCCGGACGGCATTTCTTCGGTAACTTCCTCTGCAGAATCTTCAAGATCTCCTTCTGTATCTGTAAAGGCACTGAGAAGTAATGGCCTGGAGGAAGCCGCTGCAAGATAGCTACCATCTGTAGTAGCCGCGGAACCGGTAGTTGACTGCATATCCTCGTCTCCGTCACTTCCGGAAGGTGTATCGGTATTTGTCATTTCTCCGTCACCTCCTGTATCACCACCTGTAAGATTCAGGTCCGTATCATCAGTACTGTCTGTACTGTCTTCGATGGGACCTCCATTCTGAAGACTTGTCAGACGGTTCTGTGCTTTGGTCAGATCCTGCTCCTGCTTCTGCTGTTTCAGCTTTGCAATATTCAGTTCCATCTCTACAAGTGTCATATCAAAGGAGATCAGATTATCGCCTTTTTTTACATCATCACCCTGGGATACATATATTTTCTCGATGATCATATCTTTATCCATATTTACATTCTGAGAAACATTCGTGGTGATGGTTCCATCCAGTGTTGTCTCCGAATACCAGTCCGTCTGAAGATTGCTGACGCTGGTTACCGGCACCTCTGTTACCTTGGATTCTTTCACATGCATAAGCCCTGTGTAGATTCCTCCGGCTGCCAATGCCGCAACCAGTACACCAACGATCACTCTCTTCACCACTTTCATTCTATCACCTCTTTTCCTGCAGCTCACCGTCACGGATCATAACAACCCGTTTGGCATGTGCCGCGATCTCCGGGTCATGTGTGATCATCAGCACAGAAACTCCCTCATCGTTCAGCTTCTGAAACAGTTCCATAACCTGTGCTCCCGATTTCGTATCCAGTGCCCCGGTAGGCTCATCTGCAAGCAAAAGCTTGGGATTGTTTACGATCGCTCTTGCAATAGCCACTCTCTGCATCTGTCCTCCGGAAAGCTGGTTGGGCTTAAAATCCACCCTGTCGGCAAGGCCTACACGCTCCAGAGCTTTTCGTGCACGTTCCCGGCGCTCCTTTTTGGGAACCCTTGCATAATTCAGCGGCAGTTCCACATTTGTCAGCGCACTCTGCCTTGGAAGGAGATGAAAGCTCTGAAATACAAATCCGATCGTTTTCAGACGGATATCTGACATCTCATTCTCTGTACATTTGGCAATATCTTCTCCATTCAGGAGAAAAGTTCCCTTGGTAGGTTTGTCCAGGCATCCGATAATATTCATCAGTGTAGTCTTTCCGGAACCAGAAGGTCCCATGATCGCCACATATTCTCCCTCCTCCATGGAAAAATCTACATCTTTCAATACAGGTACCGTCATTTTCCCCTGTTGATAATCCTTATATATTCCTTTTAAATCCAAAATCATTCTGTCGGCGCTCCTTCCATCGGAACAAGGTCATCTCCCGAAGAAATATCGTCTGTCGCATCCATCATGTCACTGTCGATTGCTCCATCTTCGATCATTTCAGGCTCTGAGCCATCACTTTCCGTGTACGCAGAATCATCAATACTTTCATCATCCTCGGAATCATCCCACATCGCCGCTGTAGTCTGATCTGCAGTACCTTCTGTGACAGACATACCTTCTTTCAGCTCATCTGTCGGAAATGCGATCTTATCTTTTTCAGAAAGTCCGTCTGCGATCTCATATTCCCCAAGATCTTCATCATACTGTCCTAATATGACATCTCTCTTCTCCAGCTTGTTCTGACCGTTTGCGATCCAGACATATGGGCTGTCTGTATCCGCATCCACGATAAAATAATCGTTCAGCCAGATACCGGACTTCTTCTCATCCTGTCCTCGTCCGGTTCAATATACACATGCTGCCCCAGCATCAGACCCTCAGATGAATCCAGATTCACATAAAACGGATAGGTACTGGATGATGTCTGATCATCACTGGCACTGGACATTCCGAACATTGCCATATCCGAACTGCTGTTGCTGGTAGAATTATCCAGGTCAACAGAGCCCATGGTGCCCTTCCAGGTTTTTGAAGAATCCACCCTGGAACGAATGATCACAGGAGTTCCCTCTATGATCGAATCACGGTTTATTTCGTTTACCGTTCCCTTTACACGATAAGCACCTGTACTCAGGAGCGTGATAAATGCATTGCCGGAGCTGTTTCCGGAACTGGAATCTGTGGAATCCGTCGTGCCTTCTGTCAGCGTATCCTCCACGCCCTCAGAATCATCACCGCCCATCTTGGAGGTATCGATCTTCTGGATCACTCCATCGATCTCACTACGCACCTCGGTATTCTGCGTTGCCTGGGAAAGCTTATCGATCTCTGCCTGTTTGCTTTTCTGATCATATTCATTCTTCTTAAGATTCATTTTCTGTGTTTCGATCTCTATTGTATAGGAAAGCTGATTATCTGCTGTAGCTTTCTTTTTCTCAGCTTCCAGTGTAGTAATCTGATCAGATATACTTAACTGTTCGTTTTTCAGGCGGTCCAAGGCCAGCTGTGCTTCCTGAAGACTTTGCTGGATACTTCCAAGATCATACTGAAAAAGAAGCTGCCCTTTCTTGACTTCCTGACCGGTCTTTACCTGAACTTCTTTTACCTTTCGGCCGCTTTCGATCTTTACCTGAACCGTTTCCTGCGGTTCCACAACACCTGCATATCGGTTTTCCACTCCGGAATCCATTTCCGAAAGCTTGCTTATCTTTGTTACATATACAATATCGCTGCCTCCTGCGGACCCTGCATGATGTGTATAATAATACCATCCACCGGCTCCGATACCGGCTGCAAGTACAAGGACTCCAAGTGCGATCAAAATACGTTTTTTCATATCTGTCCCCTTTTCTCAGCATCGTACTAAAACTATCTGTTGCTTCAAACATCATAGCAGATTCACTCTAAAAAGAAAAGTCCCTGAAGAAAACGATGCAGATTTCACAGATTTTTCATAAAAAAGTCTCCTTTTTCTCCATTTTTGCGATATTTTGACTTTCGGTACTTTATCTGCTAAAATGTTGTAATATAACTTTTTTGAAAGGAAAGAACAATATGAAGACAGTGAAACATCTGCTGGCTTTCTTGATGATCATTCTTCTCTCAGTTTTTTTATGTAGCTGCTCCCAGTCGGCCAAAGCTCATGCGGAGAAGGCGATCAAAAAAGATCTGGATCTTCTTAAAAATCTGGACTCTGAAACAACCATGCAGTACATATCCTATCAGGAACTGTTTCCGGATTCTGATGACAGCACAAAGCTTTCTGCTGACATAAAAGAAGTATTTTCTCTCTTCTTTCAGAATTTCGATTACAAAATCCTGGATATATCCGTTGATAGCGACGAAAAAAATGCTTCTGCGCAGCTTAAGCTTACTACTCTGGATGCTGAAGCTCTTGCCAGTGATTTTGTTTCTGCAAGCCTTCAGGAAGAAATACTGGAAACCGCCTCCGGTAAAGAAAATGATAACGGAAATTCCCTGGAGCAGCGTTATCTGCTCCTGTACAAGCTTCTCAAGAATAACACGTACAGTTCTGTAGAACGCAATACTTCCATCCAACTAAACAATCTTGGATCTTCTTCAGAACCTGACTGGGAGATTACGCACAGTTTCTCTCTCGAAAATGATCTGGTCGGTGGCCTTATCACCTATCTGTCCGATCCTGATCTTGTGCCGCCTGCCGAAACGCTTACCGTCTATCTGAAAACGCTTCAAGAAATGGATGTAAAGCAGATGGCTAATTATTTGGGGCTGGATTCCATTCTGAACACTTCAGATTCGGCAAAAAACGCCATTGCCTCTGCCCTTATGGAACAGTTTCACTCCTGTTTTAACTACAAAATATCAAGCACCTCTGTTTCCGGATATCTTGCTGAAGTGGACGCAGAGCTTACCACATTTGACAGTAATTCCATTCTTACACAGTACGAAAAAGAATTGAATACTTATCTGGCTTCTGCTGATGCAGTGATCGACGGTTCCCAGAAGCGTTACAACAAATCACATGAACTGCTTCTGGACAGTATCAGGAATAATCAGGCAACCATAACTGCCACTGCTACCTTCCATCTCACAAACGATGGTGCATCCTGGAAGCTTGAGAATGCAGGTACCGAACTGGGCAATGCCATCTTCGGAACTCTTACCGCTTCACCGGTTCCTGAAGATTCTACCGAAGATAACGAATAAAGAATAAAAGCTAGAAAACCCGTGAATATCTGCTTTCTCTGACAGGAAAGCGTGATCTTCACGGGTTTTTTATATTCTTCTTTTTTATATTCCGGATATGATCTTTATAAAAAGCAATGCAAGGACTATAAGAATAATAGGCCGTATGATCCGGCTTCCGTTTTTCATAACCATACCTGCACCGGTATAATGTCCTGCGATTGAGAACACTGACGCTGCAATTCCAAGCATGATCACAATCTTTCCGCTGAGCAGAAATACAACAAGAGCCGCTACATTAGAAGAGAGGTTGGTAACCTCATGGTACCGGAAGCTTTTGCCACACTCATTTTTCCCAATCCTGTAAACAAAAGCAAGAGAAAAGTTCCTGTTCCTGGTCCATAAAAGCCATCATAGCATCCTACAGCAAGAGAGCATACGGCACAGAGCAGGATCTGTTTTTTTTCTGGCGATCTCGCCACCCTTCTCATCCATATTTTTCTTGCGCAGCACATAAAAAGCAACCACCGGAAGAACCGGGATCAGCATATAACGCAGGAGCTTATCACTGGCTATAAGAGCAAGGTGAGCTCCTATGGAAGATCCCAGAAGCGCCATTGGAATACATGGAAGCACCAAGATCCAGTCCACAAATTTATTTTTGCACAGACGGACAGTTGAGATCAATGTTCCTGTTGCTGATGACAGCTTGTTGGTGGCAACAGCATTATGTACAGGAACTCCGGCCAAAAGATAAGCAGGCAGGGAGATCAGTCCTCCCCCGCCTGCTACAGCATCTACAAATCCGGCAAGAAATACAAGTGGACAAACGATCAGAAATGTATAGATTGTCGGCTGCATGATCTTTTATTCTTCCTCTTCTTTCTGCGGCTCAAGGTCAAGTCCCAGCTCATGAAGCTGTGCCTCACTTACCTGGCTAGGAGACTGAGTCATCAGACAGGAGGCATCCTTAACCTTCGGGAATGCAATAACATCACGGATCGTATCTGCCTTTGCCATAAGCATAACAAGTCTGTCAAGGCCATATGCAAGTCCTGCGTGTGGCGGAACTCCATATTTGAAGGCATCCAGAAGGAATCCGAACTGCTCATGTGCAGCTTCTTTTGTGAAGCCAAGTGCCTCAAACATTCTTTCCTGAATATCATCCTGATGGATACGCACGCTGCCGCCGCCGATCTCATTTCCGTTAAGAACGATGTCGTATGCTTTTGCACGAACCTTTCCCGGATCTGTGTCAAGAAGCGGAAGATCCTCCTCCATAAGCATGGTGAACGGATGGTGCATTGCTGTAAAACGGTTCTCCTCCTCGCTCCACTCAAGAAGCGGGAACTCTGTTACCCATACGAAACGATACTCATTTTTATCTAAAAGATCCATCTGTTTTGCAAGCTCAAGACGGAGTGCTCCCAGTACATCGTATACCAATTTTGTCTTATCTGCTGCAAAAAGAAGAAGATCTCCCGGCTTGCCGTCCATAGCTTTTACAAGAGCATCCATCTCTTCATCTGTCATAAACTTGGCGAAAGAAGATTTTCTGGTTCCGTCCTCTGCAATGGCAATGTATGCAAGGCCTTTTGCACCATAACCTTTTACGAACTCAACAAGCTTATCGATCTTCTTTCTCGGCATTGCGCCCTGACCTTCTGCATTGATACCCCGAACACTTCCGCCGTTCTCAAGCGCACCTGTGAACACACCAAATCCGCAGTCTTTTACGATATCACTGACATCATGAAGTTCCATACCGAAACGCATATCCGGCTTGTCGGAACCAAAACGATCCATAGCTTCCTGCCAGGTAATTCTCTGGATTGGGAGTTTTACATCGATATCCAGAACTTCTTTGAACAGGAATGCAAGATATCTCTCGTTAACATCGATAACATCGTCTACATCAACAAAGGAAAGCTCCATATCGATCTGTGTGAACTCCGGCTGACGGTCAGCACGAAGATCCTCATCACGGAAGCATCTTGCTATCTGGATATAACGATCAAATCCGGAGCACATCAGAAGCTGCTTGTACAGCTGCGGAGACTGTGGAAGGCCATAGAAGCTTCCCGGATGAACACGTGATGGTACCAGATAGTCTCTGGCTCCCTCAGGAGTACTCTTTCCAAGCATCGGTGTCTCAATCTCAAGAAATCCCTCTTCTGTAAAGAACTGTCTTGTAAGCTGGGCAACCTTGCTCTTCATCATGATATTTCTCTGAAGATCCGGTCTTCTTAAATCAAGATAACGATATTTAAGTCGGATCTCATCTTTTGTCTTGCTATTCTCCTCGATCGGGAATGGAGGAACATCTGCCTCAGCAAGAACACGGAGGGATTTTACACGAAGCTCGATCTCGCCAGTTGCAAGATTCTCGTTTACTGCTCCTCCACGTTTCTCTACGGTACCGGTTACAGCAATAACAAACTCACTACGCAGTTTACCTGCTTTTGTAAAGCCTTCCTCGTCAATGCTGCCATTCTCAAAAATCAGCTGCATGATCCCGGAACGGTCACGAAGATCCACAAATACAAGACCTCCTTTATTTCTGGCTTTTGCCACCCATCCCATTAATGTTACTTCTTTTCCGACCATCTCTGTGGTCACTTCTGCACATCGGCAAGTTCTGTGCAGTCCCTGCATGCTTTCAGCCATCTCTTTATCCTCCTCTGACTATTTTTTTCATAGTCATTTTAATTTACTCTGCTATCTCCGTTTTCAGACGGGCAGTTTCAGTCTCTGTTGAAAAATTCTACATACTCTGTATAACCATCTGCTGCCAGCTGGTCTTTCTGGAATTTTTTGTTCTTTTTCATGATAGAGATATTGATCTGTGTACCTGCACTTCTTTCCTCAGTTGCCTGTTTCAGGATATTCAGAAGCTTGTCTGCCGGCATGTTCTTCTCAATCAGATATGCTTTCTTGCCATTCTTGGTTGGAATCTCATAGCCTCTCTCAAGAAGCAGCATAACGATTCTCTCAAATCCAATGGAGAAACCACAAGCACAGGTATTATTTCCTGTAAATTTACCGATCATCTCATCGTAACGTCCGCCTCCACCGACGCTTCCGCCGAACTCATCCATGGAAATCTCAAAGATCGGACCTGTGTAATAGGACATTCCACGTACCAGTGTAGGGTCAAAGGACATTTTGAAGTCTGCTGTTTTTACAGATTCTACAGTGTTGATGATCGTTTCAAGATCCTCTGCAATACCTGCTTCCAGAACATCAGAAAGTTTTTCTTTAATATAACGGACACCCTCAACATCGTTGGTGATCTCACGGAAAAGTCCAAGATAAGTGTCAATGCTCTCTTTCGCAAAGCCCTCTTTCTCAAGCTCCTCTGCAACTCCCTCGATGCCGATCTTATCCATCTTGTCAAGAATAATAAAGACAGTATCAAAGCTCTCTGCCGGGAATCCACTGTACTGAGCCATTGCCTTCAGGATCCTTCTGTCATTGATACGGATCGTAAAGTTCTGGAAATCCAGTTTTCCAAGAAGTGTTGTAGTTGCAAGTACAAGCTCGATCTCAGCAAGATAGGTCGGCTCACCCAGGATATCGATATCACACTGCATAAACTGACGGAAACGACCTCTCTGCGGACGGTCAGCTCTCCATACATTTCCCATCTGAAGTGCCTTAAACGGAGCCGGAAGCTCGTTTGCATTATTGGAATAATATCTGGAAAGCGGTACGGTCAGGTCATAGCGAAGTCCGGAATCTGTCAGATCATTCTCTGTTTTTGCAGTATCCAGTTTCAGTTTCTCGCCTCTCTTCATGATCTTGAAGATCAGCTTTTCATTTTCACCGCCCTGCTTGCTGCAGAGATTCTCAATATGTTCTACACAGGGAGTCTCAATTGCGGAAAAACCAAAGGTTCCGTACGTCTCTCTGATCATATTCATCACATAGTTACGGATTGCCATTTCCTTCGGTAAAATGTCCTCATTCCTGTAACTGGTTTCTTTTTTAATGCCATAGTTTCCTCCTTTATGAATCACCCTCTGAAATGCAAGAAACACCTGCATGTCAAAGTTTTTAATCTCATCGATCATCAGTCTAAAACTTCATCATTTTCCAGAGCTTTCCGATATGGTCTGTCCATACTCAAAGCCGCATATACATCACATACTCTCAGGATCCTTGCACCCATAGGGATATCCTTTCCGCTTCTGTTGCTGGGATAACCGCTGCCGTCAAAATTCTCATGATGATAAAGAATACTTTCCAGAACATAATCGGAATATCCCTGGTCTTTCAGGATCTCATAACCTAATGTGGAGTGCATGCGGACATACTTCAATTCTTCAATGACCATCGGATTCTGCTCTTGGCCATTAATGTATCCTTCCAGTTTCAGCTTGCCTATATCATGGAGCATTCCGGCAATAGCCAGCTGATAACATTCTTTCTCACCAAGACCAAGCTCCTTTGCCACATCATAGGCAAGGTTACTGACAACAACCCCATGCTTCAGCTCTGCGGAAAGATCCATTTCCAGAATCCGGTCCTGCGTAGTTTCACTTATCTTCTGTACGCTTTTCAAGGATCCGTCTCTCCTTTCCGTCTACAGCCATTTTGCAATGCCCTCGCGTTTTCTCTCGATCATTTCATCGATGCGTGTGATATAATTGACAACATCCTTCACATTCTCCACACGCTCAATGCGCTGTCCGTGATCAAACACAAGCTTGGAGGAACCACCTGCACCCAGTGCGATGATCGGCTGCTTTTCCTCCATAATCAGTATATTGTAAATCCCTGCTTTGTCAACCTCAGAATACCCGACGTTCTCAAAATTCCCCTTCATATTCTTCTGTCTGTACAGATAATAAGGACCCATTCCCATCTCGTAGGCCGTTTTCATAGTCAGATTCATGATCTCCTGATTGTTTTCAAAGGTCATCTCCTGGTATTTATCACGGAAAATATTCAGTCTTGCCGCACGCTTCACAGCAAGAGAATGCACGGTCAGGCTGTCCGGCCCGAGAGCTTTTACCTCGTCCAGTGTATGCTGCACTTTTGTGATATCTTCGCCGGGAAGACCCACGATCAGATCCATATTGATATGTCGAATCCGGCTTTTCTTGCCAGATGAAACGCATTCTTTGTCTGTTCTACTGTATGACGTCTGCCAATGATATCCAGGGTTTCCTGATTCATGGTCTGTGGATTTACAGAAATCCTGGTAACCGGAAACTCCCGGATCGCCTGAAGCTTTTCCAAGGTTATACTGTCCGGTCTTCCTGCCTCAACCGTAAATTCTTCCAGCTCCTCACAAGGAAAATATTCCGTGATCGCGCCAAGAAGTCTCCGAAGCTGATCCGGCTCCAGTGTGTAGGTGTTCCCCCACCGATATAGACCGTATCCAACTTCCGGTTTTTCATCATCCCGGAAACAGCCCGGATTTCCTTTACCAGCGCGTCCAGATACGCCTCCACATATTTACGCCATCTCTCCAGCGGATAGGAACTGAATGAACAGTACAGACAGATACTCGGACAGAAAGGAATGCCAACATAAAGGCTGTAACCGTTTTCATAATCAATGTTTTTCAGGATATCCCGCTCACGATTTGCGATGGTAACTGCAAGAGCTGTTTTCTCCGGACTTACCAGATACTGATCTCTCATATATCTGGCGATCTCCGTATTTTTCATTCCGGACTCCAGCATTCCCATAGCCATTTTCACAGGACGGATGCCTGTAAGATTTCCCCAGGGAAGTGTCTTTCCTGTAGCTTTGGAAAGCATCTGATACAGGGCGTATTTGATCGCGTCTTTATTTTTTCTGCGGATATCATGGGCATCATTGCAAGAAATAAGGCATCCGAAGCTTCTCCACTGGATTGCCCTTCTATCACAGCCCCATGAGCTGTTTTTTTCTCTATTCCGTTGTTGTAACTGATGGTATAACCTTCTTCATCACGTGAGACCCGGAAGCGGATATCATAATCCGCATCATCCTCTTCATAAAGAGAAACGATCTCATTTCCGGGATAAAACGCTTTGATCAGTTCATACACATCATGCTCAAAATCTCTGTTCTGAAACAAAATGCCAATCTTATACAAATGGATTATACCTCTTTTCATAACCAATGGTTGTGGATGCGTCATGCCCCGGAAATACTTCTGTATCCTCCGGCAAAGTATCCACAAGCTTGTGAAGGCTTCTTACGATCTCAGCAGAACTTCCGCCAGGAAAATCGGTTCTTCCCACAGAGCCGCAAAACAATGTATCTCCGCTGAAAAAGCACACCTCGTCTTTGATATAATTAGCAGCAGCTTCCTTTGGTATGTCCCGGTGTGTGGAACATCTGGATGGAAAATCCTGCCGCTTCGAAAATCTGCCCGTCATCCAGAAGAACATCCGGCTTAATTGAACAGGCACTTCCATAAACAGCAGTCATATTTATCGTGGGCTCTGCCAGCATCACTTCTTCCTGCCTGCATGCATAAACCGGGATCTGATATTTTTCCTTCACTTCCTTTACAGCCATGATGTGATCAAAATGACCATGTGTCAGAAGGATCCCCACCGGTTTTCCCTGCATAAGAGATACTTTCTGAAAAACTTTTTCTGCATAGTCTCCCGGGTCTACGATCAGCAGTTCTCCGGTCTCTTTATTTTTCAGAAAATAGCAGTTGGTAAACACCTGGCCCAGCACACACTGCTGCATTTCAAGTTTACTCATAAAAATTCCTCCGTTTATCGGGTCAGCCCGTTGTTCGCTCTACATCAAGAACACTTTCAACCTGACGGATCTTTTCGATCAGAGAATTCAGTTCCTGTTTGCTGCATACATTAAAGGACATGGAAATCGTGGCGCGTTCCTGCTTGTTGGTACGGCTGTTAATAGAACGAAGATCGATCTTCCTCTCTGTAAAGATCTTGGAAATATCCACCAGAAGTCCGGTACGGTTATTTGCATAAACCTGGATCTCCGCTTCGTATTTCTCGGAATCCGCTCTGTCCGGCATCTGCCACTCTGCTTCAATGAGACGTTTCCGGTCAATCTCAGGCATGTTGAGCACATTCACACAGTCTGTACGATGAATGGTGATCCCTCTTCCTCTTGTTACAAAGCCTACGATCTCATCTCCCGGGATCGGACTACAGCATTTGGAAAAACGAACTGCCACATCATGAATGCCTTTTACTACAATGCCACTCTTACTCTTGGCAATGTGAAGCTTCTCCTGTGATTCGGAAGCTGCCTCCAGGACCTGTTCATCTGTAAGATTCTTCTTATGCTCCCTCTCATAGGCTTCTACCAGCTTGTTAAACACCTGACCTTCTTTCAGGCCGCCATGTCCGATCGCTGCCAATACAGAATCCCAGTCTCGGAAACCATATTTATGCATTACCGATTCCATATACTGTGACTTGGTATATATGCCTGGTTTAAAGCCCTTGGTCTTGGCATACTGATTCAGCATGTCCTTACCCTTCAGGATATTATCTTCCTTCAGTTCTTTCTTAAACCACTGGTTGATCTTATTCTTAGCCTGTGTGCTCTTTACGATCTTCAGCCAGTCACGGCTGGGGCCCTGAGAATTCTGGGATGTTATGATCTCAATACGATCACCGTTTTTGATCTTATATTCAATAGGAACAAGTTTGCCATTGACCCTGGCACCTACCATCTTGTTTCCTACTGCACTGTGCACGCTGTATGCAAAATCAATAGGTGTAGAACCATTTGGGAGTGTTTTTACATCTCCCTGGGGAGTGAAACAGTAAACACTGTCCGCAAAAAGATCCAGATCATTTTTCAGAAGGCTCATGAACTCCCGGTTATCGGACATGTCGCGCTGCCACTCCAGGATCTGGCGCAGCAGTTCAGCTTCTCTTCCTCACTCTTTCCAGGTTTCTTACCATCGGAAGTTTCCTTATATTTCCAATGAGCTGCAATACCGTATTCTGCGGTTTTATGCATTTCAAATGTACGGATCTGGATTTCGAAAGGCTGTCCGTTAGGGCCGATCAGTGTTGTATGCAGAGACTGATACATATTGGCCTTCGGCATTGCGATATAATCTTTAAATCTGCCGGGGATCGGCTTATACATCTCATGGATAACACCAAGAGCTGCATAACAGTCCTTCACAGTATCTACAATGATACGTACGGCAAACAGGTCATAAATCTGATCAATGGTTTTATCCTGATTGACCATCTTCTTATAGATGCTGAAGAAATGCTTCACGCGGCCATCCACCTGTGCCCTGATATTGGCATCCTCCATATGCTGCTTTACCTGTTTCACGATAGAATTAACAAATTCCTCACGGGCGCTTTTGCGAAGAGCAACCTTTTCTACCAGATCATAGTAAACATCCGGCTTCAGATACTTAAGAGAAAGATCATCCAGTTCCACCTTGATCTTGGAAATACCAAGCCGCATCGCGATGGGAGCATAGATATCCATGGTTTCTCTTGCTTTCTCCTGCTGTTTCTCTGGTCTCATATACTGCAGGGTACGCATATTATGAAGACGGTCCGCAAGCTTGATCAGGATGACGCGGATATCCTTAGCCATTGCAAGGAACATCTTTCTTAAATTCTCAGCCTGAACCTCTACCTTGTCCTTGGAATAGGACAGCTGTCCCAGCTTGGTAACACCATCTACCAGAAGTGCTACCTCAGAACCAAATTCCTTTTCCACCTCTTCATACGTCATCCAGGTATCCTCTACCGCATCATGAAGAAGGCCTGCCACTATGGTTTCCTTATCCAGCTCAAGATCCGCAAGGATGATTGCAACACAGAGAGGATGAATGATATAAGGTTCACCGGATTTACGTTTCTGATCCTTATGTGCCTCACTGGCCACTTTATAGGCCTTTTCGATCATGGAAATATCTGTAGACGGATGATATTTCTTCACGCTTTTATAAGCTCCTGATAAAGAACCTCAGGGCTTGTAAAATCATGCATGGATTTCACCGCCGCATCTGCCTTCCGGACAGACTCTCTTTTTTCTTCTTCCTTCTGTATCTCAATGTTTTGTTTTTCCGTATTTTTTGTCTCTGCCATTAAATCCCACCTGCCTGTGCACAATTTCATACTGCCGTATGACTACAACAGTTCACATCCCCTTCCACCGACAAAAAATCATTTTCCGTCGTAACAGATCACAGATGCCACATTATAACCTTTGAGACGCTCACGTCCCTTCAGACCTGCAAGCTCCATAAGGAAAACCACCTTGACAACCTCGCCGCCAAGCTCCTCCACAAGCTTGATGGCTGCTTCCACGCTTCCGCCCGTAGCGATCAGGTCATCCACAATAACAACCTTCTGTCCCGGCTTGATGGAATCCTTATGCATCTCGATAGTTGCACTTCCATACTCCAGATCATAGGTTCTGGAAACGGTCTCACATGGAAGTTTTCCTGCTTTGCGGACCAGAACAAAGGGTTTGTGAAGATTATATGCGATCGGCATACCAAAGATAAAGCCTCTGGATTCAAGACCTGTGATCACATCGAACTCCTCACCCTCCAGACAATCCTGCATAGAATCAATGGCAAGCTGTAATCCATCCGCATCCTGAAGGACGCTGGTAACGTCACGGAAAATAATCCCTGGCTCTGGAAAGTCCGGGATACTTCTTACATATTCTTCTATTTTTTTCATAATAACCTCCAATGGTTTAATTTGTCAATCAGATGTTAGATAGTATAGCACTTTTTCTGTAGAGAATCAATGTGCAACCCGACAGAACTCGCGGAATTACGACAGGCCCTGGACTGCATATTGCCCAGTACAGAGCCTTCTTTCCTGTTTTACAGTCAATTACTCGCTGTCAGGATCTGCATTTTAGTGATACCTTCTCCTGTTATTCTGTAATATAATTTCGGATTACGATCTGTAAGGTCTCTCTTCCCTGATAACGGTTGATCTCAGGATAATATGTGACCGCAATACTTCCACAGTTTTTTATTCTATCAACAAATTCATCTGCTTCTCCAAAATATACTGCTTCCACTACACAGCCGGTACTGTCTGACAGCTGAAGCTTTGCCACATTCCTATTTTTGCCAAGAATACGGCTGCTTAAAAACCCGAAGTCCCTTCTGTGCAAAAATCGGTTTGGTATTTCCCTTTCCAAAAGGCTCCAGCAGGGATATCTCTTCCACAAGTTCCTTATTTATATAGGAAACCGGCATTGGCACATCGATCAGGATCTTTGGAGCCAGATCCTTTTCTGTCAGAGTACAGTTTTCGTTTAACCGTCTGCGGAACTCTTCCACATTTTCTTCTTTAATATCATAGTTCGCCCCAAATTAAAAAATGGAACTTTATAGAGTTTCTCCAGCTCTTCTCCTTCTAACTTCTGAATATCTGTATGCAAAGTTTATTATAGAAATCTTCTTCTAAATCCGGCTGATGATCTCCAAAAAATACGATAACAGTCGGCTC
>ENA-OQED01000332-OQED01000332.1-human-gut-metagenome-genome-assembly--contig:-NODE-332-length-19167-cov-0.992595_pt1 | contig 19167 bp, 16 predicted proteins | sample MGYA00242790_ERZ504625 | MGnify/ENA primary metagenome ERZ504625 (study PRJEB26092, sample SAMD00036345) | human gut metagenome | host: Homo sapiens | study: EMG produced TPA metagenomics assembly of...
CTCGGCCCCAAGGGCCGCAATGTGGTGCTGGGCAAGAAGTTCGGCGCACCCGTCATCACCAACGATGGCGTGACCATTGCCAAGGAGATCGAGCTGAAGGACGAGTTCGAGAACATGGGCGCACAGCTGGTGCGTGAGGTCGCAACCAAGACCAACGATGCCGCAGGCGACGGCACCACCACCGCAACCGTTCTGGCACAGGCCATGGTCACCGAGGGCATGAAGAACGTTACCGCCGGTGCCAACCCCATGGATATCCGCCGCGGCATGAGCAAGGCTGTTACCACCGCTGTGGAGACCATCAAGCACACAGCCAGAAGGTGAAGGACAGCAACGATATCGCCCGCGTCGGCACCATCTCTGCCGGCGACCCCGAGATCGGCCGTCTGATCGCCGAGGCTATGGAGAAGGTCACCTCCGACGGTGTCATCACCATCGAGGAGAACAAGACCACCGCCGAGACCTACAACGAGATCGTGGAAGGTATGCAGTTTGACCGCGGCTACCTGACCCCCTATATGGTCACCGATACCGACAAGATGGTGGCCGATCTGGACAACGCTGCTATCCTGATCACCGATAAGAAGATCAGCGTCATTCAGGATCTGGTCCCCCTGCTGGAGCAGGTGATGCAGAACGGCATGAAGCTGCTGATTGTGGCTGAGGATATCGAGGGCGAGGCTCTGTCCACCCTGATCGTCAACCGTCTGCGCGGTACCCTGAATGTCGTAGCTGTTAAGGCTCCTGGCTTTGGTGACCGCCGCAAGGAGATGCTGCAGGATATCGCTACCCTGACCGGCGGCACCGTGATCTCCTCTGATCTGGGCTATGAGCTGAAGGACGCAACCGTCCAGATGCTGGGTCATGCCCGTCAGGTGAAGGTGACCAAGGAGAACACCACCATCGTGGGCGGCGCAGGCGATAAGGACGCCATTGCAGCCCGCATTGCCCAGATCCGCAGCCAGATCGAGGCCGCTACCAGCGACTTTGACCGTGAGAAGCTGCAGGAGCGTCTGGCTAAGTTGGCCGGCGGCGTGGCTGTCATCAAGGTCGGTGCTGCTACCGAAGTCGAGATGAAGGACAAGAAGCTGCGCATTGAGGATGCACTGAACGCTACCAAGGCAGCTGTGCAGGAGGGTGTTGTGGCCGGCGGCGGTACCGCTCCCATCAATGCGATCCCCGCTGTGCGCGCTCTGTGCGACACGCTGGAAGGCGACGAGCGCACCGGTGCCAAGATCGTGTTGAAGGCTCTGGAGGCTCCTCTGCGCCAGATCGCCAAGAACGCCGGTCTGGAGGGCAGCGTCATCATCGACAAGATCGTCTCTGCCAACAAGCCCAACTACGGCTTCGATGCCCAGAACGAGGTCTTTGTCGAGGATATGATCGCTGCAGGCATCGTGGACCCGACCAAGGTCACCCGTTCCGCTCTGGAGAACGCAGCTTCCGTCGCTGAGATGGTGCTGACCACCGAGAGCCTTGTTGCTGACCTGCCGGAACCCCCGGCTCCCGCCGCACCTGCCGGCGGTGACATGGGCGGCATGTACTAAGCCGTACCAGTCTTTCTTAAAAAGAAACGCCAAAGAGGCGGAACTTTTCTTCGGAGAGGTTCCGCCTCTTTTTATGTATACCCCGCGCCCCGGCTGCCCACCCTAACCACAGGGAAAGGGGGCGCGGGGATGTCTGGCAAACGGGTATTGGCGGTGTATGCCGCCTTGCTGCTGGGATTTGCGGTGGTGCTGTGCCGGTTGTATCTGCTGGCGCTGCACCCCGCCTATGCTGCGCGGGCTGCGGCGCAGAGCACGGTCACCCTGCAGTTGCCCGCCCGACGGGGCAACTTTTACGATGCGCAGGGGCGGCTGCTCACCGGCCTTGAGGAGCGCTGGCAGGTGGTATGCTTTCCCGGGCAGGGAAACTACGACCGCCTGTATGCCTGCACCGATGCCGCCGGGCAGGCGCTTTTGTACCGCAGCCGCAGCCGTGCTGCGCCGTTTTTACTGGAGGTAAGCTGCGACCCCGCCCGCCTTGGGCTGACCGGTTATCCTACCGCCCGGCGGTATGCGGCGGTGCCGCTGTGTCAGCATTTGCTGGGCTATCTGGATAGCACGGGTCATGGCGCTGCCGGGCTGGAAAAGGCGCTGGACGCCGTGCTTTCCGGCACAGGGGAGAACAGTAGTCTTGTCTGCGCCGTGACGGCGCAGGGTACGCTGCGCACCGGAGAAACGGCTAGGCTTTTGCAAGCCGACAGCGGGGCGCTGGGCGTGCAGCTGACCATCTCCCGCCCGGTGCAGCGGGCAGTGGAAGCAGTGGCGGCAAGTACCATGACGAGCGGCTGCATTCTGGTGCTGGATACCGCCACAGCGGCGGTGCGCGCCAGCGTCAGTGTGCCGTGCTACGACCCGGAGCACCTTGCCGACAGCCTGCAGGCAGAGAATAGTCCCTTTCTGAACCGGGCACTGCAAAGCTACGCGGTGGGCTCAGTGTTCAAGCCGGTGCTGGCGGCGACTGCACTGGAAGCGGGCTTGCAGCCGGTTTTCGAGTGCACCGGCGCGGTGGTAGTGGATGGGCAGATCTTCCGCTGCGCGGGCGGGGTGCCGCATGGACAGGTGGACCTTGCCGCCGCGCTGGAAAAAGCTGTAACGGCTATTTTATCCGTCTGGGACAGCAGCTGGGTGCGGAAAGCTTGCTGGACGCCGCTAAAGCCTTTGGCTTTGGGCAGAGCCTGCTGCTGGCAGAGGGGTTTGCCGCCGAGGCCGGCAGCTGCCCACCCCGCAGGAGCTGGCGCAAAGCGGGCAGCTGGCTAATTTCAGCTTTGGGCAGGGCAGCCTGCTGGCGACACCCATGCAGGTGGCGGCACTGTTCAACACCCTTGCGGCGGACGGCGTATACCGCGCCCCCTATGTGCTGCAAGCCACGCTGGACGAGGCCACCGGCCAACCGGTGGAGACCCTCAGCCACCCCCGGGGACGGCGGGTGATCTCAGCACAGAACGCAGCGCTTTTGCGCGCTATGCTGGTACAGGTGGTGCAGCAGGGCACCGCGCAGGATGCCGCCGGGCTTTCCGGCGGGGCGGGCGGCAAGACCGGCACTGCTCAGACCGGGCAGTTCACCCCGGAGGGCACCGAGCGCTGCAACCTGTGGTTTGCGGGGTTCTGGCCGGCAGAAAAGCCCCGCTACACCATTGTGGTATTGCAGGACGGTGCGGTGCACACGGCGTACTCCGGTGCAGCCATCTTTGCGCAGGTCTGCACCGCGCTGGAAGCAGCGGGTTAAATGCGCGGATTCTACTTGCAATTTTGGCTTTGTTATGCTACTATATAGTTGTATTTTTGCGTAGTTTTCCGTATTTACAAATAAAAGGAGCGTTACGATTCATGTCTGTTATCGAAATTGTTGGCGGTGCCATTCTGCTGGTGGCTTCGCTGGTCATCGTTTTCCTCACCCTCATGCAGCACACCCACGGTCAGGGCCTGTCCGGTGCCATCAACGGCAGTGTGGGCGGTGCCAACAATGCACGTCTGACCCCGGCAGATCAGATGCTGGCTAAGGTCACCCGCATTGCAGGCGTGGTGTTCTTTGTGGTTGCTATTCTGGCCTGCCTGTTTGCAGGCCGTCTGGCAGGCTGAGAAGGCGTTGCAGCCCCGTGAACGGACGGGGCTGTTTTTCTGTGTTATGATAGGATGTCGGCGGCAGTCTGACCGCCGGGCAGGGTGGGGCAGCTGGCCCACGATTGGCAGCGCTGCGGCACGTTGGAGGCTGCGGCCATGGAAGAGCAAGGAGAAAAAATATTATGGCAATGCGCGATAAAATTGAGCACGCGATCCAGAATCAGCCGTGCACCGTAAAAGATCTGAAGAATAAGTTCGGCGGGGATCGCGGCGCAGACCGCAAGGTGATGGAGGCTGTGGATCAGCTGGTGCACGAGGCTGTCATCTGCCAGCGCCAAGGCGTGTTCTTCACCGTGCGCAGCGGCCGTGCCGATAAGGCACTGCTGTGTAAGGTGGTAAAGCTGGGCAAAAACTTTGCCTTTGTCATGCTGGAGGACGGCACCAGCGATATCTTTATCCCCGGCCGGTTCACCCGCGGCGCAATGCCCGGCGACAAGGTGCTGGTGGAAAAGTTTGCACACCCCCGGGTAGAGGGCAGCGATGAGGGCGAGATCCTTGCTGTTCTGGAAGAGAAAAATTCTCTGGTGGGCACCATGCACCGCGTGGAGGGCCGCCTGAAGTTCGTGCCGGACGATTGCCCCGCCATCTCCATGCAGGTCATGCGGGACTGCGAAGGCAGCGCCAAGGACGGCGACAAGGTGGCAGTGGAGATCCTGCTGCGCGGCAACCGTCAGGAGGATCACCGTGTAGGCGTTGCCATGCGCTTTGGCAGCTGCGATGAGGCCAAGCGCTGCGCAAAGGCACTGCTCTACGCGCAGGATATCCGCAACCGCTTCCCGGACAAGGTGCGGGACGAGGCCAAAAAGCTGGACAACGCCGAGGTGTCTGCTGCGGACTGCGAGGGCCGCATGGATCTGCGCGCCCTGCCCATCTTTACCATCGACAGCGCCGAGACCAAGGATATCGACGATGCCGTCAGCCTGACCCGGCTCCCCGGTGGCGGCTATGAGCTGGGCGTTCACATCGCCGATGTCTCCCACTACGTCAAGCCCGGCAGTGAGCTGAACGAGGAGGCCTTCAACCGCGCCACTTCGGTCTACTATGCGGATCAGGTCGTGCCCATGCTGCCCAAGAGCCTTTCCAACGGCATCTGCTCCCTGAACGAGAAGGAGCTGCGCCTGGCGTTCTCCTGCCTGATGCGTCTGGATCAGGACGGCAATCTGACCGACTACCGCTTTGTCAAGTCCGTCATCCGCAGCCGGGTCAAGGGCGTGTACTCCGAGATCAACGCCCTGCTGGCCGGCAGCACCGATGACGAACTGACCGGCAAGTACCATGAAGTACTGGCGCAGCTGCCTGCTATGAAGGAGCTGTATGGCCACCGTGCCCGCCTGCGCAAGGAGCGCGGCTGCATGGATATCGAGAGCGGCGAGGTGAAGCTGATCCTGGACGAGGATGGCCACTGCATCGACGTGAAAAAGCGCACCTCCGGCGAGAGCGAGGCCATGATCGAGGAGTTCATGCTGCTGGCCAACCAGTGCGCCGCCCACTTTGCCCGGGTGAAGCAGATCCCCTTTGTGTACCGCGTGCACGAGGAGCCCAACGCCGAAAAGCTGGAGCGTCTGCACGGCCTGCTGCAGGCCTGCGGCGTCAACGACCACTTTGCCAAGGACGTGCCCACCCCCAAGGAGCTGAGCGCCATTCTGGAAGGTGTGCGCGGCACTGCCTACGAGCAGATCATCAATGTTGGTATGCTGCGCTGCATGTCCAAGGCTGTGTACGAGGAAAAACCCAAGGGACACTACGGTCTGGTGCTGCAGGACTATGCCCACTTCACCAGCCCCATCCGCCGCTACCCGGACTTGGCTATCCACCGTATCATGACGGCTCAGCTCAAGGGCACGGACAAGGACACCATGATCCTGCGTTACAGCGAGTTTGCCGAGGACGTCAGCAAGCAGGCCAGCGAGCGCGAAGTTATCGCCATGCAGATCGAGCGCAAGGCCGAGGACTGCTACAAGGCCGAGTATGCCCGCCGCCATCTGGGCGAGTGCTATGAGGGCCGCATCTCCGGCGTGACCCAGCGCGGCCTGTTCATCGAGTTGGAAAACGGCGTGGAAGGCTTTGTACCTGCTTCCAGCCTGACCGCTACCGGTACCATGCTCACCGAGGGCGTGCGCCTTTCTGATCCCGTTTCCGGCAAGAACTGGAATCTGGGCGATACCATGATGATCACCATCGTGCGTGCGGACGTCAATCTGGGCAAGATCGACTTTGAGGTCGCCCCGGAAAGTGCAAAGCAGTAACTTTATAATTGAATAAACAACAGACTGCCCCCGAAGCAGCGCGTTAGACCGTGCTGTTTCGGGGGCAGTTTATCGTAGTTCTCAAAATCCTGGCAAAGTAAAATGCCCACCTGAAAATCAGACAGGCGGGTTTGCCATCATGTAGTCGAAATACAGTCCCTTGTGCAGAGCGTGGGCAAAGCGGGAATCGTTGGTCTCGCCAAGATTATGGCTGATGCCGCGCAGTGTAAGGCTCAGTTTTGCAAGGCGGTAGGCAGCAGCTTTCTTTTTGCCATTGTAAAGTTCCTCCGAGTGAAATATGGTCTTGTCGCGATCTTATCATTGGCAGGTAGAAATATCAATTTTGTTATCGGATCATAAACAGTACTATGCGCAACTTTACGGATACCATTCCGGCTGCTGCGTTTTGAGATATGGCATTCTGCTGTGATTCTTCTCGGGTTCTTCGTCAGAACGCAGAAAATGCGGAAACTGCTTGATTTAACTTGGTTTCCGTACTAGAATGGAAACTGGAAAGGCAAATACAGTTTCCACAAGGAGGACGCTCATGCAGGAAAAGCTCGATGCGCTGATGCGCACGCAGGCGATGCAGCTATTCCGTCAACAGGGGCTGCATTTCACCATGCAGCAGGTGGCAGAGCCGCTGCACATCAGCAAAAAGACCATCTACACCGTTTACCCCTCCAAGGAGGCGCTTTTGCTGGATATGGTAGACCACGCCTTTGCAGAGATCCACCGCTGCAAGCAGGAAATTCTGGCGGGCGGTGGTACTTTGCAGGAAAGGCTGCGGGCGGTCATTATTGCCATGCCGGCAGAATATGCTGCGCTGGACCTGCGGCAGATGAAGGAGCTGGACGAAAAATACCCGTGGTGGCGGCGCGGGTGCGCAGCCAGTTGGAAAACGGGTGGGAGCCCACCATGGCGCTGCTGGAGCAGGCGGTGGCAGAAGGGGTCATGCGTCCGGTATCCCTGCCGGTGCTGCGGCAGATGATCACCGCATCCATCGAAAGCTTTCTGGCAGACCGCAGTCTGGCAGAAAGCGGGGTGCAGTATGTGGCTGTGCTGGAAGAAATGATCTCGATTTTACTGGAAGGAGTGCTGCCGCGATGAAACACAGTTTTTGTGAGGACTGGGAGTTCACACGACACTGGACAGAGGCCTTTGGCAAGGGGCTGCCGGTGCCAAAACAACAAGCCGTCCGCTTGCCCCATACCTGCCGGGAGGTGCCGCTGCACTATGCCACCCCCGCTGATTACGAGATGGTCTGCGGCTACCGGAAGCGGTTCCGAGTGCCACCGGTGCAGGCTGCGCCCCGACTGTTTGTCCGCTTTGACGGCGCTGCCCATCAGGGCGGTGGTGCGGGTCAACGGCAGGGTTGCCGGGCAGCACCGGGGTGGCTATACCGGCTTTGCGGTGGAGATCACCGACCTTGTGGACCGGGAGGGTGAAAACCTGCTGACCGTGCAGCTGGACACCCGGGAAGACCCAACGATTCCACCCTTTGGTTTTGTCATTGATTACCTGACCTACGGCGGGTTGTACCGGGAGGTCTGGCTGGAAGCTACGGCAGAAAGCCGCCTGACCGATCTGTTCGTCTACACGCCCACCCTGCAGGAGGCTGTGGTGCAGTGGACGGCAGAGCTTACGCCCGCAGCCGCGGCGGTTCGCATCCGGCTGGAGACCGCAGACGGCACCCTGCTGGCCGAGCAGACCGCACAGGCGGCAGAAACCGGGAAGATGCAGCTTTCTGTGCCGGATGCACAGCCGTGGGATACAGAGCACCCGGTGCTGCATCATGCCGTGGCAGAGCTTTTGAACGCAGCCGGACAGCCCATCGACCGCAAACAGGTGACGTTTGGCTTCCGCACCGCAGAGTTCCGGGCGGATGGTTTCTACCTCAACGGCAAAAAGACCTTTCTGCGGGGTCTGAACCGACACCAGAGCTACCCTTACATCGGTTACGCCGCACCGGAAAGCCTGCAGCGGGAGGATGCCCGCATTTTGCAGGAGGAGCTGCATTGCACCGCCGTGCGCACCAGCCACTACCCCCAAAGCCAGTATTTTCTGGACGAGTGCGACCGGCGGGGTCTGCTGGTGTTCACTGAATTGCCGGGCTGGCAGCACATCGGGGACGACAACTGGAAGGACGCCGCCTGCGAGATGCTGCAGGAGATGCTCTTGCAGAACCGCAATCACCCCAGCATCATCCTGTGGGGTGTGCGCATCAACGAGAGCGTGGACGACGATGCCTTCTATACCCGCACCAACAAAATCGCCCATCAGCTGGACCCCAGCCGTGCTACCTCCGGCGTGCGCTATCTGGAAAAAAGCCATCTGCTGGAGGATGTCTATGCCTACAACGATTTTTCTCACAACGGCGTAACGCCCGGTGCTAAGCCTAAAAAAGAACGTGACCCCCGATATGGGCAAGGCGCTGCTCATCTCGGAGTGCAACGGCCACATGTACCCCACCAAGCCCTTTGACGATGGCCCGCACCGGCAGGAGCACGCCTTGCGGCACGTCCGGGTGCAGAACGCCGCCTATGCCAGCAAGGAGCACGCCGGGTGCTTTGGCTGGTGTATGTTCGACTACCAGACCCACAAGGACTTCGGCTCCGGCGACCGCATCTGCTACCACGGCGTTCTGGACAGCTTCCGCAACCCGAAGCTGGCGGCTGCGGTCTATGCCAGTCAGGGCGATACTGACCCGGTGCTGGCAGTCAGCTCCTCCATGGACATCGGAGATAACCCCGCCGGGCAGCTGGGCACAGCCTATGTTTTCAGCAATGCCCAGCAAGTAAAGCTTTACAAAAACGATGTGTTCGTCACCGCCCTGCGCCGCAGCGAGTGGACGGCGCTGCCCCACCCGCCCTTTGTGATGGACGATACCATCGGCGAGCTGCTGGAAACGCAGGAACACTTTTCTCCCTCCAAGGCAGCCGCTGTGCGGGACTGCCTGCTGGCTGCCGGGAAATATGGCTTGGCAGGGCTGCCGCTGGCCTACAAGGTCAAATTCGGCTGGTGTATGCTGCGCTACAAAATGGCCTTTAAGGACGGCGTGGCCCTTTACGGCAAATATGTGGGCAACTGGGGCGGCGAAGCCACCCGCTGGCGGTTCGATGCCGTACAGGACGGCAACGTGGTGCGCAGCGTGACCCTCTGCCCCAGTGCAAAGCTGCACTTGGAAGTCAAAGTCAGCCGGACGACCCTGCGGGAGCAGGACACCTACGATATGGCGGCTGTCCGGGTGCGCATTCTGGACGAGAACGGCGCTCCTGCCCCCTACGCACAGTTCCCGGTGCAGTTTACGGTAGATGGCAGCGCCGCCCTTGTGGGCCCGCAGACCGCCGTGGCAGAAGGCGGCATGACCGGCACCTATCTGCGCACTGTGGGCACTGCCGGAGAAGCCGTGTTGACCGTTTCTGCACCGCAGACCCAGCCCGTTGTGCTGCGGTTCACCATTGAAAAGGAGGATGCTGTATGGAACTGACCCTGAAACAGAAAACTGCGTTCGGCATTGGTGCCGTGGGCAAGGATATGGTGTATGCCTTGTCGGCTTCCTACGTCATGTATTATTATCAGGATGTGCTGGGACTTTCGGCAAGCTTTGTGGGGCTGGTGCTCATGGCAGCCCGGTTCTTCGATGCCTTCAACGACCCCTTTATGGGGGTTCTGGTGGCAAAGACCCGCACCCGCTGGGGACGTTTCCGTCCGTGGATCTTTTCCGGCACGCTGCTCAATGCGTTGGTGCTCTACGCCCTGTTTGCCGCCCCGGTGCTGGACGAAGCGGCATTGATGGTCTACTTCAGCGTGGTGTACATCCTGTGGGGTGTCACCTACACCATGATGGATATTCCTTACTGGTCCATGATCCCCGCCGTGACCCGCACGCCCAAAGACCGGGAGAATCTTTCCATGGTGGGACGTACCTGTGCAGGCGTTGGTTCGGCACTCATTGCCATGTTCACCATGCTGCTGGTGGGAGCCCTTGGCGGCGACAGCGAGCGCGCTGGCTTCCGCTGGGTGGCGCTGATCGTATCGGTGCTCTTTGTGGTGACGGAATTGGTCTGCTGCGCCGCCATGCGGGAGACCACCCCCAGTGAGATGAAGACCGCCACCGTAAAGGAGATGTTCTCCGCCCTGTTCCGCAACGATCAGGCTATGGTGGTGGTAGGCAGCATCGTGCTGATCAACTCGGCGCTGTACCTTACCTCCAACTTCATCATCTATTTTTTCAAGTACGACCTTGGCGGTGCAGGCTGGAAAGCCACCTACACCCTGTTTTCCACCGTGGGCGGTGCGGCGCAGATCCTTGGCATGATGGTGCTTTACCCCTTGCTGCGCAAAAAGTTCAGCAGCACGCAGGTATTTCACCTGAGCCTTGTGCTGGCACTGTGCGGCTACGGCACGCTGCTGGTGTTCTGCCTGACCGGGCTTTCCCATAGCCTTGCCCTGCTGTGCATCCCGGGCGTGGTAGTGTTTGCCTGCAACGGGATGCTGACCGTGCTGACCACCCTGTTCCTTTCCAACAGTGTAGACTACGGCCAGCTCAAGACCGGCCGCCGGGAGGAGAGCGTCATCTTTTCCATGCAGACCTTTGTGGTCAAGGCAGCCTCCGGTGTGGCGGTGTTCCTCACCGGCATCGGGCTGGATCTCATCGGTCTTGTGGGCAACACGGAGGAGACCGGCCCCGTAGCAGTACAGAGCGCCGGAACGCTGCTGGGTCTGCGCCTGATGATGACGGTCCTGCCCATGCTGGTGCTGGCAGGTGCGCTGGTGCTGTTCCGCCGCAAATTTGTTCTGACCGACGCCCGCGCTGTCGAGATCAGCGCACAGCTTCACGGGGAGGAAACGCACCATGACTGAAACGCTGCACTGGTACGCGGAAACTTCCGGCGGTGTGCGGCAGGGCGATGCCCCGGTGCACTCGGGCTGCGGTGCGGTGCATCTTTCCGCTGACCTGCCTGCCGGGACGCTGAAAGCCGTGCGTGCCGAGCTGCCGTGGACGATGGAAGCAGACGAGCGCCTGTTCATGAACGGCTACCAGACATGGACATACAGCCCGGAGCTAAGCCGGAACGGCAAGCTGCGCGGCACCGATCACATTCCGGGATTTCTACTGAAGAAATATGCCTTTGACCGCTACGGCGATTATCATTTTGTGCCCTACGGACATCATAACGGTCAGAGCCACGGCTTTTCCTACTGCTATTTCCGCAAGGGCGGGCAGTTCCAGCTGGTGGCATCGCTGGACGAGACCCCGGGCTACACCATCCTCCGCTACGACAGTGGCAAAGCCCTGCTGACACTGGAGCGGGACTGCGCCGGGGTGGAGCATCCCGGCGGCAGCTTTGCCCTGTTCGACCTGTTTTTTGCCGAGGGCAGCGAGGCCGAGGTGTTCGACGGCTGGTTTCAGGCTATGGGCATCAAGCCCCGGACAGAGAAGAAGCTGGCAGGCTATTCCAGCTGGTACAACCGCTATCAGGAAATCACCGAGGACACCATCCGGGAGGACCTGACCGGCTGCCGCAGCCTGCTTTGCCCGGGAGACCTGTTCCAGATCGATGATGGCTGGGAGCCGAAGGTGGGCGACTGGCTGGAAACGGATGCACAGAAATTCCCCCACGGGCTGAAAGGCATGGTGCAGGAGATCCACGCCTCTGGCTTTCAGGCCGGGCTCTGGCTTGCGCCCTTTGTGTGCGAAAAGGACTCTGCCCTTTTCCTTCAGCACCCGGACTGGCTGCTGAAAGTGGACGGCAAACCGTGGTGTTGCGGCAGCAACTGGAGCAGTTTCTATGCGCTGGATATCGACAACCCGGCGGTGCTGGACTATCTGCGCCGGGTGTTTGACCGGGTGCTGAACGATTGGGGTTTCGACCTTGTCAAGCTGGATTTTCTGTACGGCGCTGCCCCCTTTGGCAACGCCCACGAGAGTCGTGCCGCCCGGATGCGCCGTGCCATGGAGCTGCTGCGCAGTTGGTGCGGACAAAAAGCCATTCTCGGCTGCGGAGTGCCGGTGATGCCTGCCTTCGGGCTGGTGGATTACTGCCGTGTCAGCTGTGACGTAGGGCTGGACTGGGACGATGTGTGGTATATGCGCCTGTTCCACCGGGAGCGGGTGTCCACAAAGCAGGCCATCAACAACACGCTATTCCGGCGGCAGCTCAATGGCCGTGCCTATGGCAGCGACCCGGATGTGTTCTTCCTCCGGGAAGAAAACTGCAAGCTGACGGCAGAGCAAAAACGCACCCTTGCCACAGTCAACGCACTGCTGGGCAATGTGTTCCTTACCTCGGATATGCCGTCTCACTACACGGATGCGCAGCGGGACGAGTACCGCCGCCTGCGCAGGTTGTTTGAACATGCAAAACAGGTAGAAGTAGAGACAGAAAATGGTGTGATTACGATCCGGTATTCTCTGGATGAGAAACGTCAAGAGCTGCGGTGCAGTGCTATTTATAGAGAATAATGAGGGCATAAAAATCAGACTTCACGCTTTTTCGTTGGCCGGAGGATTCTTTATGTGAAACGCAACGGACGTCTTCCTTAGAAAAGTGGCTCACGCCGAAAGCTGTATAAGCAGATAAAATGAAAACGCCGCCAGCGTACCGTGCGATGGATTTCACATGATACGCTGACGGCGTTTTTGCGCTATGAGGGTCATAACATCCAAATTCTACACTGAACCCCACCAGATACCTGAGTTGCCGGATTCGCTGTTAGCCCAAACATCTAATCCGGAAACTCAATTATCTGCTACCCCTGTGGCTATGATTTAGATATTGCTCAAATTCTCGAAAACCGCCCTCGACCTGTTTCCAAGGACGAAAACGGTTCAGACTGTAAAATGATGTCAAAACGATATTGAACGAATCACCGCACTATATTACTGGACTTTTGACATCAAGAGTACGCATTCGCAATGCTTCGTCCTCGGGAACAGATCCACCGGCTGCACCTTTTCTGTATGATAGCCATTTTTCTCCAGCCATGCGGCGTCTCGGGCAGCGGTAGCGGGGTTGCAGCTGACATACACCACCCGGTGGGGTGCCATGCGCACCACTGCGGAGAGGGTGGCCTCATCGCAGCCCTTGCGGGGCGGGTCCAGCATCACGATGTCCGGGTGCAGACCCTCGGCAGCCAGCTGGGTGGCAGCCTGTCCGGCGTCGGCACAGAAAAAGCGGCTCTTGGCTGCTACGGCCTCGCCCATGCGGGCAGCGTTGGCCTTGGCGCTCTCGATGGCCTCCGGCACGATCTCTACGCCGATCAGCTCCCTGCATTGCTCGGCCATGGAAAGGCCGATGGTGCCCATGCCGCAGTAGAGATCCAGCAGCGTGTCGTCCGGGGTCAGTTGCGCGTACTGCGCAGCAACGCCGTACAGCCGCTCGGCGGCAAGCGTGTTGACCTGATAGAAGGACAGCGGCCCCAACCGCACCGGTACGCCGCAAAGCGTGTCCTCAATATAGCCCGGGCCGTACAGGATGTGATTTTCACTGCCCAGAATGACGTTGGTGCTTTTGGCGTTGACGTTGAGCAAAATAGTGCTGATGGCCGGGAACTGCCCCCGCAGCGCGGTGCAAAGCTGCTCTGCATGGGGCAGCTTTGCCCGGGTGCATACCAGACACACCATGATCTGCCCGCTGTGCGCGCCGCGCCGCAGGAAGATATGTCGCACCAGCCCCTTGCCGCTCTGCTCGTCGTAGGGGCGGATGCCCTGCTGTGCAAAAAAGGCGCACAGCGCGTTGCCAATCTCGTTCAGCACGCTGGGCTGCAGCTTGCAGTCCGGGCAGGGGACGATGCGGTGGGTGCGCCCTGCGTAAAAGCCGATGCAGGGCACGCCGTTCTTGTCTATGCCCACAGGGAACTGCACCTTGTTGCGGTAGCGGTCTGCGTCTGGAGAAGGCAGAATATCCAGCACTGGCACCTCCAGCCCGCCGATGCGGCGGAAGGCATCCAGCACGCTTTCCTGCTTGGCGCGCAGCTCAGCGGCATAATCCAGATGCCGCAGGCTGCACCCGCCGCAGGGGCCGGCCACCGGACAGTCCACCGAGACACGATCCGGCGAGGGGGTGAGCAGCTCGTCCAAAATGCCAAAGGCATACCGGCCGCAGTCCTTCACGATGCGCACCCGTGCTTCGTCCCCGGGGGCGGTGCCGGGGACAAATACGGCCTCGCCATCGGCACTGTGGGCCACACCGCTGCCGTCGCTGGAAAGGCGTTCGATGCGCAGGGTCAGGATCTGGTTTTTCTGTAAAGGCATGGTTTCTCCTTGTGTGATGGGCTCAGGTTACAGTTGGGCAGGGCTTGCCGGGTCGGCGTCCTGCTGGGCGGCAAAATACTTGCTGGGCGGCACGCCCTTGGCGCGCTTGAACACCCGTGAGAAGTAGAACTGGTCAAAGAAGCCTACCGACACCGCAACCTCCGCAATGGAAAGGTTGCCGGCGCGCAGCAGCTTGCAGGCCTCGTTGATGCGGTACTCGGTCAGGTAGTCGATGGGGCTCTTGCCCACGTTCAACATGAACACCCGGTACAGATGGCTGCGGGAAACCCCCACGCTCTTGGCTACATCGTCAATGGAGATGTCGTGGGAGTAGTTGAACTGGATGTACTTGATGGCGTTCAGCACATACTGGCTGGAGGAGGAGGCCGTGTGGGGCTTGCCTGCGCTGGTCTCCCGCATCAAGGCAGCGATAAACAGGTACAGATACCCCACCATGGCTGCCTCGTCCTGTGGCTGTAGCCCGCGGGAGGAATAGATGTTGGTCAGCGCTGCCCGCATCCCGTCCGGGTCGCTGGTGTGGTGCACAGGGGCATCGTCCGTAAAGGGCAGCTGCGCGGCCAGCTTGTGGGCACAGGCACCGTTAAAGCCCACCCAGCTGTACTCCCACGGCTGCTGCTCGTCGGCGGTGTAGCGGATCAGCTGGCTGGGGCGGGCAAAGAACAGGTCGCCCTCGCTTACCTCCCAAGTGCGGCCGCCCACCTCGAAGATGCCCTTGCCGGATACCACCAGATGGATCAGGTAGTGGTCGCGGATGCCGGGTCCCCATGTTTGGCCCGGAGCGCAGCGCTCCAAGCCGCAGTTGAAGATGGACAATTCGATATTGTTGGTGTAATTCTGCTTAAAGGATTGCTTATAAACGTCTGGCATGGCAGCTTTACCTCCGTCCTGTCACATTCTGCACCCAGTATACCATAGAATGCCCTGCAAATTCAACAAAAGTACATCTTATTCTTTGCACCTGACGCCAAATTTTGGATTTTTAGGTCAAATAAATTGAAAAAACGCCCGAAATGCTTTACAATAGGCAAAAAGAGCAGAATCGTTTATTCCGGAGGGGAGGAGCTGTCATGGCCACCAGTGCACAACTCAGAAAACAGATCCTGCAGGGCAGCTGGGACGCCGCACTTGCTGCACTTTACGGGGCGGATCCGGCGGTTTTGCAGCGGCAGCGCGGGCGCTATGCGGCTGCGCTGGAGCAGTTTGAACTGTATTTCGGCCCCGGGCGGCAGGTGCAGGTGTACTCTGCACCCGGGCGCGCAGAGCTGGGCGGCAACCACACGGATCATCAGGGGGGCTACGGCCTTGCGGCGGCGGTCACGCTGGATATGGTAGCAGTGGCTGCTCGCAATACGGATGGCTATGTGCGGGTCAAGTCCCGGGGGTTCAACAAGCTGGATGTCATTGATCTGGCCACCGCAGAGCCGCAGGCAGGGGAGAGCACCCATTCGGCCAGCCTGATCCGCGGCATTGCCGAGGGCTTCCGCGCAGTGGGTAAGCAGATCGGCGGCTTTGACGCCTACACCGCCAGCGATGTGCTGCGGGGCTCCGGTCTGTCCAGCTCGGCGGCCTTTGAGATGGGCATGGCCTCTATCTGGAACGAGGAATACAGCACCGGGCTGACCCCGGCAGAGCTGGCGGGCATCTGCCAGTATGCGGAAAACACCTATTTCGGCAAGCCCAGCGGTCTTTTGGATCAGCTGACCAGTGCGGTGGGCGGCATTATCTTTGCGGATTTTGCCGATCCGCGCACCCCAAAGATTGAAAAGCTCCATGCAGACGGTCTGCTGCCGGAAGGAATGTTCCTCTGCGTCACCGATACCCGGGGCAGCCACAGCGAACTGACTAGCGAGTTTGCGGCGATTCGGCAGGAGATGGAGCAGGTGGCCGCCTGCTTCGGAAAGCCGCTGCTGGGTCAGGTGGAAGAGAACGCGTTCTGGATGGCACTGCCTGTCCTGCGCAGCTGCTGCGGAGACCGTGCAGTGCTGCGGGCGATCCATTATTTTGAGGAGAATGCCCGCACGCTGGCGCAGCGGGATGCGCTTTATGCAAAGCAGTTCCCGGTGTTTGCAGGTCTGGTGAAGCAGAGCGGACGGGCTTCCTTTGCGCTGTGTCAGAATGTGTACTGCACAGCGGATGTGCGGCATCAGGGACTGTCCATAGCGCTGGCTCTGAGCCAGAGCATTCTGCAGGGCAGTGAGGGCGCATGGCGGATGCAGGGCGGCGGCTTTGCAGGCACCATTCAGGCTTATGTGCCCGGGCAGCTGCTGGAGCGGTACCATACAGCCATCGAGCAGGTATTCGGGCAGGGCAGCTGCTATGTGCTGCGCCTGCGGGAGCAGGGTGCAGTCCGGGTGATCTGAACAAAACAAAAAGCCGTGCATAGCCGGAATGCTCCGGGATGCACGGCTTTCTTATAGCTTATTACTGAAGAGAAAAAAGCTGGGGGAGAGAATTTTCGACCGGCTGGTCATTTCGCTGCTGCGTATTATCCAAGTACTGGACGGCAGTGACGGTAGCCTCGCGGGTGATGCCAAGCAGGCGGCCGATCTGCTGAGAGAGCTTGATCCCGGTCTGCACACCTGTCTTGATCATGCGGAAAAGTAGCATGGGCACAAAGGTGAAGGAAAACGAGAACAGCCCACCGTTCCAGAAGAAATCATTGAAGTGCAGATTGTCAAAAAAGCTGCCGACAGCATCGCCGAATTCGCTGCCGCCAAAGGCAGCGCACTGCTCCTCGGGGGAGAGGGCTGCGTAGGAAGAGGGCAGCTGAAGCTTTTTCATAAATAAAAACACTCCTTTCCGGGTCGATGAAAGATCAGCACAGAGCTACCAGAGTAGGCAGACAATTCTGCTGCTCGGCGGCCTCCTGTTCTGCCTTCTTTTTGGCCTGAATTTCGTTGTACGTATTCTTAAAGGCGTCCACAAGATTTTTGATGGAGAGATAGATGCTGCGTGCCTGACAATAGGCATAATAACCGCCCAGACCAGCCATACCGATCGTGGCAACCTTGCTCCATGTGTTCAGCTTGCCCCAGTAGTGCCCAATTGCATCACCAACACCCAAACCATCGTTCAGGGCATTCTGCATACCGGAAACTGCAGCCTGGAACGCATAGCGGCCCATCATGCCCAGCAGGTTTACCGTGGCATTGATGCCAAAGGCCATCACCTGCTCCGGAGTGATGTTGATAGAAAGGGCACCGCCCTCGGTATAGGTCATCTCCTCGGCAGAGAGCACAGAGCAGCAGGCGGGCAGCTGCAGCGGGCGCTGATATGTATGATCCATGATGGAAAACTCCTTTCGCACACAGAACTCCCCAAGGGGCAGTTCATCTAGTAACTGAATTGTAGCATATCTGCACAAAAATGACAAGAGAGCGCGGGTTTGAAAATCATGATACATTTGTGAATATATTGTGACGATGCGTTGTAAAACTGACCTGAATACGCCATAAACGCGCAAAACTCCTGCTTTTTTACGGCGAAAAAATGTTGTAGCAAAAATGTGCTGAAAAAGCCGATCAACAACAAAGGCATCTGCCCGTACCCGCTGCGCAGAACGCAGCAGCGGGCAAAGCAGATGCCTTGTGTGTTTTACAGGTTGCCAAACGAAAGGAAAACGAGGTCAAAGTGCTTTCGGCACGCGCTCATACAGCGTGGTCAGCGCGGCGATGTGCCCGGCCAATGCAGCGGGCAGGGGCTGTGCCAGCCGCCAGCGCCAGTTTGCGCCCTGTGTGCTGGGGGTGTTGATGCGGGCCTCGCTGCCCAGATGCAGCCAGTCTGCCAGCGGGATGATGGCGGTGTCCGAAACACTGGCAAGGCATGCGCAGATCATGCCTTCAGTCAGGGTCTCCGGTGTGCAGCGCAGATACCGGCAGGCGTAGGCTACGTCCTCGGCGCTGGCGTTGCTGCGCCAACCCTCGGTGGTCACGTTATCGTGGGTGCCTGTATACACCACACTGTTGCGGGGATAGGTGTGGGGCAGGTAGTTGCCCGACTCCCGGCTGTCGAAGGCAAACTGCATGATCTTCATGCCCGGGTAGCCGCTTTCGGCCAGCATCGCCTTCACCTCCGGGGTCAAGTAGCCCAGATCCTCGGCGATGATATTGCCGCCGCCCAGCGCCTGCTGCATGGCGTGGATAAAGTCCCGGTCGGGGCCTTTTTCCCAGTGACCGCCTGCAGCCGTTGTGTTTTCGGCAGGGATAGAGTAGTAACTCTCGAAACCGCGGAAGTGGTCAATGCGCACCACATCGTAGATAGAGGTGGCGTGCTTCATGCGCCGCTTCCACCAGCCAAAGCCGGTGGCCTTGTGGGTAGGCCAATCGTACAGCGGGTTGCCCCACAGCTGTCCGTCTGCCGCAAAGGAATCCGGCGGGCAGCCGGCTACATGGGTCAGGTGCATCTGTCCATCAGTCTGGAACAGCTCCGGTTGGGTCCACAGGTCACTGGAATCCGGGCTGACGTAGATGGGGATATCGCCCACCAGCAGGACACCTTTGCGGTTGGCATAGGCCTTCAGCGCGTTCCACTGGGTGTAGAAGAAGAACTGCACCGCCTTGTGGTAGCTGATCTGGTCTGCCAACCGTACCTTTGCGGCGGCAATGACCTCCGGCTCCCGGCAGCGCAGGGCGTCCGGCCAGTCGGCAAGGCCTGCCTGCCCCTGCTCTGCCTTTACGGCCATGAACAGGGCGTAGTCCTCCAGCCAGAAGCTCTGCGCGGTGCAGAAGGCCTCGTAAGCAGGGGAGGGGGCTGCCAGCAGCCGGTCAGCAGCCTTTTTCAGCAGCACCGGGCGCTGGTTGTACAGCGCACCGTAGTCAACGGTGCTTACCGGCTGCGCGGCGGGAATCTCTTCGGCAGTCAGATAGCCATCTGCCGCCAGCAGACGGAAATCGATAAAGTAGGGGTTTCCGGCAAAGGCGGAAAAGCTCTGGTAGGGACTGTCGCCATAGCCGGTAGGGCCGATGGGCAGGATCTG
>ENA-OQED01000333-OQED01000333.1-human-gut-metagenome-genome-assembly--contig:-NODE-333-length-19158-cov-1.079081_pt1 | contig 19158 bp, 14 predicted proteins | sample MGYA00242790_ERZ504625 | MGnify/ENA primary metagenome ERZ504625 (study PRJEB26092, sample SAMD00036345) | human gut metagenome | host: Homo sapiens | study: EMG produced TPA metagenomics assembly of...
CTTCTGCGATTCGCCCGCCAAGCTGAGCCGATGGGGGCACCACTATTTTTGTGATGACGATGGCGGCAGGCTGATTTTTGATTTGAATTCGCCCCACAGCCACCGGTGTGAGATCTGCGGAAAGGTATATTCCAACGATGTGCAGGATGGCGTGTGGGTCACCTTCTATCGCAACCGGGCTGTGGTTTTGGCTCTGGTTTCGGCTGCGGTATACAAGGCCACCGGTGAGACAAAATACCGGGACTACGCTTTGCAGGTGATCGATTTTTACGCGGCTCATTACCATGAGTTCGTGCTGCACAACAAGGAAAACAAGATTTTTGACAGCTACGAAACCATGAAGTGGGGATGCGGAAAAATGATGCCTCAGGGCCTGAATGAGGCCATCGTAGCTATCCGCTTTATCCAGACCATTGAGATTTTGCGCCCTGAACTGGAGCAGGAATGGCTGGAAAATGTGCACCGCAAGCTTTTCCGGGAGATGTTCCGGCTGCTGGCTCCCCAGGCGGTGGAGATCCACAATATCAGCTGCTGGTCGCTGGCTGCCATCGGTGTGATGGGTCTTGCCATGAAGGATCAGGAGATGATCGATTACGCCTTCACCAGCCCCTTTAATATCCGGCGTCAGCTGGCCGAGGGTGTGACTGCCGACGGCTTCTGGTACGAAGGCTCCATCCACTACAACTTCTTTTTGTTGGAGGGCGTTTCTTATCTGTTCCTCTTCAGCAAGATTTACGGGTATGATTTTGGCCAGGAGAGCACAGCGATTTTTGAACGGATGTTTGAGAAAGCCTACGAATACGCCTTTGACAACCTGTATCTGCCCAATCCCAACGACGGTTGGCCCAATTTGAATCTGCGCACATTCAGCTATGTGTATCACACCGCCGCCCGGGCCTTTGGCAGAAAGAGCAAGGTGGCAATCTGCTAAAAATCATTGAGAACGACCCCAATCCTCGCACCACTCTGCCCCTTTCGGAGCCTTATTACTGCTGCGGGACAGTGTGTCTGGAACAGCTGCTGTTCAACATCGATTTTGATTACAGCGATTACCGGCCGGTGGCCCATGTCTCCAATACATTCCCCACCTCCAACTTTGCCATGCTGCGCAACAACAACTGGAATGTGTTTGTGAAATATGCCTCAACGGCAAATCTCATGCCCATCCGGATATTATGAACATCGAGGTGATGTATAAAGATCAGCGCATTTCTCGGGATCTTTCCAATGCGGGTTACCAGTCCCGGCTGTGCAACGAGTGGCATCGAAAGACCTTGTCTCATAATACCGTATGCTGGAACGGCCAGGATATCACTTCGGTGCATCCGGGCAAGTGCCTGCACTTTGATGCAGACAGCTTTTCGGGTTTGGCATTGGATGTCTACGAGGGTATTGATTACCAGCGCAACCTGCACATTACCGAGGATTCCCTGGTGGATGAATTCCTGGTCCAGGGTAAGCCAGGGGTATACGATTATGTATTCCATCTGGAACCCCAGCTTCAGCTGGAATGTGAGATGCCGTTGGAGGATGCCAGTCTGGGCTTTTCGGAAAATGGCTACCAGCATGTGGAGGAAACCAAAAAGGTGCTGGTTTTGGGGGATAAAGCAGTTCTCTGGGCTGTCTTTGGCGAACTGCGGATGAAGATAGAACTGCAGCTGGAAAATGGACAGGAGCTGTTCCTCCTTAAAACCAAGGATAATCCTGTCAACCAGACTCGCCGTAGCATTCTTGTGCGGGCGAGGGGAGAAAAGGTACGTTACAGCATGCAGCTTACTGTTTGAAATCAAACCATATGGGAGGCAATTAAGTATGAAAACAGCATTGATTACCGGAGCCACCGGCGGCATCGGCGGCAAAACGGCCGAGGTACTGGGCCAGGCCGGGTATGAGGTGATTGTCACCGGCATCGACGAGGCAGGCCGGGACACGGTGATGAGCAATCTGGAAAGCAAGGGCATCAAGGCACATTTTTATAAATGCGACGCCACCAGCGAGGAGCAGGTGAACGAGACCTTTGCCAAGATCGCCGAGAAGTTTGATCATCTGGATCTGTTAGTGAACAACGTGGGCGGCCTGGGCGGCCGGCAGCGGGTTTCCGAGATGGAGACTGGCTTTATGCGCAAAGTAATGGCGCTGAATTTCGACAGCCTGTTTTTCAACACTCGTGCAGCGCTGCCGCTGCTGAAAAAAGGCACCAACCCCTCCATCATCAACTTCAGCACCATTGCAGTGACCAACGGAGGCGGTATCGGAGCTTCCATCTATGCGGCCTCCAAGGGAGCGGTGCAGAGCTATTCCCGTGCCCTGGCCAAGGACTTGGCCGAGTTCGGCATCCGGGTGAACATGGTTTCCCCCGGCACCATCGATACTCCCTTCCACGCTGCCACCGACCGCAAGCTGGTGGAGAGCTGGAAAGACAGCATCCTGATGAAGCGCCTGGGCGAGCCCCGGGAGGTGGCCGACGTCATCGAGTTCCTGGCTTCGGACAAGGCATCCTTCCTCACCGGCGAAGTGATCCAGATCAACGGCGGACAGGCCTTTATCTAGAAAAGTATAACAAAGGAGGAGTGTTGGTGAACCTGTATACGAAAATGAAAAAGGCCGCGGGTGCGGTACTGGCCGTGGCCATGGGAATGACCTGCATTCCCACGCCCCTGGCGGTGTATGCCCAGGAGCCGGAGGAGTACACGGTTATTTTGGATGAGAATTTTGAATCCGAACTGAGCGCCGGGGTCAAGCTGAGCGGTGGGGTTTCCGTGGTCGAGATGGATGGAAACCACGTGTTGGAATTCAATGATACCAGCGACAGCGAAACCAGTAAGGCAAACATTGAAATCGGTAAACAGGCCGGGGAGATTGTGGTGGAGTACAAGCTGTATGTGGTTTCCGATGAGGGAAAGTCCACCATTGCCCTGACGGCGGGTTCCAAGGAGGAAAGCGGCAGCAGCAGCACCTCCAGCGCAGGGGAGTTTTTGCGGTTTAAAACCACCGGCAGCGATTCCCGCACCTACGAGTTCCGGGGAGGGGATTCCCAAAAAACTCCCTCTGTAAAAAATGGAGCTTATCTGTGTGGAAAATGGATCGAACTGAAATCGGTGATCGACACCGCAACAAAGACCTTTGACGTATATGCCGACGGGGAGTTGTTGGGAGAGAATATTGCCATGAGTTGTAAAACAGAAAACATCGTCATGGAAAGTCTGGACAACATTTCCTTTTTGACCGGCAGCATGGATAAGACCCACGCATACATCGACGATGTGCGGGTGAGCCTGAAAACAACGGACAGCGGAGAAGGAGACGGCGACGGTGAAGACGAAAAAACGCCGGGCGAGCTGGGCTGCATTGATTTCGTGGCCGGTGGCTGGAAATTGCAGCTGCCGGTAGAAAGCGATACCAAGCCCGGCTCGGTGCTGGAAAAATCGCCACAGGAACTGGCGGACGGCTACACCAGTGAGTTTTTCTTTGCGGCTACTGACGAAAATGGACAAGACGCCGTGGTGTTCCACTGCCCGGTACAGGGATTCAAAACCGGAAACACCACTTATGCCCGTTCCGAGATGCGGGAAATGCTGGACCCTAAGGACAAAACGGTGAACTGGACCTGGCAGGGCACCCATACCCTTGTGGCCGAGCAGAAGGTCACCCATGTACCGGCCAACGGCAAGGTGATCACCTCCCAGATCCACGGCATCGAGCAGAACGGTGACAACGCCAATCCTCTGGTGAAGGTGCTGTATGCCTACGATAAGGCCAAGGGAACCGGCAGTGTGATTGTGTATCTGAAAAACACCACCGAAAAAACCTCCGCCGATTTTGCTTATGCCTATCCCGAGGTGGCACTGGGCGAAAAATACCGCACCGAGATCCAAGTGGTGGATGGTACTGCCTATGTTACCATCGATACCGATGACAACGAACCTATGACTGTTTCCCACAATTTTGTGGCGGCGGACCCCCTTTGGAAGGATACCTGGTACTATTTCAAGTTGGGCAACTACATCCAGGATTCGGTAGATTCCAGTGAGGAAGCCTATTCCGATGTGTGGGTGTACAGCTCCGGTATTTCCCACAGCGAAACTGTGGAAAAGACCCCGGTGGAAAGCATCCGCATCGACAGCAGTGAAATTCAGCTGCAGCCGGGAGAGCGCACCAGCCTGAGCGTTACGGTGAAGCCCATCAAAGCCTACAACAAAGCGGTGACCTGGGATGTGCTGGAAGGCGCGGATGTTGTGGCCGTGGACGCCAAAGGTTATGTCACGGCCCTGAAGGAAGGTACCGCTGTGGTGCGGGCAACCAGTGTGGACAATTCCATCGCCACTTCTACCTGTCATGTCACGGTGCAGCAGGGGGAAGCCGTACAGGCGGAAAAACTGTACAGCTGTGATTTCGGCCGCGAAAGCGGGCTGGATTTGCATACAGCCTTCAACACTGAGTTTATGCAGGTGATTCCGGAATCGGCCGAGGGTACATCGGTGACCTTGGAGCAGGAATCCGAGGGGAACGTAATCCGGTTCCGGGACAATTCCAACAATGCCACCAGTAAAATTTCCTTTGTATTCCAGCCCCAGACCGACACCACCACGATATCTTTCCGGGTGCGGATCGATGCTTTGGGGGAACACAAGGCGGGAGATCTCACTTTTGGCTGTATGTATGCCGTGGCGGCCGGGTCGGACAGCTGGTATTCCAATACCACCGAGCTGTTCCGTGTCCGCAACGCCGCCAAGGGCGCCTTAGGCAATTTCTCCGATTTGACTTATGTCCTCACCAATGCCTATACCCCTATTTCTCTTAATGCGGACAAGGTGGTGGGCAACTACGGTGATTGGGTGGATGTGACCTACATCATCACCCCGAACAACGGCACCGCCAAGGCCAATACCACCGATGTGTACATGAACGGCTATCTGGTAGGCTCCGGCATTGCCAACCGCAACGCCATTGATTATGTGAACCGACTGGACATCCACAGCGGTACCGGCGATAAGATGGAGTTCAGCATCGACGATGTGAAGGTATACAAGGGCAGCAAGATCCCTGCAGAGGAAAATGTACCTACCCCCCAGAGCCTGCAGCTGCTCTATGTTCCTTCGGTCATGGGACTGCAGGATGCGGTGAAAGCCTATGTGCAGGTAGAGCCGGCAGGCAGCTATGACCAGGTTGGGTACCAAGTGGTATCCGGCAATGCCGTAATCGTGAGCCAGGATGGCTATATCACCGCCGTCCGGGAAGGTAAAGCGGTGGTTCGGGCTTACAGCCTGCGGGACGAGAAAGTGTTTGACGAAGCCGCCATCGAGGTGCGCGCCGAACAGGACATGGTCCGGGCTGAGTCTATGCAGCTGAAGCAGACGGCCATGAACCTCAGTCGGGGTAAAACCGCCGCCATCGAAGCTGAGGTATTGCCCGAAACCGCTTCGGAAAAAGGGGTGCGGTACGCCATCGTTTCCGGCCCTGAAATTGTCACCCTGCACCACGATGGCACCGTGACCGGCAAAGCGGTGGGCACCGCCAAGATCAGTGTCACCAGCCTGGATAACCCGGAACTGGTGCGCTATGTCACCGTTTCTGTCACCGCTGATTTTGAGCCCGGCCAGGTGATTTATCAGGATTCCTTTGATGGAAGTACACTGGACAGCAGCCATTGGTCGGTGTCCCTTGCCAAGGCCTATACCGCGGTGGATGTGAAGGACGGTGTAATGACGGTGGAGGACGGCAACGGTGCGGCGCAGCCCAAGGCGGTGCTCTCCTTTGATCCCGTGTCCGGTACATTTTCTATGCAGTTCCGCATTAAGGTGGAAAATGAGGCGGAAATCCAGGGCGGTGTTGCCGATACCAAGTACGAGAATCTCCGCATTGCTTTTGGAAACGGTACGATTACTTCCACCAGCAACGAAGCCTTCTGCATCCGCTCCAATGGCACGAATTTCACCTACAATGTCAGCGGCAGCAGTTACAGTCCCTTGACCGGCGAATACCATGTATCCGATTGGAACACCATAACCCTGGTGACCCATGTAAATGCCGACGGAACGGATACCACGGATGTATATGTGAACGGTCAGCTGCTGTTGCAGAATGCACAAAACAAGGTGGATTTTTCGGTGATCGATAAAATGTGTTTTGCGGCAGATACCGCCAAATACGCAAAATATTCCATCGACGATCTTGTGATCTGGGCAGGGGATTATGACGATGCTCCCACGGAGGAAGAAAAACCCACAGACCCGGATGACAGCAGTTCGAACAGTTCTGGAAGTTCCAGCTCCGACAATTCTGCCAGTTCGGATACTTCTAGCAGTTCCGGTAGTTCGGACAGCGGTAGCGGACAAAATCCGGATGCCTCGGACAAGCCCCGGCCCGACCGTGGACAGAGTGCATCTTCGCAGCAGCTCTCTGCGGGCAGCAGTACGCCGCAGACCGGTGATGCCGGGGAACCTGCGCTGTGGGGTGTGGTGATGCTGCTGAGCTTTGCAGCACTGGCCGTAACAGGTGTGATTGCAAAAAGAAAAGAAGGCCAAAGCAAGTCCGATAGATAAACGGGTTCTTGCTGTATAAGGAAATACCCAAAATAGCAGATACAAAAAACGGATGTTTTACCAGCATAGGTTTGCCACAAGCAGCCTATGGCTGTTTTTTTCTGGATTGCTTTGTAATGAAATCAAGACTGTTTTGATCAGAAAGCTAAAAGCAGGTTTATCCCACATACAGACTATCGGAAAAGTTGAAGGATGATTGTATATAATCGAGTAGGAGGCTCTCTCAACTCTAAAGAGCCGACCTCTCACACCACCGTGCGTACCGACCGGTACACGGCGGTTCAACCACATGATTTTGTCAAGATTAGTTGACACATTTTCCTCAAGGATTCTGTACCTTATGCCGCTTCTTTCAGGGAATCATAGTATTGCTGTCGTTTGACTATAGGGGGGAGCCCTCCATTGGCCGAGCAGATTCTTCGGTTATTCCAGTAGCTTATCTCCTTCATGGCATCCGCCAGTGGCTGATATTTCCATGGGCGGTCTTTGTTTGCAAGATACTGGTAAAATCCCTGTCTGCTGACATGAAGGATCCTGCAGAAAAAGGCGATATCCCCTTTTAATTCGCCGTCTTTCGTTTTTAATGCAATAAACTTCATTCTTTCGTTTTTGCTGACTTCAGACGGCTCGCGGCGAAAAAAGCGCTGGCTTCCTCCAGAAAGTCGTTTTCTTTCTTCAAACGTCGGTTTTCTTTCTCCAGTTCCTTTACCTGCTGGCGAAGCTTTAGGAGTTCCTCGTTAAGCGTCATAGCGCTTTGTGGGGTCTGTGAGCCAGCTCCAAGGTCAAGAGTGCCAAGACGGTTAGCCCGTACCCAGCTATACATGGTGTTCTTGGGGATCCCCTGTTCTTTGGCGGCCTTAGCTTGTCCGATTTCTTTGGCAAGTTTCACTGCCTGTACTTTGTATTCGTGGTCATATTGTCTGTTTTCTGCCGTTTTATTCACTCCTTATTCTCTTGATTATATCTCAAATCCTTGAAAATAGGGTGTCAAATTTTATTTATACCACATCATGCTTTTTTGTTACTTTATTGTTTTGGCGGCAGAGGACCGCCGTTTTCTGCCCGCGCCCCTCCGAGTTTTGAGGTCTATTCAATGAAACTCAAAATTCAGGAGGTTTATGATGGCAAAGAAAAAAGATTTCTACAATCAATCAATTTCTGGTGAGGATGTCGAACTGCTAGCACAATTCACCGGAAAACTGGACAAGGTTCTGCACAACAAGAGAGTTTCATATCTGCGGAAGAAGAACCAGAAGGAGACGAAGGAAGTTCCTTTGAAGCAAATGCCTCTTACTTAGAGGGTGTATCCTGCAGAATTGAGGTATCTGTTGAAGAGTGCGTTGAAGAAAAGCTGATGTTGGAAGAGACTGACAAACATCTGCAGAATCTTCCTGTTAGAGAGTATGCGGTTATCACATGCCTCTACATCAACGAGATGAGCGTAAAGGAGACTGCCAAGGAGTTGGGCATCAAGCCCAACACGGTCAGCACGCATAAGAAAAATGCAACTGCACGGATTCGCAAAAAGATGGAGGACAAGTAATATGGGAATGTTTAAGAATATTCTGGTAAGGGCACACCATGGTGACAAAGAGGCCGTAGACAAACTCTATGAGCAGTATAAACCCCTGCTGCGGAAGTACAGCTTCGTGAACGGAGTTTTTGATGAGGATTTGCATCATATCCTTGTGATTGCATTTCTCGAAATGATTCGGACATTCAAGGTCTAATCTTTTCCTGACAAAAAGGATGCCGAACCCCATTGTTCCGCGTCCTTTTTGCTATAGGTTGTTCAACAACTCTCAAACAAGTTGTTTCGATTCTGTGCGCCGAAAATAAGTTTAGAAAAAATGCAAATTTTTTCTCGAATTTTGGCACCCTTTTGCGAGTATACAGTATAGAGGGACAAAAAAGCCCTCTTCCCCCTTTTGCACCTTGATAACCGAATATCCGAATCACCGGCTACATACAACTGACCTTGCCGCAACCCAAGGAGCGACGGCAGGTGCGCCCCGGCTGTTCTGACGCCATGATGCTGCCTGATAGGCAGCGGAGCGCTTAACGGTCCGGGAGAGGTGGCGTGGAACACATACCTCAAGCGAAGGGTCAGCAATCATGATACACACCGTGGCGATGCTCTCAAGGCGTCGGCGGTACTGCCAACAATGTGGTACAGGAAGTGGGAGCTGTTTCCAGCAGCCGGGCCGGTGGTTCGCCCTTTATATCCGGGAAGTAGTGTCGAATAGGGTATATCATTTGATTTCAGATTATGGCGGCCACGAGTTTTCAACAAGTGACCGCCATGCTTGTGGAATTAAATCCGCAAATTTTCAAAAAAGAGGTGTTTTGTATAAGCAGCAAAGGATTTAACCAGCGCGATGCCTACCGTGTGATGCTGCGCAAGTATCCCGATGTGATGAACATCGAGCAGATGTGCGATGCCCTGCGAATCAGCACCAAAACGGGGTACAAGCTGCTGCACGAGGGCAAAATCCCGGCGATGAAAATCGGGCGCTCGTATCGCATCCCCAAAGCCCACCTGTTTACCTACCTTCAGATTTGCGGTCAACACTGTCGAGCAGAGAATCGACAGTGTTGATTGTTTTGCGCCGATGCGTTATGCTGTTCTTGTCAACAGCAGATCGGGGGCGACCCAAACCGAAGGAGGTATTTTTTTATGGTCGCAGGGCATCTGCAAGAAAAAAACGGTATCTACTATGTGGTACTGACCTACAAAACTTATGACGGCAAACGCAAAACCAAATGGCAATCCACGGGCTTGCCTATCAAGGGCAACAAGCGGCGCGCCGAGGCGATGATGCGTGAGCTGCAAGACGACTTTGAGCCACCCGTTGACCCCAATGGTCCGCCCAGCAAAGCCATGCTGTTTGCGGATTATCTGGTGCAATGGCTGGAAATCGCAAAGTCAACCGTCAAGCTGACAACCTACGCAAGCTACAAAGAACTGTCGAACAGCAGGATCATTCCTTACTTTAGAAATCTCGGCGTTACGCTGGGCGACCTGAAAGCGGTTCATATCCAAGCATTTTATCAGGAACAGTTGGAGCGTGTGAAGCCCAATACGGTCATTCACTATCATGCGGTTATCCACCGCGCCTTGAAATACGCAGTGAAAACAGACCTGATCGATGTGAACCCTGCCGACAAGGTAGACCGCCCGAAGAAAAATGAATTTACCGGGAACTTTTACAGCAAGGACGAAATGAACGCGCTGTTCGACGCTGTGCGCGGCAGTAAAATTGAGGTGGCAGTTATGTTGACCGCCTTTTATGGTCTGCGTCGCAGCGAGGTTGTAGGGCTGAAATGGGCTGCTGTGGACTTTGAGCAGAACACGATTGAAATCTGCCACACGGTCACAACGGTTCGGCTGGATGGAAAAGAAGTTCTTGTAGAATCCAATGGCACAAAAACCAAATCCAGCAAGCGCACCTTGCCGCTTGTACCGGTTTTCCGGGAACGGCTGCTGGCCTTGCAGGAGGAACAGAAAGAAAACCGCAAGCTGTGCGGTAGGTGTTACAACAAAAAATACGCAGACTACATCTGCGTAGACGCAATGGGCAATCTGCTCAAGCCGGATTATCTCTCCAATTCGTTCCAGATTATCTTGCAAAATTATCATCTGCGGCGCATCCGCTTTCACGATTTGCGCCACTCTTGCGCCAGTTTGCTTTTGGCAAACGGTGTCCCGATGAAGATGATTCAGGAGTGGCTGGGACACAGCGATTTCTCTACCACTGCGAATATTTATTCGCATTTGGACTACGCTTCCAAGGTTTCTTCGGCAGAAGCGATGCTGAACGGGCTTGGAATGGGTTCAAATCCGGGAAATGACACTTAAGAAAGTGTGATTTCTCTCCAAAACGGGGCGTTTTCTCTCCTGTTATGAAATTGTCAAACTCAAAAATTCCGTTTTTTGCATAAAAAAACGGTACAAAGTGCTCAAAAAAGCACGTTGTACCGTTGATTGGCGGAGCATCAGAGATTTGAACTCTGGCGGCGCTACAAACGCCCTATCGCATTTCGAGTGCGACCCCTTCGACCTCTTGGGTAATGCTCCCTATAGTAATCCCCCAAAATCTTCTCCGGAAAAAGGAGAGAAAAGTAGGAGAGAACAGCAAATATTTAATTGTAGAAAACAGTTGGATTTTTAACGATGGGTCGTTAGAAAATCAATGACAACTTCCAAAATGCCTGCTTGATTTCGAGTGCTCCCTCTTACGACCTCTTGGGGAATGCTCCATGTTCTGGGTTCCTGCCGGATACTAAATTAGTATAGCAAAAATGCCGTCCCGCGTCAAGATGCGGGGCGGCATAATTCCTGTATGCTGGGGGATATCTCATGTGCATCAGAACAAATGCTGTTTCTGCACCGGGCCGGGGGCAAAGGGGGTATCCTCGTGGTGGCGCACCACGGTCACCTCGCGGGTCTTTTCCTCCACATGGCCGTTGGCTTTGGGCACACTGTAAAAGCTGCGGGTAATGTTATAATAGCCGCGCATGTGCTGCACCAGGTATTCGGCCACAGCGGGCAGGCAGTCGGTATCCTCAATGTTTTCATAGTTATAGTCTGCGTACAAAAATGCCGTGTGCTCCCCCTTGCAGACCAGCGTGATTCCCGCTTCGTCCAGATGCAGTTCATCCACAGCGCACTGCTTCAGGCCGCTCAGGCCGCTTTCGCTGGCAAGTTGGGTGGCGCGGCGGCGCATAGCCAATGGAACGGACTGCGGGTCCAGCGCTTCGTTGCCGCGCTGGCCGATCTCCAGCAGGATGTCCCGCATCATGCGGCTTTCCAGCAGCGGGCGGATCTTCTCCTTCGCGCGGGCTTCCTCGGTTTTTGCCTGAATTTTTTGCAGCAGTCCCATTCTTTTTCCTCACTAAACACATATCATTGCCCTGCGCACATCCGCACTGGCATCAGGAGCATCTTACTTTTTCATCGTGTAACTAATATTATATTATAACATATCTTTTCATCCTGTGCCAGCGCGGAAGATAACTTTTACACCAAATTCATTCTGGCAAATCTTTTTAGCTGTGTGCTTTTTTGTATTCAGCTTTCATTCTTCTTTCTCCATCAAAAGCACAAATTCAATCCCCGTTTTTTGTCTATTTTGTTCTTTGCCTCATGCCATTCATTCTTATTTTTCTTTTCTCCGCTCTTTCCCGTTGCACCCTGCCAGTTTCTGCATTATACTGATAAAAAAGCGCACCGGCAGGTTTCCCCCGCCGGCAGCCGGACAGGAGTGCGGCCTATGAACATTACCGCGTTTGCCCAATATGCCGGGGTATCCAAGGCAGCGGTCAGCCGCTATTTTAACGGCGGGTACTTAAGCGCCGAAAAGCGCGCCCAGATTGCCGCTGCGGTGGAAGCCACCGGCTACCGCCCCAGTATGCAGGCCCAGATGCTGCGCACCCGCCGCACGCGGCAGATCGGGGTGATCATGCCGCGGCTGAGCAGCGAAAGCTGCGCCCGCATGGTGGAGGGCATCAGCCGGGTACTGGACGACCAGAACTACCAGCTGCTGCTGATCAACACCGCCAACGACAACACCCGCGAAGTGCGCGCGCTGGATACCCTGCGGCATGATACGGTGGACGGCATTATCCTGATTGCCACCATGTTTACCCCGGAACACCACGCGGTGCTGCAAAGCCTGCATGTGCCGGTGGTAATCGTGGGGCAGCAGTATCCCGGGTTCAGCTGCGTGTTCCACGATGATTTCGGCGCGGCGCAGGCAGCCACCGCCCACATGCTGCAAAAGGAGCGGTGCAAGCCGGGCTACCTGGGCGTGACCCTGCTGGACAAAGCCGTCGGCCTTGCCCGGCGCGAAGGCTTTGACAGTGCGCTGCGGGATGCAGGTCTCGTGCCCCAGCCGCAGCGAATGAGCATTGCCAAGTTCAACATGGAATCCGGCTACCACCAGGCGGAGCAGCTGTTTGGCCGTGCGCCGGGGCTGGACTGCCTGTTCTGCGCGACCGACTCCATCGCCCTGGGTGCGCTGCAATACTGCCGCAGCCACAGTCTGCGGGTGCCGGAGGACATCATGATTGCCGCTGTGGGCGACAACCGCATTGGCCGCGTTGCCTATGTGCCGCTGACCAGCGCCCATCTGCATTACCGCACCGCCGGGGACAAAGCCGCCCGCCTGCTGCTGGACATGCTGGCGGACCCCCATGCCGAGCCGCAGATGATCAAGCTGGATTATGAGTTAAAATGCCGGGCCTCCACCGGGGATGACAACTCAGATGAAAATGTCTGGTCGCTATAACAGGCATCCTTTGCGCCACACTTCCCTGCATCACTGCGGGGAAGTTTTTGTTTTGTGCACCCTTTCCATGCAGCCCCCTGTTTTTTGTGCATTTTACCAAAGAACGGTGTGAAACTGTGTGAAATCGATAACAGAATCTTTGCAAGTTGGGGCGTTTGGTCAATAGAAAAAGCACTCACCTCGTATATAATAAAGCTGTCAAATGAAACCGGCCCCGGAACCTCCTACCGGGCCAACAGATAAAAGAAGGAGCGTGCAACATGGATTACAAGAAAGCAGCCCAGCAGGTACTGGACAACATCGGCGGTGCTTCCAACATTGTATCGGCCGCACACTGCGCAACCCGCCTGCGCCTGGTGATTGCGGATAATTCCAAGGTGAACAAAAAAGAGCTTGAAAATGCTGAGGGCGCCAAGGGCGTATTTGAAGCCAGGGCCAGCTGCAGATCATCTTCGGCACCGGCATTGTGAACAAGGTGTATGACGAGTTCACCGCCCTGGCCGGAATCACCGGTGCCAGCAAGGAGGAAGTCAAACAGGCTGCCGCTTCCAAAGCACCATGTACCAGCGGGCCATCAAGACGCTGGGCGATATCTTTGTTCCCATCATCCCGGCCATCGTGGCTTCCGGCTTTTTGATGGGCATTATGGAAGCGCTGAACTTTATGGTCAACAACGGCTTCCTGAACATTGATACCAGCGGTTCCATCTATGTGTTTGCCCAGCTGTTCTCCAACACGGCGTACACCTTCCTGCCTATCCTGATCGCGTTCTCCGCCGCAAAGGTGTTTGGTGGCAACCAGTTCCTGGGTGCTGTCATCGGCATGATCATGATTCACCCCAACCTGCAGAACGCCTGGACCGTTGCTTCTGAGGGCGTGCAGACCTACCAGTCGGTGTTTGGCGGGCTGTACAAAATTCCGCTGGTCGGCTACCAGGGCCACGTTATCCCCGTTATCATTGCCGTGTGGCTGATGTGCCAGATTGAAAAGCGGCTGCACAAAGTTGTGCCCGCCATGATCGACCTGTTTGTTACCCCGCTGGTCTCCGTTTTCGTTACCGGTTATCTCACCCTCGCTGTCATCGGCCCAATCTTCACCACGCTGGAGGACGGCATCATCAACGGCGTTCAGGCTTTAATTCAGCTGCCGTTCGGCATCGGTTCCTTCATCATGGGCGGTTTGTACGCCGTCACCGTTGTGGCCGGTATCCACCATATGTACACCCTGATCGACCTTGGCCAGCTGCCAAGTTTGGCTTCACCTACTGGCTGCCCCTGGCCAGTGCCGCCAACGTTGCCCAGGGCGGTGCCGCTTTTGCCGTTGCCCTCAAGAGCAAGAACGCCAAAGTTAAGTCTATGGCCCTGCCCTCCGCCCTTTCTGCCTGCATGGGCATTACCGAGCCCGCCATCTTCGGCGTCAACCTGCGCTACTTTAAGCCCTTTATCGGCGGTCTGGTCGGCGGTGCCTGTGGCGCTTTGTATGCCAGTGTGACCGGCCTTGGTGCCACCGGCACCGGCGTGACCGGCATCTTCGGCATCCTGCTGCATCTGCACATGCCGCTGCAGTACCTCATCATGATGGCAATTTCCTTCGGCGTTTCCTTCGCTGTGACCTGGGTGATCTGGACCCCCGAAGCCGAGGAAGCCAAAGCCTGATGTTTTCCCCTCTCAATCAATAAGGAGCTACCTGTTATGAATGCCTTGCAGCGTGATTTGAAGCGTCTTGTCCCCATGGTGGAAGCCGCCGGGGCCGCCCGCGCGGCGGCGGATCCCCACCGGCAAAAGCTGCATGTTCAGCCCCCTGTGGGCTGGCTGAACGACCCCAACGGGCTGTGCCAGATCGGCGATGAATACCATGTGTTTTATCAGTACGGCCCGTTTGACCCCACGGGAGGGGTCAAGCACTGGGGGCACGTGCGCAGCCGCGATTTGTTCCACTGGGAACGCCTGCCCGTAATGCTGTACCCGGACGAACCGTTTGACTGCCATGGCGTTTATTCCGGCTCCGCTCTGGTGGAGGACGGCATGCTGTACCTGTACTATACCGGCAATGTCAAGCACCCCGGCGAATATGACTACATCAAGCAGGGGCGCGGGCACAATGTCTGCCTTGCCACCAGCCGCGATGCCATCCATCTGGACAACAAGCGCTGCCTGATGTACAACCAGGATTATCCCGCCGGGCTGACCTGCCATGTGCGCGATCCCAAAGTGTTTGCACTGGATGGGCGCTACTATATGGTGCTGGGTGCCCGAACACTGGACGACCATGGCGAAGTGCTGGTGTTTGAAAGCGCCGACAAGCTGCACTGGAACCACATCAACACCATCACTACCCCCAAAGCCTTTGGCTACATGTGGGAATGCCCCGACCTGTTTGAGCTGGATGGCCAGTGGTTTTTGGCGGTATCGCCCCAGGGCATTACCTGCCAGAACGTGTACGGCTGCGGTTACTTTACCCTGCAGGGTGACTGGCGCACCGATTGCACATTGAGCGAATTCCACGCCCTGGACGATGGCTTTGACTATTACGCGCCCCAAAGCTTTGCCGCCGCGGATGGCCGCCGCATCCAGTTTGGCTGGATGGGCATGCCGGATGCCGATTACACCAACCCCACCGTGGAGTATGGCTGGCAACACTGCCTGACCCTGCCCCGCGTGTTGACCCAGGACGGCAATGGCTGCCTGCTGCAAGCCCCCGCCGCCGAGCTGAACGCCCTGCGCGGCGAAGCCCGCCAGCCGGCAGACGGCGAAACGGTTGAAACGGACCCCTGCTTTGACCTGACCGCCTCCCCCGCCGGGGATTTTGTCCTGACCATTGCCAATGGCCTGACCCTGACTTACACCGAAGCGGACCGCACCTGTACCCTGCGCTTTACCGATGCAGCGATTGCCGCCGGGCGCACCGAGCGCAAGGCTGTGCTGGATGCCCCCTGCCGCAGCCTGCGTGTTGTGGGGGATGCTTCCTCGCTGGAAATATTCCTGAACGACGGTGCCGCGGTGCTTTCCACCCGGTATTACCCGGCAGCGGGCAAGGTTGCCGTGCAGCTTTGCGGCGCAGGCAGCACCCTGTATTCCCTTTCGATTTAACGGAGGACATTCCATGGCACATGATACCTTGTATGCGATCGGCGAAGCGCTGATCGATATGATTCCGTCCAAAACCGGCTGTTCCTTTGCCGAGGTTCCCTCTTTCAGCCCCCGTGTGGGCGGCGCGCCCGCCAACGTATGCGGTGCTTATGCCCGCCTGGGTGGGGATTCTGCCCTGCTGACCCAGCTGGGAGATGACCCGTTCGGCCACAAGATCATTGATGAACTGGCTGCCTGCGGCATTGATACCAGCCATATCTGTTTGACGGACAAAGCCAACACCGCCCTGGCCTTTGTTTCGCTGGAAGCGGACGGCAACCGGACGTTCAGTTTTTACCGCAAGCCATCAGCTGATTTGCTGTACGCCCCGGAGCAGGTGGATACCAGCCTGTTTGCCAACGCCTATGCCCTGCATTTTTGCAGCGTTGCCCTGGTGGAAAGCCCCATGCGAGAAGCCCACAAAACTGCCATTGCCGCAGCCCGCAGCGCCGGGACTATCATTGACTTTGACCCCAACCTGCGCTTTCCGCTGTGGCCGGACCGTGATGCTTTGCGCCGCACGGTGCTGGAGTTCCTGCCGCTGGCCGATGTGGTCAAAATCTCGGACGAAGAGCTGGAATTTCTGACCGGCACCAGTGATATTGAAGCCGCCCTGCCCAGCCTGTTTGTGGGCCATGTACAGCTGGTGCTCTACACCTGCGGCAGCGCCGGTGCCCACGCTTACACCCGCACCGCCCACGGCTTTTCCGCCAGCAAGCCGGTAAAGGCCGTGGATACCACCGGCGCCGGGGACGGGTTCATCGGGCTCGTTCTTGTGGCAGCTGCACAAAAACGGGGTGGACCGCGCCGCCCTGCCCGCTCTGCAGGCGGACCAGCTGAACCAGTGGCTGGATTTTTCCAACCGGTTCTGCGGTTACAGTGTGCAGCGCTACGGTGCCATTGACAGCTACCCCACCATCGACCAGCTGTAACTTTCTGCCATTCTCTGCTATTTCATCATAAAGCAGCCGCCCGGTACAGGATTTGTACCGGGCGGTTGCTTTACGGTATAGATTTTTCTTTTCTATAAATGAGGCGTATCCATATATCGTGGATACGCCTCATTTTGTTTATTCTATTATCTTTATACGTTTTACAGATGCAGCACGCGGTCCTTGATTTCGGCGGTGCGGCCTTGGTTCCAGAACTGGGTACCGATGTAGCCGCAGGTGCGGCGGGCAACGTTCAGCTTGCTCTGGTCGCGGTTATGGCAGTGCGGGCACTCCCACACCAGCTTGCCGTCGTCCTCCACGATCTTGATCTCGCCGTCATAGCCGCACACCTGACAGTAGTCGCTCTTGGTGTTCAGCTCTGCGTACATGATGTTATCATAGATGAACTGCATCACTTTGATGACAGCTTCCAGGTTATCCTGCATATTGGGCACTTCCACATAGCTGATGGCACCGCCCGGAGACAGGCGCTGGAACTCGCTTTCAAACTTCAGCTTGGTGAACGCATCGATCTGCTCGGTCACATGCACATGGTAGCTGTTGGTGATATAGTTGCGGTCCGTAATGCCCGGCACAATGCCAAACCGCTTTTGCAGGCACTTGGCAAACTTGTAGGTGGTGGATTCCAGCGGGGTGCCGTACAGCGAGTAATCAATATTTTCAGCGTTTTTCCACTCGTTGCACTTATCGTTCATGTGCTGCATCACACTCAGGGCAAAGGGCTTTGCGGCGGGATCGGTATGGCTCTTGCCGGTCATATATTTGCAGCATTCATACAGGCCCGCATAGCCCAGGCTGATGGTGGAGTAGCCGCCGTACAGCAGCTTATCAATGGGCTCGCCCTTTTTCAGGCGGGCCAGAGCGCCGTACTGCCACAGAATGGGTGCCGCATCGGACAGGGTACCCTTAAGGCGGTTATGGCGGTACTGCAAGGCGCGGTGGCACAGTTCCAGGCGCTCATCAAAAATTTTCCAGAATTTATCTGGCTCACCGCCGGAGGACAGGGCCACATCCGGCAGGTTGATGGTAACAACACCCTGATTGAAGCGGCCATAGTACTTCGGCTTGCCCGGCACATAGTTCTGGGCGTTGGCCACGTTGTTCCAGCCAGTGCCGGAACGGTCGGGGGTCAAAAAGCTGCGGCAGCCCATGCAGGTAAATACATCGCCGTTGCCCTCGGTCTCACCCTTAGACAGCTTGTATTCCTTCATCTTCTTTTCGCTGATATAGTCCGGCACCATGCGCTTTGCGGTGCATTTGGCGGCCAGCTTGGTCAGGTAGAAATAGGGGGTGCCTTCGCGGATATTATCGTCTTCCAGCACATAGATCAGCTTGGGGAACGCGGGGGTGATCCAGACGCCCTTTTCATTCTTAACACCCTGGTAGCGCTGGCGGAGCATTTCTTCCACGATAATGGCAAGGTCAGATTTCAGGCGCTGGTTTTCGCCCGCTTCGTTCAGGTACATGAATACCGTGATGAACGGTGCCTGGCCGTTGGTGGTCATCAGGGTAACGACCTGGTACTGGATGGTCTGCACACCGCGCTTGATTTCCTCGCGCAGACGGGCTTCAACGATCTGGGAGAGCTTTTCTTCACCGGGATCAATGCCCAGTTCCTTCATCTCCGCTTCGGTATCGCGGCGGATCTTTTTGCGGCTGATATCCACAAACGGTGCCAGGTGGGTCAGGCTGATGCTCTGGCCGCCGTACTGGTTGGATGCCACCTGCGCAATGATCTGGGTGGCAATGTTGCAGGCGGTGGAAAAGCTGTGGGGCTTTTCAATATAGGTGCCGGAGATCACGGTGCCGTTCTGCAGCATATCCTCCAGATTGACCAGGTCGCAGTTGTGCATGTGCTGAGCAAAATAATCTGCATCGTGGAAGTGGATCAAGCCCTCTTCATGTGCCTTAACGATCTCCGGGTCCAGCAGAAGACGAGCGGTCAGATCCTTTGATACCTCACCGGCCATATAGTCACGCTGGACGCTGTTCACGGTTGGGTTCTTATTACTATTTTCCTGATTGATTGCATCATTCTTAGCGTCGATGATTTCAAGGATACTAGCATTCGTCTTTTCCTTGTCGCGAATTTCCTGACGGAGCTTTCGCCAGTGGCTGTAAGATTCAGCTACATCAGCAAAAGGACTTGCTTTCAGCTGCTCAATGACGATATCCTGGATCTGCTCAACAGAAAGAGTGTCCGTCATCTCAGCGATATGATCCGCAATTGCATTCGATACACGAG
>ENA-OQED01000334-OQED01000334.1-human-gut-metagenome-genome-assembly--contig:-NODE-334-length-19084-cov-1.294983_pt1 | contig 19084 bp, 17 predicted proteins | sample MGYA00242790_ERZ504625 | MGnify/ENA primary metagenome ERZ504625 (study PRJEB26092, sample SAMD00036345) | human gut metagenome | host: Homo sapiens | study: EMG produced TPA metagenomics assembly of...
CGCCACGTGGGGCGCCCGCTCCGGGATATGTATGATGTCCCGACCAGATTGCTGAAAGAACCTTCCAAATCCCAAACGGGTCGCCCACGTGCGCCCCCTACAGAAAAAAGGGCTGTCGCATCTGCGACAGCCTTTTTTTACACGGCCTGCGGCCTGCGGCCTTCAAGGGCTATTTACCAATGCCGGCTCTCTTTTAATGCTGCATATTGGGCCAGGAGGTCCGGCTTTTCCGGGCTCTGATAGGTATAGTCGGGCATGGCGGCTTTGGCTTTTTCCACAGCTGCTTTGAAGTCGTAGTAGACCTGCCACTTCGATTCGACCAGTTCGTGGCCGGTCTGGCGCAGGAGAAAGGCCGGGTGATACGTCGGCATGATGTCGTAGCCGCGCCATGTGAACCACTTGCCGCGGTTGCGCATGATGCTGGCCGCGCGGCCATAGAAATACTGGAAGGCGACTTTGCCCAGACAGACGATGACTTTCGGCTGGACCAGTTCGATTTCTTTGACCAAATGGATATCTGCGCAATGGTGCCCTTCTTCCAGAGTCGGCGTGCGGTTGTTCTTGGGCCGGCACTTGACGATGTTGGTGACGTAGACGTGGTCCCGCGTGAGTCCGACGCTCCACAAGGCCTTGTCGAGGAGCTGCCCCGACGGGCCGACGAGGGGAACGCCGTATTCATCTTCCACACCGCCGGGTCCTTCGCCGACGAACATCAGCGGCGACGCACAGTCGCCGGAATAGCGCGTCGGCCCGCGATTGCCTTCGTCCCGTAAGTGACAGGCTGTACAGCTCATGAGTTCTGTGAGCCAATCTTTCATCTTTTCATTTTCTTCCATGATACCCCTTCTTTTATGCAAAACTTAATTTTACTATAACAATAAGGAAGCCTCTTTTCAAGTCGTCCAGCAGTATTCTAAAAAAATACTTTTTACATACTATAGTATGGTATATAATAAAGCTAAATTGACATGACAGTTAAAGAAAGGGGGGAAGGTGCAGTGAAAATCTCACTCATTCAATTTCCTATCGTCCCCGGCGACAGGCAGGCCAATTTCGACCAGGTCCGGCACCATGTCCAACAGGCGGCCAGGACTGGGTCGGATATGGCCGTGCTGCCTGAATTGTGGGACCTGTCGTTCTACCCGCCTGATGTTTATGACCTGGCCGATGAAGAGGGCCGCCAGGCCCAGGCGTTTTTGCAGGACCTGGCTTCGTCCTGTCATATCCAGCTCATCGGCGGCTCCATTGTCCGCCGTCACGACGGGTGCCTGTACAATACGACGTATATCGTCGATGAAGAGGTGAATCGCGTCTCATCGTATGACAAATGCCATTTATTCACGCCTGGTGGGGAAGAGAAGGTCTTCGCGCCGGGAGATCACTTGAATACGTTCTTCCTGGGCGACATCCCTATGGCGTCGATTACCTGTTATGACCTGCGCTTTGGCGAATGGGTCCGCATGGCGGCCCTGGCCGGTGCCCGGATCCTCTTTGTCCCGGCCGCCTGGCCTCATCCCAGACTGGCTCATTGGCAGATACTCAATCGGGCCCGGGCTATTGAGAACCAGTTCTTCGTCGTCGCCGTCAACAGTTGCGGTACCTGCGGTGACTACCGCTTCTGCGGCCATTCTATGATTATCGACCCGTGGGGCGAAGTGCTGGCCCAAGGAGGAGACGGTGAGGAAATCGTTACCGGCGAAATCGACTTGTCCGTCATCAAAGACATCCGCAGCCGCATCAATGTCTTTCGCGACCGGCGGCCTGAGTTATATCATTTAAAAGGGAAGCGGTAACGTGGAAGGCGTATTGCACGGTTTACAAGGTATTTTTGAAGTCCTCTTCATCATTTCCATCGGCTTCATCTTGGCCAAGAAAGGCTGGTTCGGGCCGGACATGAGCGCTGTCTTTACCAAGCTGGTCATGAAGATAAGCCTGCCCTTATACATGCTCTGCCAGCTGGAAAAGGACTTTACCCATGATTCGCTGCTCCGCATCGCGCCGGACCTGCTCCTGCCCTTTGCGTCAATCCTTTTGGCCTATGCCGTCGGTCGCATAGTGGCCAAAGTCCTGCACATCCGCCAGGACCGGCAGGGCGTCTTCATCACTTGTTTTTTCATTGCCAATACCATCTTCATCGGCCTGCCCGTCAACCTGGCCCTGTTCGGGACGCAGAGCGTGCCGTCGGTCATGCTCTATTACATGGCCAACACGACCATGTTCTGGACCCTCGGCGTCTACCATATCGTCAACGACAGTTTGGGCGGCAAGGGGAATATGCCTTGTTTTCCCTGCAGACCCTGAAAAAAGTCTTTTCGCCGCCGCTCCTGGGCTTTTTGGCTGGCCTGGTCCTGATTATGGCCAATATCAAGCTGCCTGATTTCCTGCTGACGTCGTTCCAATACGTCGGCAATATGGCGACGCCGCTGTCGCTCATGGTCATCGGCATTGAAATGACGGGCATTTCTTTGGCGTCGGTCCGCTGGGACCGGGACATCATCGGCGCCCTCGTCGGCCGCTTCCTAGTCTGTCCGGCCTGCGTCCTGGTGCTCCTGCCCTTCATCCCGGTCACGCCCATGTCGGCCCAGGTCTTTACTATGCAGGCCAGTATGCCGGCCATGACCCAGATGACAGTCGTTGCCAAGTCCGTCGGCGCCGATGTCCGTTATTCGACGGAAGTCAGCTTTATCACCGTCGTCATGGGCATCGTCATCATTCCCTTATATATGTTTATCATTGGATAGAAGGAGTTTTTTTAGAAAATGAATACCCTCGAAGATTTGAAGAAAGCCTTGAAAGCCTATGAAGCCCAGGCCTTTCAGCTCAACTATACCATTGCTGACGACCCGGAGCTGTCCGGTGAAGAATATCATGCCTGCCGGCACTACGTCGATTTGTGCCGTTCTTTGGGCATGGAAGTGGAAGAACAGTTTACCGGTCAGCCGACGGCTTTCCGAGCCATCGCCCATCGGGCCAATAAACCCGTCTTCAAGATGGCCCTTTTGGCGGAATACGACGCACTCCCCGGTGTCGGCCACGGCTGCGGCCATTCGGCCAATGGCGCCATGAGCTTCCTGGCCGCTGCGGCCTTGAAGGATTTGGACGACCTTCCTGTCGACGTCGACCTCATCGGCACACCGGACGAAGAACTGCGCGGCGGCAAGGTCATCATGTGCGACCAGGGCGTCTTCAAGGACTATGATTTCGCCGTCATGGTCCATGTGTCGCCGACCCGGACCAATGCCAATTCCCATTTCCTGGCCCTCGACGACTACCGCATCGCCTTCCACGGCCAGACGGCTCACGCCGCCGGTGAACCCTGGAACGGCCGCAATGCCCTGAATGGGGCCATGCTGGCCCTGCACGCCGTCGATATGCTGCGCCAGCACGTCCGGCCGGAAACGCGCATCGGCTCGTATATCGTAAACGGTGGGGCCGCCTCCAACGTTGTCCCCGATTACGCCGAAGTCGAATGTTGTATCCGCCACAGCGAACGGGAATATCTCGATACCGTTGTGGCCAAGGTCATGAACTGCTTCAAAGGGGCGGCCATTGCTACGGAAACGACATATGACGTCACCCAAATGGGCTGCAAATTCGATAACATGGTCTGGAATGAAGCGGCGACGAAAGCGTCGGAACAGGTCCTCCAGGCCATGGGGATCCCTTACGAAGAACCAAAGGATTGCGGCAGCTCCGACGTCGCAACGTCAGCCATCAGTGCCCGGCCGTCCACGTCCACCTGGCCTTGGGCGACGTCCCCATGCCGGAACACTCGACGGACATCGCCAATGCCGTCAAGGCCAGGACCATCGAACCGACCATCGTCAAAGGCGCCGAAATCATGGCACGCCTGGCCCTGCTCTTCGCCCAGGACACGGCCCTGCGCCAACAGATGAAAGATGAGTTCATGGTGAAGAGCCTCTCCTGATAGAGGTAGTTTGTAGGGGCTCGTACATGCCTTTTCAGCCTGTCAGGTCATGACTGCAAGGAATGGCAAGACGGCTGCTGAAACGGACCGCTGTAGAGGGCGAGCCCGTTAGGTATATGTGAAATACTTGTAAAGCGGATTTGCGTGAACGGGTCGCCCACGTGGCGACCCCTACAGAAAAAAGAGCTGTCGCGATGCGACAGCTCCTTTTTTCACGCTCTATATATTCAGTTTCAGGTATACCTTAGAAGACACCTTGTGCCAGCATAGCGTCGGCGACGCGTTCGAACCCGGCGATATTGGCACCGGCTACGAGGTTGTAGCCCAGGCCGTTGCGGGCAGCTGCGTCTTTGCAGTTCTGGTAAATGGTGTTCATGATTTCGTGGAGACGGTCATCGACTTCCTTGGCAGTCCATACCAGGCGTTCGCTGTTCTGGCTCATTTCCAGGGCCGATGTAGCGACACCGCCGGCGTTGACGGCTTTCGACGGAGCGACGATGATGTCTTTCTGGTCGAGTAAGAATTTCAGGGCATCGTTGGTCGTCGGCATATTGGCGACTTCGATGTAGTAGCGGATCTTGTTGGCAGCAATCTGTTTAGCCTGTTCCATATGGACATCGTTCTGCATAGCCGACGGCATGATGATGTCGACTTTGCGGCCCCACGGTTTTTCGCCCGGGAAGAATTCGACGCCGAATTTATCGGCATAGTCCTGGACGCGGTTGCGGCCGCTGTTGCGCATTTCGACGATGTAGTCGATCTTTTCCTGCGTAGCGACGCCGTCCGGGTCATAGATGTAGCCGTCCGGACCGGACAGAGTAACGACTTTGGCACCCAGTTCCGTAGCTTTCTTGCAGATGCCCCAGGTTACGTTGCCGAAGCCGGCAGCGGCGATAGTCTTGCCTTTGATGTCCTGGCCGTCGTCTTTGAGAACGTTTTCCAGGAAGTATACGGCGCCGTAGCCCGTAGCTTCCGGACGGATGCGGGAACCGCCGAAGCTGAAGCCTTTGCCCGTGAGGACACCGTTTTCGAAGCAGCCTTTCAGGCGGCGGTATTCGCCGAAGAGGTAGCCGATTTCACGGCCGCCGACGCCCATGTCCCCGGCCGGTACGTCGACATCAGGACCGATGTAGCGATAGAGAGCCTGCATATAGCTCTGGCAGAAACGCATGATTTCAGCGTCGGACTTGCCCGTCGGGTCGAAGTCAGCCCCGCCTTTGGCGCCGCCGATAGGCAGGCCGGTCAGTGCGTTCTTGAAAATCTGTTCAAAGCCCAGGAATTTGATGATGCCTGAGTATACGTTCTTCTGGAAACGAAGGCCGCCTTTGTAGGGCCCGATAGCGCCGTTGAACTGGAAGCGGTAGCCCGTGTTGGTGTGGTATTTGCCTGCATCATCCTGCCAGACGACGCGGAATGTGAATTGCCGTTCCGGTTCGACGAGACGGTTGAGGAGGTCGAACTTTTCATATTCCGGGTGGCGTTCGACGACAGGGTCCAGGGAGCTGAAGACTTCTTCGACGGTCTGGACGAATTCCGGTTCGTTTGCGTGTTTCGTGCGTACATTTTCAATGACAGATTCCAAATACTTATTCATATGTAATCACCTCATTTGAAATTAATTATACCTAAAACTGATTTCTACAATTACATAATAGCATGTTTTTCCGTCCTTGCAAATACCACAATGAGAAAAAGATTTTTCCATGATGGCACTGCATTGCCACTATGTGAAAGAGGACGTCAAAATTCAAGGATTTTTAAGGTATAAGATAAACGTTATAGTAAGTTAAAGGGGAGTATTCATTAAAAATAATTGCAATATGAATCAAAATCATGGTATAAATAGAACTATACTTATTGAGGAAGAAGGGGGAAGACGGCCCTTTGTCTTTTGTTGGAGGAATAATTGTATACACCAGTTAAACAAAATGGAGAGGGAGGTGACGAAAATCAGAAAAAGAACCTAGTCACCCTGACAATGATGATATAACAATAGAAAGTAAATAAGCCATACAACATATACTATATAAGAAAGAGAGGTACGCAACATGGAAACGTACGATACCTATTCCCCGGAATATTTGCGCTATTTGGAGCTCCTGTCCAAGGAGTATCCCACGCAGGCGGCGACGTTCACGGAAATCATCAATCTGCAGGCCATCGTCAACTTGCCGAAAGGGACAGAACACTTCATGAGTGACCTGCACGGTGAATACGAAGCCTTCTATCACATCCTCAACAACTGCTCCGGCGTCATCCGCGAAAAAGTGGAAATGATTTTTTCTGACAAGATGAGCAAGGCCGAACAGGACGACTTGCTGACTCTTATTTATTATCCCAAGGAAAAGCTGAACATGCTCTACCGCGAAGGCAAGGTCAACGATGACTGGGCCCGGACGACGCTGGAACGGATGATCGACCTGGCCAAGCTCTTGTCGTCGAAATATACGCGGTCGAAAGTCCGTAAAGCCATGCCGGAAGTCTTCCGCTTCGTCATCGATGAACTCTTGCACGCCCAGCCCGATGAAGACCAGAACCAGCTGGTCTATCACATGAAGATCCTCGACACCATCTTGGAAACGGGCAGTACGCGCCAATTCATTTACGCTTTGGCCAATCTCATCAAACGGCTGGCCGTCGACCACCTGCACATCATCGGCGATATCTACGACCGCGGTGCTCATGCCGACAAGATCATGGACACGCTCATGCACCATCATTCTCTGGACATCCAGTGGGGCAACCACGACGTCCTCTGGATGGGTGCTGCTGCCGGCAACGCGGCCTGCATCGCCAATGTCCTGCGCAATAACATCCGTTACCATAATATGGAAATATTAGAAAGCGGCTATGGCATCAGCCTTCGGCCCTTTGCCCTCTTTGCCTTGCAGACGTATAAAGAGGACGACGGTATTGAGCCCATGGTCAAGGCCATCAACGTCATCGTGGCCAAGCTGGAAGGTCAGACCATTTACCGCCATCCCGACTACAATATGGACGACCGCCTGCTGTTCCACAAGATTGATTGGGAAAAAGGCGTCATCACTCTCGATGGCAAGACGTATGAATTGAAGACCAAGGACTTCCCGACGGTCAATCCCCAGGACCCGTACACGCTGTCGCCGGAAGAACACCAGCTCATGAACGACATCCAGGCCGAATTTACCGAAAGCGAACGCCTGCAGCGCCACATCCGCTTCCTCTACAGCCACGGCTCGTTATACCGCTGCATGAATAACAACCTCCTGTTCCACGGCGGCCTGCCCCTCAACGAAGACGGCAGCTTTAAGGAAATCTACCTCGACGGTAAGCCGTATAAGGGCAAAGCTTCATGGATAAGGCGGAACACCTCATCCGCCGGGCTTATGACCAGCGCGATACTGACAGCCTGGACTATATGTGGTACCTCTGGTGCGGTGCCGATTCCCCTGTATCCGGCCGCATCGTCAAGACTTTTGAACGGAGTTACATCATAGACGAATCGACGTGGAAAGAACCGCAGAATGCCTACTACCGCCTGAATCGCGATAAAGACGAATGCATCAAGATCCTCCACGAATTCGGCATCGACTCGCCTCAGGGACACATCATCAATGGCCATACGCCGGTCAAGGTCAAGAAAGGCGAAAGCCCTATCAGGGCGGAAGGCAAGGAAATCTGCATCGACGGCGGTTTCTGCAAGGCCTACCAGGGGTCGACGGGCATTGCCGGCTACACGCTCATCTTCAACTCCCACGGCATCCGCATCAAATCTCACTACCCCTTTGAAGATGTCTACCAGGCGTTGATGAACAACGTCGACATCGATTCCGAATCGACACAGGTCGAACTGGAACCGAAGCGCGTCATGATCGGCGACACGGATAACGGCAAGAAACTCCTCCAGATGATCCACGACCTGAAGGCCCTGCTGGAAGCCTACCGCCAGGGCGTCATCCTCGAACGCCGTCCGAACCCATAGTAGGGGCCGTCCCCAAGGGCGGCCCGCCAAAACTCGTAGGGGCCCGTCCCAAAGGGCGGCCCGCCTAGTTAAGGAGGAAATATGAAACGAGAATCGTTAAGCGGACTGTTACTCATTGCCTGTGCGATACTTGCCATGGCCATCTCTAATTCTCCCTTCGGTCCCGTTTATGAACGCTGGCTCCAGGCCCCGCTGCCGGCAGGGACGCACATGTCCCTGCTGCACTGGGTCAATGACGCCGTCATGGCGTTGTTCTTCTTTGTCGTCGCGCCGAAGTGAAACGGGAATTCCTCTATGGAGAACTGAAGTCCCGGTCGGCAGCGATGCTGCCCATGGCTGCGGCCTTGGGTGGCATGCTCGTGCCGACTGCGATTTATGGCCTGTGCAATGCCGGCCTGCCGACGGCTGGTGGCTGGGGCATCCCCATGGCGACGGATATCGCCTTTTCCCTGGGCGTCCTGTCCCTGGCGGCTCCGAAAGCGCCGCGCAGCCTCGTCGTCTTTTTGACGGCCCTAGCCATCGTCGATGATCTCGGCGGTATCGTCGTCATTGCTGTCTTTTATGCCGGTTCCCTCAACCTTCCGGTCCTGGCCGGCGGCCTCACCGTCTGGCTGCTGATGCTGGCTGGATGCCGCAGGAATTGGCAATCGGCCTGGTTCTACGCTGTGGGAGGTATCCTCATCTGGCTGGCCTTCTTCTACGGCGGCATCCATCCGACTATGGCCGGCGTCCTCACGGGCTTCGCCATGCCGGCCGTGCCCGGCAAGGATGGAAGGGAAGGCCTGCTGTTGCGGGCAGAACACGCCCTGACGCCTGTCTCGGCTTTTGTCATCATGCCCGTCTTCGCCCTGGCCAACGCCGGCATCCGCCTCGACCTGAGCGGCCTGACCGGCCTGGCGTCGGCACCGGGACTGGGAGTCCTGGCTGGCCTGGTCCTGGGCAAGCCCATCGGCATCGGCCTGGCCGTCTGGCTGTTGACGGCCTTGAAAAAAGCGTCCCTGCCAGAAGGGCTGACGATGAAACACTTCTGGGCCGTCGGCCTCCTGGCCGGTATCGGCTTCACCATGTCCCTATTCATCGCCAGCCTGGCCTTTCCCGGTAGCCCGGTCCTGATGACAGCCAAGACCGCCATCATCGCCGCGTCCCTCACGGCGGCCATCCTCGGCGGCTTCCTGGTCAACCGCGTAAGCCGATAGCCTTCCTGTAATTATCGGTAGGGGCTCGCACGTGGCGAGCCCGCCGCGAACAATCGGACATACATCAAACGGAGCAATGTGGCGTGGTTTTGCGAACTGCGACCTGCGGCCTGCGAACAGCGGGGCGCCTTTGGCGCCCATCATTGACGTAATACGTTCATGTCGTTATAATGAAGAGTAACTTATCATTTTTTATACAAAAGGAGCGAATTCGATGAATATTATTGATGAATTGTCTTGGCGCGGTGCCGTCAATCAGATGACAGATGAAGAAGGGTTGCGTAAGCTCACGGAAGAAAAGAGCATTTCCCTCTATTGTGGTGTCGACCCGACGGGTGACAGCATGCATATCGGCCACTTGATTCCGTTCATGATGCTCAAGCGCTTTGCCAATGCCGGCCATCATCCGTATGTCGTCATTGGCGGCGGTACCGGTGCAATCGGTGACCCGAGCGGCCGCAAGACGGAACGCCAGCTCCAGACTCTCGATAAAATCAAGGCCAATGCCGAAAAATTGAGGCCCAGTTCATGCATCTTTTCGGCGATTCGGAAAACATCACCTTCGTCAATAACTATGACTGGCTCAGCCAGATCAGCCTCCTCGATTTCCTCCGCGATTATGGCAAACTGTTCAGCGTCAACATCATGCTCAGCAAGGAAGTCGTTGCCAGCCGTCTGGAAGCAGGCATTTCCTTTACGGAATTTTCCTACCAGATTCTCCAGTCCATCGACTTTGAACACCTCTTTTCCCATAACGACGTCCAGCTGCAGATCGGCGGCGCCGACCAGTGGGGCAACATCACGGCCGGTATCGACACGATCCGCAAGATGCACGGCAGCGATGCCAAAGCCTATGGCCTGACCATTCCCCTTATGCTGAAATCGGACGGCACCAAGTTCGGCAAGACCGCCGGCGGTGCTGTCTGGCTCGACCCGGAAAAGACATCGCCCTTTGAATTCTATCAGTTCTGGCTCAACCAGGATGATGCGGACGTCGTCAAATACTTGAAATACTTCACCTTCCTCAGCAAGGAAGAAATCGACGCTCTGGCCGAATCGGTCGAAAAAGAACCGGAAAAACGACTGGCCCAGCGCCGCCTGGCTGAAGAAGTCACGACTTTCGTCCACAGCCCGGAAGCCCTGAAGGAAGCCCAGAACATCACGGAAGCCCTGTACCACGGCAGCATCGCCGACCTGTCGGAAAGCGAATTGGAACAGGCCTTCGGCAAGATGCCGACTGTCGACGTTTCCAACGAAGATAAAGATGTCGTCAACTGGCTCGTCGATTCCCAGATTTACAAATCGAAACGCCAGGCCCGCGAAGACATCACCCACGGTGCGGTCACCATCAACGGCATCAAAGTCACGTCCCTCGACGAAATCGTCAAACCTCACAAGAACTCCAACGGCAAGTTCGTCATCGTTCGCAAAGGGAAGAAGAAATATACTTTGGCCCGGGTTCATCAGTAAGGGTAGATTTTAGAAAATTGTTAAAATAGAATATTGACAGAAGTGCTTTGCTATGCTATAATAACTTATTGCAAAATGTTCAATTGATATTATGAGATACATGGAGGAAGCGCTTCCGGTGAGCAAAAAATTAAGCAAGGTTCAAATCGTCTGAGAGCCTTGCTTTTTTGTCGCTTTACACGGCGCTGTACAACGCTATCATAATGATTTACTTTTTATAAGGGGTGAAGAATCAGCATGTTCAAACCTGTACAAGTAGGGAAAAGGACTCGATACACGTATGCTAAGATTAACGAGGTCTTGAAAATGCCTCATTTGTTGGATTTACAGAATAAATCCTACGAATGGTTCCTGGAAAAGGGACTGAAAGATATCTTCAAAGACATTTCTCCCATCGAAGATGCATCGGGTAACCTGTCTTTATCCTTCGAGGATTTTAAATTAGGGGAACCGAAGTACGACATTCGTGAATGTAAGGAACGCGATACGACATACGCCGCACCGCTCCGCGTCCAGATCCGTCTTGTCAACCACGAAACAGGTGAAATCAAGGACCAGGAAGTATTCATGGGTGATTTCCCACTGATTACCGATACAGGTACCTTCATTATCAATGGGGCAGAACGCGTTATCGTCAGCCAGCTCGTCCGTTCTCCGGGCGTCTACTATGGCCGCGAAATCGACCCGATGGGCATCCGCCTGTACAATTCGACGGTCATCCCGAACCGCGGGGCCTGGATCGAATTGGAAACAGACGCCAACGACATCGTCTATGCCCGTATCGACCGCAACCGCAAGATCCTGTCACGGTCCTCATCCGCGCGCTGGGCTGGTCGTCGAACGCCGACATCCTCGAACTCTTCTTCGACGATAAACGCCTGAAGGCTACGTTTGAAAAAGATACGACGGAAAATCAGGACGAAGCCCTCGTTGAAATCTATAAGAAACTCCGCCCCGGTGAACCGCCGACCGTTGAAAGTGCCGCAATCTCTTTGAAGGCCTCTTCTTCGACCCGCGCCGTTATGATATGGCCCGCGTTGGCCGTTACAAAGCTGGCAAGAAGCTCGGCTGGGAACGCCGCCTCTTTGGCCTGACCCTGCACGAACCGATCGTCAACCCGGAAACAGGGGGAAGTCATCGTCGATGCCCATACGGAAATCGGCTCGGCTGAAGTTGAAAAGATCCGCGAAAGCGGCGTCTTCCATCGCGAAATCGCCGACGGTGCGCCTGCCGGTGACGGCGGCGGCCTCGTCGAAGCCTTCGTTGAAAAACCGGACGGCTCGGTCTACAAGATCATCTGCAACAACAGCGACCTTCCGTATGACCACCGCACGATTACCCGCGAAGACATCATCGCCCACATCAGCTATCTCCTCAACCTCATGGACGGCTTCGGCACCATTGACGATATCGACCATCTGGGCAACCGCCGCCTGCGCTGCGTCGGCGAACTCCTGCAGAACCAGTTCCGCATCGGCCTGACCCGTATGGAACGCGTCGTCCGCGAACGCATGACCATCCAGGATGCCGAAAGCATTACGCCTCAGGTCTTGATCAACATCCGTCCTGTCGTCGCTGCTATCAAAGAATTCTTTGGTTCCAGCCAGCTGTCCCAGTTCATGGACCAGACCAACCCGCTGGCAGAAATCACGCACAAACGCCGTCTGAGCGCCCTCGGCCCTGGCGGTCTGTCCCGTGAACGCGCAGGGTTCGAAGTCCGCGACGTCCATCATTCCCACTACGGCCGCATGTGCCCGGTAGAAACGCCTGAAGGCCCGAACATCGGCTTGATTTCCTCTCTGGCCTGCTTCGGTAAAGTCAACGAATTCGGTTTCATCGAAGCCCCGTACCGCCGCGTCGATAAAGAAACGGGCGTCGTTACGGAAGATGTCCACTACATCACGGCTGATGAAGAAGAACAGTACGTCATCGCCCAGGCCAACGAACCGTTGACCGAAGATGGCCATTTCGTCCACGAACGCGTTGCCTGCCGTCACGGTGAAGATACCCGTGAATTCCGGGCTGACCGCGTCGACTTCATGGACGTATCACCTAAGGAAGTCGTTTCCGTCGGTACATCCATGATCCCCTTCCTGGAAAACGACGATGCCAACCGTGCCCTCATGGGTGCGAACATGCAGCGCCAGGCAGTACCTTTGCTGCGCACACAGGCTCCGCTCGTCGGCACCGGCATGGAATACAAGACGGCTTGTGACTCCGGCGTCTGCGTCCTGGCAAAACACAGCGGCGTCGTATCCCGCGTTACTGGCGATACCATCCAGGTCCGCACGGATTCTGGTTCTGTCGATACATATAAACTCATCAAATTCGTCCGCTCCAACCAGAGCACCTGCATCAACCAGCGCCCGTTGGTCTATAAGAACGAAAGGGTCACGGAAGGTCAGCCCCTGGCTGACGGCATGGCTACGGACGGCGGCGAATTAGCTCTTGGTTATAACATCCTCGTAGCTACATGCCTTGGGAAGGCTATAACTACGAAGACGCCGTTCTCCTCAGTGAAGAACTCCCGAAGAACGACCTCTACACATCCATCCACATCGAAGAATACGAATGTGATGCCCGCGACACGAAACTGGGCTCGGAAGAAATTACCCGTGAAATCCCCAACGTCAGTGAAGAAAGCACGAAGAACCTCGACGAAAACGGCATCATCATGATTGGTGCCGACGTCTTCCCGGGCGACGTCCTGGTCGGCAAAGTCACGCCGAAAGGCGAAACGGAACTGACACCGGAAGAACGCCTGCTGCGCGCCATCTTCGGCGACAAGGAACGCGAAGTCCGCGATACGTCACTGCGCGTACCTCATGGTGAATCGGGGAAAGTCGTCAACGTCCGCATCTTCTCCCGTGAAAATAACGACGAACTGCCGCCTGGCGTAAACCGTCTGGTCCGCGTCTACATCGCCCAGAAACGTAAGATCCACGAAGGCGACAAGATGGCTGGCCGTCACGGCAACAAGGGCGTCGTCTCCCGCGTCATGCGCCAGGAAGATATGCCTTTCCTGCCCGATGGCACGCCGGTCCAGATCGTCCTGAACCCCTTGGGCGTACCGTCTCGTATGAATATCGGTCAGATTTTGGAAACCCACCTTGGCTGGGCTGTCCACGAACTGGGCAAACAGATCAAGGAAATGGATCCGGGCCTGGAAGAAAAACTCCGCGCTGCCGGCTATGATTTCGATAAATACGGCATGCCCAAACCGGACGTCGCCGGTGTCCATATTGCAACACCGGTCTTCGACGGCGCTCAGGCCGAAGACGTCTTTGAAGCCCTGAAGATCGCCGGCCTGCCGGAAGACGGCAAATCCGTCCTCTATGATGGCCGTACAGGGGAACCGATGGACCGCCGCGTCACTGTCGGTTACACGTACTTCCTCAAACTGCATCACCTCGTCGACGACAAGATCCATGCTCGTTCGACAGGCCCGTACTCCCTGGTCACGCAGCAGCCGCTCGGTGGTAAAGCCCAGTTCGGCGGCCAGCGTTTCGGCGAAATGGAAGTCTGGGCTCTGGAAGCGTATGGCGCAGCCTATACCCTCCAGGAAATGCTGACTGTTAAATCTGACGATGTTGTCGGCCGTGTCAAGGCTTACGAAAAGATCGTCAAAGGTGAAAATATTCCTGAACCGGGCGTACCGGAATCGTTCAAGGTCCTCCTCAAAGAACTCCAGGCCATCGGCCTCGACGTCCAGATCCTGAACGAAGACGGCGAAGAAGTCGTCATCAAGGAACTCGACGATGACGATGAAACGGAACCGGAACAGGCCGATGAACTCCGCCGCGTCATGGAAGGTGAAAATGGTCCGGAAACACCGGCTGCACCGGCTGAAGACGCTCCTGCCGAAGGAGAAGAAGGCGAAGAACAGGAACCCGTCGCCAACGGCGGCGAAGATGACATCATGAGTGCCATGAGCCTCGATGCCGTCGCCGAAGCTGAACAGGCTGACGATGATGATACTACTGAAGATGATGAATAACGAGTCGATAGAAGGGAGCGGTATTAGTGCTTGATGTGAATGAATTCGATTCCATGCGGATCGGTCTTGCTTCGCCGGAAAAGATCCTCGAATGGTCCCACGGGGAAGTCAAGAAACCAGAAACGATCAATTACCGTACATTGAAACCGGAACGGGATGGGTTGTTCTGCGAACGCATTTTTGGGCCGACAAAGGACTGGGAATGTCACTGCGGCAAATACAAACGTATCCGGTATAAAGGTGTCGTCTGCGACCGCTGCGGCGTCGAAGTCACGCGCGCCAAAGTCCGTCGTGAACGGATGGGCCATATTAAACTGGCTACACCGGTATCTCATATTTGGTATTTTAAAGGCATCCCCAGCCGGATGGGCCTGATCCTTGATATTTCTCCCCGTTCGCTGGAAAAAGTCTTATACTTCGCCTCGTACATCGTCCTCGATCCGGGCGATACGCCGCTTACCAAGCAGCAGCTGATGACGGAAACGGAATATCGTCAGTATCTGGATATGTACGGCGATAAATTCCGCGTCGGCATGGGCGCTGCAGCTGTCAAGGAACTGCTGCAGGGACTGGACCTGGACCAGCTGGACAAACAGCTCCGCGATGAACTCCGCGATTCGTCGGGCCAGCGCCGCGTCCGTGCTATCCGCCGGCTGGAAGTCGTCGAAGCCTTCCGCCACTCCGGCAACAAACCGGAATGGATGATTATGGATGTCATCCCGGTCATCCCGCCGGAACTGCGCCCGATGGTACAGCTCGACGGCGGCCGCTTCGCCACGTCCGACCTGAACGATCTCTATCGCCGGGTCATCAACCGTAACAACCGCCTGAGCCGCCTCTTGGAACTGGGCGCACCGGACATCATCGTCCGTAACGAAAAACGTATGCTCCAGGAAGCCGTCGATGCCCTCATCGATAACGGCCGCCGCGGCCGTCCGGTCACGGGCCCGGGCAACCGTCCCCTGAAATCCCTGTCGGATATGCTGAAAGGGAAACAGGGCCGTTTCCGCCAGAACTTACTCGGTAAACGTGTCGACTACTCTGGCCGTTCGGTTATCGTCGTCGGTCCGGAAATGAAGATGCACCAGTGCGGCCTGCCGAAAGAAATGGCTCTGGAACTCTTCAAGCCTTTCGTCATGAAGAAACTCGTCGAAAAAGGCATTGCTACCAATATCAAGAACGCTAAGAAGAAAGTCGAACGCGTCAACAGTGAAGTCTGGGACGTCCTGGAAGACGTCATCAAGGAACATCCTGTCCTCTTGAACCGCGCCCCGACACTGCATCGTCTGGGTATCCAGGCTTTCGAACCGATCCTCTGGGAAGGCCGCGCCATCAAACTGCATCCGCTGGTCTGCACGGCATTCAACGCCGACTTCGACGGTGACCAGATGGCCTGCCATCTGCCTCTTTCCGTAGAAGCCCAGTCCGAAGCACGGACGCTCATGCTTTCGTCTCATAACATCCTGGCTCCGAAAGATGGCAAACCGGTCGCCGTCCCGACACAGGACATGGTCCTCGGTGCTTATTACCTGACCCTGGTCAAACCGGCTGCCAAGGGCGAAGGCAAGATTTTCTCCAACTACGATGAAGTCATGCTCGCTTACGATGCCAAAGTCATCGACATCGAAGCCCTGATCAAGGTCCGCATCCCTGGTCACGGCCTCATCGAAACGACGGCAGGCAAACTGCTCTACAACTATCAGATCTATGAACCACTGCGCCTCTTCCATACGGATAAAGTCATGGTCTTCACGGACCCGAAGGACACGGTCTTCGCCTATGAAAACGGCCTCATCGACTGGTCCCACTTCGTCAAGATCAAAGACGAAGAAGGCCATATCCGCGACTATGGTTTCTCGCAGCTGAAAGAAAAATTCGGTGTCGACCTCACGGCTACGCGCCCCTTGCCGAAGCGTAAGATCGACGAAGCCGCTGTGGTTGAATTCAAGAAAGATAAAGAATATGTCGACGTCAACTGCCTGGGCGTCCTCATGAGCAAGAAACAGATCGGCAAACTCGTCGATGCCTGCTTCCACCTCGTCGGCAACACCAAGACGGCAGAACTCCTGGACAAGATCAAGGCCATCGGCTACCATTACGCCCGCCAGGCCGGTATGTCCATCGCTATTTCTGATATTCAGATCCCGGCAGAAAAATGGGATATCCTCAATGAAGCCGACAAGAAGGTCCAGAACGCCTATGCCATGTATCAGCGTGGCTTGATTACCGAAAACGAACGCTATAACAAGAGCGTCGAAATCTGGACAAAGGCCACCAACGACGTTACGGATGTCATGATGGATAACATGGACCCGTTCAACTCGATCTTCATGATGGCTGACTCCGGCGCTCGAGGCAGCCGTGACCAGATTCGTCAGGTTGCCGGTATGCGTGGCTTGATGGCTGACCCGTCGGGCCGTATCATCGACTTACCGATCAAAGCGAACTTCCGTGAAGGCCTGTCCGTACTGGACTACTTCACTTCGTCTCACGGCGCCCGTAAAGGCTTGGCCGATACGGCACTGCGTACAGCTGACTCGGGTTATCTGACCCGTCGTCTCGTCGACGTCTCTCAGGACGTCATCGTCCGTGAAGATGACTGCGACGTATTCGGCATCGACCTCGTCCGCGAACGGGCCCGTCTGGCCAGCTCGTGCCGCCAGGCTGTCAACCTCCTGCGCGACAAGCTCATCGGCCGCGTCCTGGCCCGTGATGTAGCGGATCCGGAAACGGGCGACATCGTCTTCCCGGCAGAACATCTCCTGACCAACGACGATATGGATACGGTCATCGAACACCAGATCCCGAAACTCTACCTCCGCGGCAGCCAGATGGATATCAACGATGACCTGAACCACACCAACGTCATCGAAACGGTTTCCCTCGGTGCTCCGGAAGAAGGTTTCCGCGCAGCTATCCGCAAATCCATGGCGGAAAATATGCTCGGCAAGACTGTCGAAAAAGCCGTCATCGATTCCAACGGCATTGAAATCTGCGCCAAAGGCACGCCGCTCACAGAAGATGCCATCGACCGCATCCTCAACAGCGACGTCGATGAAGTCAAGGTCCGCAACAACGACATCCGCGGCGTCGAAGTCACGGCTATCGTCGAAGACAGCGGCAACGGCGTCATCGAATCGCTGGAAGACCGCATCGAAGGCCGTACGGCTGCCGAAACCCTGGTCAACCCGGAAACGGGCGAAGTCATCGTTGCCCTCAACGAAGAAATCATGGCAGACCAGGCCAAAGAAATTGCAAAATACTATGATAAAGTCCGGATCCGCAGCGTCCTCACCTGCCGCAGCCGTTATGGCGTCTGCGCGAAGTGCTATGGCCGCGACCTCGGTACGGGCGGCAAGGTCAATGTCGGCGAATCGGTCGGCACCATCGCTGCTCAGTCCATCGGTGAACCGGGCACACAGCTGACCATGCGTACCTTCCATACGGGCGGTGTCGCAACGGCCGGCGATATCACCCAGGGTCTTCCTCGTGTCGAAGAATTGTTTGAAGCCCGTAAGCCGAAGGGCAATGCTATCGTCACGGAAATCAGCGGTACCGTATCGATTACCGAAAAAGAAGACCATCACGATATCAACATCGTCCATGTCACTTCCAAGGACGGTGAAGAACGGAGCTACACCATCCCGTTCGGTTCGCACCTCGTCGTACATGAAGGCGACTTCATCGAAAAGGGCAGCCGCATCACGGCCGGCTCCATCAACCCCCACGACATCCTGCACATCCTGGGTGTCGAAGCTACCCAGCGGTACCTCGTATACGAAGTACAGAAGGTATACAAATCCCAGGGTGTTGGTATCAACGATAAGCACATCGAAGTCATCGTACGCCAGATGCTGCGCAAGATGAAGATCGAAGACGCCGGCGATGCCGATGTATTGCCGGGCGATTATATCGACGTCAACATCTTTGAAGATATGAACAAGCGCATCGAAAGCAATGGCGGCAAGCCGCTATCGGCAAACCGATGCTCCTCGGTATCACCAAGGCCGCACTGGCAACGGACTCCTTCCTGTCGGCTGCATCCTTCCAGGAAACGACCCGTGTCCTGACCGATGCTGCTATCAAAGGCAAGATCGACCCGCTCCTGGGCCTCAAAGAAAACGTCATCATCGGCAAGCTCATCCCGGCTGGTACGGGCATGAGCCGCTACCGCAAGATCAAGGTCGTAAAGACCGTTCCATCTATCAGCTATGAAGACGAAGAAGGCAACCCCGTAGACGCACCGGAAGGTGCCGATACGACACCGGAAGCCGGACATTAAGAGAGTAAAAAAAGGCGCTGTCCCATGAAGACGGCGCCTTTTTTGTTGTTAGTGGTTCGTCGTTCGTAGGGGCTCGCACGTGGCGAGCCCGTTTTGTATATATGGGAAGGCTCGTGACTCACGAATCACTAGGATACGTGTAATAAAAGATGTACTGATTACGCAGTTTTACCAAAAAACTCATTGACATATAATAAGCGTGATGATAAAATATCTAAGTGTCGCAATGAAAGTATTGCGATCTAAATTG
>ENA-OQED01000335-OQED01000335.1-human-gut-metagenome-genome-assembly--contig:-NODE-335-length-19061-cov-1.212739_pt1 | contig 19061 bp, 27 predicted proteins | sample MGYA00242790_ERZ504625 | MGnify/ENA primary metagenome ERZ504625 (study PRJEB26092, sample SAMD00036345) | human gut metagenome | host: Homo sapiens | study: EMG produced TPA metagenomics assembly of...
CAGGTTTTCCCGAGGCGCCGAGCGAATATCCGCCCCCTTTGCACGGAAGGCTTCTATTTTTCATACGACAAAAGGCTCACCTGGCGGTGCCAGTGCCCGGCGTGTGCATCGCCCTCGATGCCCCAGTCTTCCACCAGCTTCGCCGTTTCCACCTCGTGCTTTGCCGTTCCCCGTTTTTCACTGATACAGATTCCTATGATTTTTCCCATTTCTTTTGTTTCCTCTTCTTTTCGAACCGCCGTCATTTCATCCGCCGATGCCGGACATCAGGTGATGCTCTGTCATATCCTTCGGCCGCTCAAAGCAGTGTTCCATCGGCTTTTTTAAGATTGCCTGTGCCATCACATCCCGCAGATCCGCCGCCGTTCCGTTCTGCAGAACCTCCCGCAGATCCACGCCGTTCTCATAGCAGAGACAGAGCTTTAAAAAGCCGCGGCTTGTCAGCCGTACGCGGTTGCAGCTTCCGCAGAACTTTCCGTGGATCGCGCTGATAAAGCCGACGGGCATCGACAGCTTTTCGTACCGCACATAAGCCGCAGGACCGTTTCCTTCTTTTTCCTGGTCCGGCGTACATGCCCCATACCACTGTTCCAGCTCTGTTTTCAGCGCCTCATTCGACGGACCCACGTACGATTTTCCGGCGCCCACCGGCATCACCTCGATGAACCGCACCGGGACTTTTTCCTGCTCTGCAAATTCAATCAGTTCCTGCGCATGCAGTTCTTTTCGATGCACCGCATTCAGCTTCACTAAAAGACCCGCCTCTTTGGCCGCGCAGATACCCTGCTTTACCTGCTCCAGCGCATCGCGTCCGGTAAGCGCCGCAAACTCTGCCGCATCCACGGTATCCAGGCTCACATTCACACTGTCACAGCCGGCCGCCTTCAGATCCCTCGCACACGATGCCAGGCGTACGCCATTCGTCGTGATCCCAACGGATGCGGTGCCCGGCACTGCTTTTATTTTCTGCACCAGCTCCACGCACTCTTTTCTTACCAGCGGTTCCCCTCCGGTAATCCGGTAATGCGTGATGCCAAGCCCAGCCGCGGCGTGCACAATCTTCAGCATCTCTTCGACGGTAAGCGGCGGATTCTGTTCCGCCTGCTCCAGTGCACAGCCCGCCGCACTCTCCGGCATACAGTACCGGCATCTCAAATTGCACGCGTCCGTGATGGAAATCCGCAGGTAATCTATCGTTCTGCCATACTGATCCTTCATCGTTTATCTGCCTTTTCCAAAACCGCAGTTCGGGAAGGTGCAGACCTTGCAGTTCAGGCAGAGACCGCCCTCGCCAAGACCGGCCAGTTCCTCCGCTGTCACCTCATCATCTGCAATGAGGCGCGGCAGGACAAGATCGAAAATCGTCCGTTTCGAATACATGACGCATCCCGCAGGCCGACGATCGGTGTTCCGTTTTCGGCATACGCCAGAAGGAACATGGCTCCCGGCAGCACCGGCGCGCCGTAAGAAACGATGCGTGCTCCGGTATTTTTGATCGCCAGCGGCGTCTTGTCGTCCGGATCCACACTCATTCCTCCGGTGCAGAAGACAAGATCGGCACCCGCTTCCATCGCGCGTCGGCATCCGTCTGTGATCTTCGATGCATCATCATCGTAAACCTCATGAAAGATCATCTCCGCGCCGAATTCTGCCAGCTTTTCCTGGATAACCGGTGTGAAGGTGTCCTCGATCCGATGGTAATACACTTCATTTCCCGTTGTCAGAACCGCAAATTTTTTCTTGTGGAACGGCTTTAAGGTCAGGATCGGCCCGTCGGAACAGACTGCCTGTGCCGTCTCCATCTTCTCTTTTTTGATGACGAGCGGAATAATTCTCGTCCCCGCCAGTTTGTCGCCTTTTTCACGTATGTATCACCGTGGCGCGTCGCAATCATCATCTCGCCGAGGCTGTTTACTTTTTTCAGCTTCTCGCGGTCCACTTTCAAAAGACCGTCGCAGTCCGCGATCAGTTCAATTTTTCCTTCTTTGACATCGGACGGATGCATGTGATCGTTTTTACACATATCGTAAAGAATCTGTGCCGCCTCATTTTCATGCAGCATTGTATCGTCCTTTTCCCAGATGTAAATGTTGTCCTTTCCGACACTTAAAAGCACCGGAATATCTTCTTCTGTAATGATGTGGCCTTTGCGGAATACCGCATCTTTTGTCACACCTTTGATAATCTGTGTAATATCGTGGCAGAGCACCTGGCCTACCGCGTCTTCTGTTTTCATCAGTTTCATCTGAAACGCCTCACTTTTTCTATTTGAATCTATTCCAGTTCCCCGCAGATCACTTCCAGCACGCTTCCGGCGATGCACCGCGCCTTATCGGAAATCGTGAAGCAGTTCTGCAGTTCTTCTTTCCGCGGATCGATGTCCGCAATCTTAAATCCCTTCGTCACCGGATAGCCGTCGCGGATCAGCCCGCGCAGCAGACCGGAGAGAGATGCTTCCACAGGTACCGTCCCGTTTTCTGTCTCAATCTCTGCAATCACAGCCCTGGCTTCCACAATGTCTCCGATCGAAGCCACATTCCGCAGAATACCTTCCGCCTGTGCATGCATCACACGCTCTTTTCCGTACCCGCCGATGATGCCCGGAATGCCAGTGTTCGGAACCGCGCTTCCGCTTCGGATCACGCGTCCAAGATTATGACCGCGCTTCGTCTCAATTACAACATCCACATCTTCTCCTGCCGTAAAGCCCGGTCCGAGGGCAATCACAAGCGGCGCCATCTCTTTTGTCGTCCCGAGATTTTTCTTCGCCAGAATCGCATCGACCACGACGGCCGGGCGAAGTGCTGCAATGCTTAGTCCCGCCGGATCCACGAGCACCGGAACACCATCTTTCTTCCAGATCCGTTCCATTTCCTGTTCCAGAAGTTCTTTCCGGTTCTTTTTCTCTGCGAGATCCACGTCCATGCGCACGGCTTCCACGTCCTCTACCCTGGCACTGCCGGCATATACCGCTTCGCTCAAAGCCACCTGCCGCCGGATCGCCGCCGGGTGCTCTGCTTCCAGAACCAGCAGACGAAAGCCCGCTTTTTTCAGACGATGGATCGTACCGGTTGCAAGATCTCCTGCTCCCCGTACCACGATCAGATCTTTCTTTTTCATCTTCGCTGTCTTCCTTCTTTCGTTTCAGCAGCAGCCGTTTTCTTCCGTCTTCCGCGGCCTGCTTCGTTATTCTTGTTCGAGAATAACGCTTTTTCCATTAATAAAAATACAGGAAAGGACCCGTTTTGTCAACGTGTCCCCGTAAAAAATGTTATTTTTCTTCTGTTCCAAACCACTTCTGAAACGACGCATCGGCGCCTGCGCGGACTTCTTGTTCAAACTTCCGGTACGCTTCAGGAATTCTTTTCCCTCCGGGGTCAGTACCGTCTGGCCGCCGTTGCTGCCGCCCCGGTTGCCCTGTACCAGCGGGATGCCGAGATCCTCCTCGGCGCGCTTTAAGATTTTCCATCCCTTCGAGTACGCCATCTGCATGCATTTGCAGCCCTTCGAAAGGGAGCCGGTTGCTTCCACATGCTCCATCAGCTCCGCCACACCGGGACCGAAGGCATGATCCGTCCGGCTGACGCGCAGCCGCATGTCGTACCGCAGCTTCTGTCGTAATGTTTCTTCTTTTTCTTCCATTTCCACCTCACACCTCTACAACAGCACACGGTACTCCGCCTCATAGGCAAGTCCCGCCGTCTGAAGTGCCGCAAGGATTTCTTTTCCCTCTTCCGGCGCTGCTTTCCAGGAAAGGCCGCAGCCCGCCGTAATTTCCCGCGGAACGGGGATCATCCTTCCCGGCAGGCCGTGCGCTCTCGCATACTGCTCCATCTGCATCGCCTGCGTTGTCCCCGCAAACGTCAGAATCCAGGTTTCTTTTCGCTGTCTCATATCGTTTCTTCCTTTTTCCAGCTTCTTTTGTATCCCAGATGCCGGCTGCCGCCTCTCTCACTGCTGCATTTCTTCTTCGGCAAACTCCCGCAGAGCCTGCGCGGCAATCCGGACTTCTTCTTCCGTCAGTACATGGGAAAAGCTGAACCTCACGGCTCCCTGCTCCCGTGTCCCGAGTGCTTCGTGCATCAGCGGCGCGCAGTGTGCCCCGCTTCGGACTGCAATACCATAGTTCTCATACAGCCAGTCGCTGACATATCCCGAATCATAGGAGCCGATGTTTAATGCCGCCGTTGGTACCCGCTGCTGCAGATCGTCTGTTCCATATAAAGTAAGTCCCGGGATTCCCTGAATTTCCTCCAGAAAGAGATGCATCAGCTCCCTCTCTCTTTTGTAAATCATTTCAATCCCCGTCTTCTCCAGATATTCCAGCGCTCCCAGAAGTCCCGCAATTCCGTGGACATTTAAAGTTCCCGCTTCCAGATGCTCCGGCATCGCCGCAGGCTGTTCTTTTTCATAGCTTCGGATTCCACTTCCGCCCATTTTGAGCGGCCGGATCGAAAGTTCGGGACGAACGTAGATTCCGCCGGTTCCCTGCGGCCCTAATAGTCCCTTGTGGCCGGAAAAACAGAGCACGTCGATCCCGCTTTTCTGTACATCAATCGGCAGAATCCCCGCTGTCTGCGCCGCATCGACGATCAGACGCAGGGAATGGCGTTCCGCAATTTCGCACACCCGCGCAAGATCCGTGATATTTCCGGTCAGGTTGGAGGCATGCGTGACGACAAACGCTTTCGTGTTTTTCCGCACTGCCGCTTCCATCTGATCATAATCGATCCTTCCAGATACATCCGCCGGAATCACGGAAAGCTCCAGTCCCTGTTTTTCCAGTGCATACAGCGGGCGCAGAACGGAATTATGCTCGCAGACTGTCGTGATCACATGATCCCCCGGCCCGAAGAGTCCGAAAATTGCCGTGTTCAGTGCCTCCGTATCGTTGCACGTAAATGCAATCCGCTCCGGACTCTCCGCGTGAAACAACTCTGCCAGCCGCATTCTCGTCTCAAAGACGATGCGGCCCGCATCCAGTGTCGCATCGTGTGCACCGCGGCCTGCATTTCCACAGCCGCGCAGTGCCTGGATCATACGCTCCTCTGCTTCTTTTGGATGCCACAGCGACGTTGCCGCCGAATCGAGGTAAATCATGGCTTAATCACGCGGTCTGCGCTGCTCATGCGCTCCACGATGTCATACATGTTGGTCACACTGCCGATCTGCAGCTTTTCGGTGATGCCGTAGAAGTTCAGGCATGTTCCACAGGTCAGAATTTCAACGCCGCGCGCTGCCAGATCTTTCAGATCCTCCAGGGACTCGGAACCCTCGCAGGTCAACTTTGCACCGCCGTTGTAGCACAGAATCGTATCCGGCAGCTCATCCTGCTGGGTCAGTGCATAAAGGAAGCTCTTCATCAGAATTTTACCCAGCTCCTCGGCTCCTTCGCCCATATGGTCTGCAGAAAGAACGACGAGTTTTGTTTTCTTTGCCGCCGGTACGAGGCATACGGTTTTCTCTTCTGTTTCAGCCGGCTCTGTTTCTGATACGGTGAACTCCACATGATACTCTTTTTCTTTCTTCTCTTTTACCAGAAAGCCATATCCTTTCTGCTGCGCCATTTTTTCCAGGTTCTGCACGGCGATTTCATTATCCACCAGAACCTCCACTTTTCCGCTTCCCGCAAGTTCTGCAATCGCATTTTTTGCCTTTACCAGCGGTACCGGGCACACATCACCCATTGCGTTTACTGTCTTTTTCTCCATCTCTGCCATTTTTCATCCTCCCTGCCTTACCATTTCCTGCTCTGTGTCACATAAATTTCGGTTCCTGCCGGCTCTGTGATTTTTCCAACGATTGCTGCCGGAATCCCCTGCTCCAGCAGTTTTCTCTGCATTTTTTCTGCATCCACGGCATCCACGGCCATCAGAAGCCCTCCCGATGTCTGCGGGTCAAACAGCACCTCCTGCATGCCGAACGGTATATCCTTAAAGGTCACATGCTGCTCCAGATGATTCCGGTTCCGCTGGCCTGCCGCAGTGATCAGAAACTCCTCCGCCGCTTCCACAGCCCCCGGGAACACCGGAATCTGATCCGCCCAGATATGACAGGACACGCCCGACTCCATCATCTCATGCAGATGTCCTAGGAAACTAAAGCCCGTTACATCGGTACAGGCATGAATGTTATACTTCCGTGCCGTCTCCGAGGCGTACTTATTCAGCGTCATCATCGATTCCACTGCCTTTTGAAATCCACCCGGGTTTTCCTCCCCGACGCGGTGCGCCGCACAGAGAATGCCGGTTCCGAGCGGTTTCGTCAGAATGAGCAGATCACCCACGCGGCCCGTATTGTTCTGCCAGATCCGGTCCGGATGCACGGTTCCCGTGACAGAAAGGCCGTATTTTACACTGTCATCCGCAATCGAATGACCGCCGGAGAGCGATCCGCCCGCCTCCTGCACCTTTTCCGCGCCGCCGCGCATGATTTCTCCGAGGACATTCAGATCCATCTGTTCCGGAAAGCAGACGATATTCAGGCTGTCCGCACCTCTCCGCCCATCGCATAGATGTCGCTTAAGGCATTCGCCGCCGCAATTTTTCCAAACGTGTACGGATCCTCCACCACCGGCGGAAAGAAATCCAGCGTCTGGACCATCGCAAGGTCGTCCGTCAGCCGGTAGACGGATGCATCGTCTTTGCTGTCATAGCCCACCAGCAGATTCGGATCCTTTTCCCCCTTTCGGCAGCTTCTCCAGAATATGTTCGAGCACGCCTGCCCCGAGCTTTGCCGTACAGCCGCCGCTCTTACAGAAAATAATTTTTTCTTCTTCCATCGTTACCTGTTCCCTCTTTTTTCAGCTTCTTCCGCACTCTCCGTCCGTTCCGCGCAGAAGTCCCAACGCATGCGGCAGGGTATCAAGTACAAATCCAAGACTCTCTTCCACCGCCTTCGGGCTTCCCGGCAGATTGATAATCAGCGTCCGATGACGGATTGCACTCACTGCCCGGCTCAGCATCGCCCGTTTTGTGATCGCCATGCTGCCCGCGCGGATCGCCTCCGCGATGCCAGGTGCCACACGGCCGGATACCGCCAGAGTTGCCTCCGGTGTCACATCCCGCATGGAAAATCCCGTGCCGCCTGTCGTGAGGACAAGATCGCACTGCTCCAGATCGGCAAGCCGGATCAGTTCCTCCTCGATCATCGCCCGCTCATCCGGCAGAAGACGCATCGAAACGACCTCATACTGCTCTGCCGGAAGCAGCTCTTTGATCTTTGGGCCGCTCTTATCCTCGCGCTCGCCCTGATATCCTTTGTCACTTAACGTTACAATTCCCACCCGGAAAACCGGGAAATCTTTCTTTTCTGTCATGCTTTATTTTTCCTCTTTCTGATAGATATAATGACCGCTCTTTCCGCCGTCCTTTTCCAGAATGTGGATATCACGAATCACCATGCCGCGGTCCATCGCCTTGCACATATCGTAGATCGTGAGCAGCGCTGTGGAAACGCCAGTCAGCGCCTCCATCTCCACGCCGGTCTTTCCGACACATGATGTGGTGCACACGGCCGTAATAGAATTTGTATTCTCGTCCGTGGTAAATGTCACTTCGCAGTTCGTCAGCGGCACAATGTGGCACAGCGGAATCAACTCCGCATTCTTCTTCGCCCCCATGATGCCTGCCAGCCGTGCAACGCCGAGCACATCGCCTTTTTTCGCCGTATGGTCCCGCACGGCTGCAAATACCTCCGGGCTTACCTGTATGGTTCCCGTCGCCGATGCTGCCCGGTACGTGTCCGGCTTCTCATGGACATCGACCATGACGGCGCTTCCGTCTTTCTTAAAATGGGTAAATTCCGCCATCTGTCTCCTCCGTTCTATTTCCGTTTTATTCTCCAGGTTCCCACTCTTCTTCCGCTTCACGCACGGGAAGCTCTGCTCTCCCATACCAGGGATTCGTGTTCTCACCGCTTTGTCTTCTGTTTCCTGTCGCGCACGTAACCCAGAACATGCTCGATCCCCTGCCTGCGCAGCAGCTCCACAAGTTTCTCTGCGGCCGCCCGGTGTTCTTTTTCCTCATACTGGTGCAGTACCGCATAAAACGTTCTGCCTTTCAAATCCTTCTGCTGTCCCTGTTCCGATGCGATCAGCCGTGCCAGATCTTCTTCCGTGATATGGTGTTCCATCGTACAGTCAAGCAGTTCCGCCGCCCGTTCTGCCCGAAAGCAGCCCTTGCCAAGCGGCTGTCCCAGTGCCGAAAGACCTGTCACACCAATCACAAGATCTGAAGAGGAAAGCAGCGCCGGTTCATGTTCCGCCGGTGCCTTGCACGGCAGGTGCCTTGCGCCGTCCGCCTCGATCAGCGTCAGATCGGCCTTTTTGCGTGCCTCTTCAAATAGTTCCGTTTCCGGCATGGAAAGCTTTTCCGGATCCCGGCAGGCACTCCCGATAATCGCTGCGCGGCCTGTGCGAAATTTTCTTTCGACCGCTTCCAGACTCTGGTCATGCCATTCCTTCGGCGGACGGTAAATGTGCGTCGAAGTTGTCACCAGTACCTTCTGATCGTTTTTTACACAAAAGCCTGCCATCTCGTACAGCAGCGTCGTTTTTTCCGCCGCCGCCGATGATAGAACTACATGGTTCTTTTCCTTTAAAAATGGGAACGCCGTTCCCATTCCTACCGGCTCCAGCTTCTGTTTTTCTGTTTTCTGCCAGATTCGAAGCATCTCCTCTGCCCCCTTCTGCCGTCTTTCTTTCTCACTCTACCATACTCATTTTGGGCTGTCAAATTTTACTCGCGCCGTAAAAACTTGAAAAAAGAACTGCCCCGATCGGGCATCCCCATCAGAGCAGTTCTTCTATTCTTACTGAACGTGTACGGTAAGCACCGCTGCATTTGATCTGTTTCCATCGCTGTCCGTCACATGATACGTCAGCGTGTAATCTCCCGGCACTGCAGTATCCACATCGCCGTCGATCTCAATCTGGTTAAAGAGTGACTCCTGGCTGTCTGCATCATCGGTCATCTCTTTGATATAGCTGGTTTTGTCCAGATCGTTTCCGGCTTCCACTGTTACTTCATACGTATTCAGGTACAGTTTTGGGCTTTCCGCCGGCAGTGCTTCGATTTCCATCTGCGCATCTGTCTCATTTTTTGTGCCCTCTGTGTCATTCTGCTGCGGCTCCTCTACTGCCGGTGCAGACTCATCTGCCGCCCCACTGTTATCCGTTTCCTGCGTAGCCTCATTTTCCGCCGGGGTATCTTCCGCTGCAGCTTTATAATTCACGCGGCGTGTTGCTTTTGATACATTATTGTGACTGTCCTTTGCCGCATAGACAACCGATGCACTGGTATGGTCATCGTTCGGGAAAATGTTTTCAATCATCAGCGAATCTGTCACATCTCCGTCTTTCTCATCCGTTGCAGTAACGCCTTCCAGCAAAGACGCTGTATCACTGCCTTCCTCATACGTTACATCCCCATCAGCTGGAAGCTCGATTTCCGGGCCTTTTCGGTCGTCCGTCACTACGACAGCTGCTGTACCGGCTCCTAGCGCCACGCACAGGACAATCAAACCTGCAACAATCCCTTTTTTCATGGCAGTTAATCGTCCTCCTCCTGGCCGTAATCTCCATATTTGTACTGACCGTATTTTCCGTATTTACCATACGCCTGTTTCTGCATATCCACCTTGTTCAGGACAACGCCAAGCAGCGGGCAGTTACTTCTCTCGAGCTGGCTCTTTACTTCCTGTGCAAAACGATAGCTGATCACACCGGACTCAATGACCATGATTGAACCATCACAGATTTCTGCAACGATTGCACTGTCGATAACGCTTCCAAGCGGAGGAGTATCCACAATCACATAATCGTAAACTTTACGAAGTGCATTTAAAAGACTTCGGAAGTTCTTTCCCCCCCAGAAGCTCTGCCGGATTCGGCGGAAACGGGCCGGAATAAATCATGTAAAAGTTCTTTACATTGGTAGAACAGATGACATCCTCCAGAGTTGCCTGACCGGACAGGAAGTGTGCCAGTCCGCGAACAGATTTCTGTGTTTTCGTTCTTCCAAGAAGAACCGATTTCCGAAGATCGGCATCGATCAAAATCACTCTTTTTCCGCTCTCTGCAAGAGAAATGCCGAGCTGCATAGAAACACTGCTCTTTCCCTCATTTGGTGTACAGCTTGTAACCGCGATTACTTTCTTATCTTCTCCGCAGAACTGAAGGTTGGTCCGAAGAGATTTGTAGGCTTCCACAATCTGATAGCCTGATTTTTCCTGTTTTACTACTACCTGATTCACGTTCCGTATCCTCCCTTATTTCTTTCTTCCACGGCCGTTTTTGTTTTTCTTCTTGCTCTTTTTCTGTCCTTCTGCAAGAGGAATTATGCCGAGTGTACTGACACCCAGATAACGTTCTACATCTTCGGAGGTCTGGATGGTGTCATTTGTCAGATAAACAATAATGATGATGACAATCGCGATAAATGCACCTGCTATTGCACCGATCAGCCCGTTTTTCTTAATACTTGGGCTTACCGGCTCATCTGGAATATTCGCCTCATCTACCACATTTACAGCTTCTGTGTTCATAACGTTCTGAATATGATCTGATGCTGCTACACGGATTGCATCCGCCATCTGGCTTGCTACATACGGATCTTCGTCTTTTACTGTAATCGAAAGGATACGCGTATCGTTCTGTGTAGTAACAGTAATTTTGTTCAAAAACTCCTCATAGGTAAGATCCAGATTTAACTGTGCAATAACGGTTTCAACAACCTGACGGCTCTGAATCAGCTCCGCATAGTCTTTGGTTAAAAGAGAACTTGCCTGCAGATCTCCACTTGTTACAGTACTGCTGCTGTCCTGTTTTGACAGTACATACATTTTTGTCGTCGATTCATACTGCGGCTTCATAAATACTTTGCTGACCAGTACCATCAGAAGGCCAAGTGCCAATGCAGCTAAAATCACATAGCCAATTTTGCTCCAGAGCACACGAAGCAGTTCCAGTAAATCGATTTCAATTTCATCCTGATTCTGTTGATTCGTTTCCATCTTCTTCTCCTGACTTTTTTTAGATTTCTCCGGCATCCCTTAAGATTTCCATCGGATTATCGTGGAAAATCCTTTCGGCATATGCCTCTCCCATTTTTTTGAAACATAGGCAGCGCCTGCTCCTATGTTGGGAATACGTGTTTTTGTGTTGTGGGAATCGCTGCCGACAAAACCGAGCAGATCTTCCTTCATCAGTTTTCTGCAGTAGCGTTTTGCCCCCCCACGTATACTTTCCAAGTATACTTTCCACATTCACCTGCAGTCTTGCGCCCATATCCACCAGATCGCTGGAAAATCCGACGCTCTTTACCGTTGCCTGATAGCGCTCCACATGCGCGATAATCGGTTCGTAACCGCAGGACAGTACATTGTAGACTCTCTCACGGATATGCTGTGCGGAATCTCCCTCGGAAAATTCCAACAGAACATAGGATGAACCGGCCATGGTCACATATTTCCGTTTTTCCAGGATATCCTGAAGATCCATGTTCGAGTGAAGTTCACACCCGAGATAAAGCGACATATCCGGATATTCCTTTTTTGCCGCTTCCTGCAGTTTCAGAACTGCTCATGTACCTTTTTTGCCGGTGTTTCAAACATCCGCCGCCGATAATGCGGTGTGATGATAATCTTCCTGACCCCGTCCTCGTGCTGCATTTTCAGCATCGCCAGCGACTCTTCCAGGTCAGCTGCACCGTCGTCTACCCCCGGGACCATATGGCAGTGTACATCAAATAATTCCTTCATACCTTATCCCTCTTTTTGTGTTCTTTCTTCAAGTCACGCATACTTAGACATTCTACTTTAGTATACATCCTTTTGTGATCTCTGGCAATACAAAAAACATACTCTGTATTTATTTTTTTAACATTTTTTGTCAAACTTGCCTAAAATGAGGGATAAAAAAGAGACCTCCATTTTCATGTCGGCCTCTCCCGTTATTTTCTGCAGATGAAAACCCCTGCCTCTTTTGTGATCGCAATTCCGCCGTGTTTCTGAATTTTCTTTTCCAGAAATTCTTTGAATTCCCGCTGTCTCGGATACAGATACTCATTCTGATTTCCATGGCAGGAAAGGATATAGTCCAGAAGCGGCTCCGGCCGGTCGACCCAGAGACTGTCCTCGTAGATTCTTTTCTCTACGCTGCCAAAATAAGGCTTTAACTGCTTTTCTCCGTGATCCAGACCAAAAATAGTATACAGCGCCACCTCCGAAAGATTGATCTGCGGATCAAACTCCTGTACCAGATCGGTAATCTCTTTCATATGGCCTTTTCCATACGTACTGCAGTAGAACACGCCGTCATCTGAAAGCACACGGCTGATTTCCTGCAGACCGCGGGACAGATTCTGGACATAGAACAAAACATGATTTGCAATAATCCGGTCGTATTCCGCATCCGGAAACGGAAGCTTCTGGCAGTCCAGTGTCCGGAAATCAAAACAGAATGCCTTTTCTTCTCCCAGATTTTCCGCCGCATCCCGGATCATGCCGTCCGACAGGTCAGACAGACAGATATACTTTCCTTTCAGCACGGATGGCTCCGCTTTTTTCCAGAGCTGCCCGTTTCCGCAGCCGATCTCCAGAATCCGGCGCGCACCGTCAAAATCCATCTGTTCCAGAAGCCACGGGAACCATCCCTTTTTATTTTGGGAATACTGCTCGTGCAGCGAAATACGGATATTCAGGTTTTCCCCGTTTTTGTACTGCTCCACCAGCATCTTTTCCATATCGGTCAGATGAATCAGGTTCAGAATGCCGGTCCAGTCGATCTGGTTCGTCTCCTCCAGAATCTGTGTCGTATTCTGCAGCGCCTTTTCCATCTGTTCCAGATTTTCCATCTTCTTGTGCACAAGTCCGATCTGCATTTTCAATGATTTCAGAATATCCGCACTCGTATCGTGAATCGTCATATTTCCGATCTCATTCAGGGAAAATCCGAGATATTTCAGCGATAAAATTTTCTGCAGCTTCAGAAAATCCTCATCCGAATACATCCGATAACCGGATTCGTTAATAAAGCTCGGCTTCAGCAGCCCTTTTTTGTCGTAATAGCGAATTGTCCGAATGGTCACATGGGCCATCCGGGCAAATTCACCAGTGGTATAATATTGATCCATATCCACCACTCCTTCGCAAAAGCCGCTTTTTTGCGGCCTTTGCATTTCACTTTTCTCTCTTACAGACGGTCTTTGTACATCTCAGCGAAGTAGTTCTGATACTCACCGCTGATGATGTGTTTCCACCAGTCTTCATTGTCCAGATACCACTGGATTGTCTGTGCAATTCCGGTATCGAAATTGTATTTTGGTTTCCATCCAAGCTCAGTCTCGATCTTGGTCGGGTCGATTGCATATCTTCTGTCATGGCCCGGGCGGTCTTTTACGTATTTGATCAGAGATTCCGGTTTGTCCAGAGCTTTCAGGATGGTCTGTACTACCTGAAGGTTTGTTCTCTCGTTGTGTCCGCCAATGTTGTAAACCTCGCCTACTTTACCTTTATGGATAATCAGGTCGATTGCTTCGCAATGGTCGAATACGTGCAGCCAGTCTCTGACATTCTCACCGTTTCCGTATACCGGAAGCTCTTCGTCTGCCAGTGCGCGGCTGATCATAAGCGGAATCAGCTTCTCCGGGAAGTGATACGGGCCGTAGTTGTTGGAGCATCTGGAAACGGTAACCGGGGTACCGAAGGTTCTGTGGTAAGCCAGTACAAACAGGTCTGCGCTTGCTTTGGATGCAGAGTACGGGCTGGAGGTGTGGATCGGGGTATTCTCTGTAAAGAACAGGTCCGGGCGATCCAGCGGAAGGTCTCCGTAAACCTCATCGGTAGATACCTGATGATATCTCTTTACGCCGAATTTTCTGGAAGCATCCAGCAGTACACGGGTTCCCATTACGTTGGTCTGAACAAAGATGCCAGGATCCTCAATGGAACGGTCTACATGGCTCTCTGCTGCGAAGTTGACAACAACGTCAAATTTCTCTTTTTCAAACAGATCCATGATGAAAGCTTCGTCTGCGATATCACCTTTTACAAATTTGTAGTTTGGTTTGTCCTCAACCGGTTTCAGAGTCTCCAGGTTTCCCGCATAGGTCAGCAGGTCCAGGTTTACGATCTGATAATCCGGGTATTTGTTTACCATATGATGTACGAAGTTTCCGCCGATAAATCCGGCTCCGCCTGTTACTAATACTTTCATGCTTTTTCTCCTTTTTGGTGTGTTTATCTTCTCAGTTTTATGTCAATTCAACTTGTTGTACTCTCACTATAATGGGTGACGTTGCGTCATGGTCAAGAGGAGAATGAAAAAAGTTTGTGAAAATCTTGTTTTTTCCCCTCCTCCCTGTCTATCTTAGAATTTTTACGGCGATTCTCGTAATATACTGTTCCATTTCCTGACTGGTCAGCGCGTCCACCATATATTCCTCATAAAAGCGGTCGTCCAGCAAAAGTCTCTGTTCCGTGGCATACCGGAACAGCTTCCGGTACGCCGCTTCAATTCCCTGCCATGGTCCTTTATAATAATAACAAAGATACTCTCCCTCCAGCCGAACCGTGTATCGCACTTTCGCCGGCACACGATCAAAAATCAGATAAAAATCACGGTAATCCAGAAAATTCCCCGTTTCCAGTGTTTCCCGTTTCTGAATAAACCCAACATTATACGAACTTCGATTTCCATATTGCCCACAGTAAGCATAGAGCTCTCCGATTTTCTGATTGACTGCCAGATTATCCGCTGACTCGCTGTGATTCGTGACAAGATACTGCAACGGCAGGGTATGAATCCCCACAGGACAGAAGGGATTTTTTTCAAACGCCTCACGGCATTCCGCCGATGCCTGTGCCAGAAACCGCTTCTTTTCCCCAATCCAGCGCTGCATCTCGCGGAGCCGCTGGATTTTTTCACGCACCACCTTCTCCTCCTGTTCCAGCAGTACTCCGAATTTTTCGGGACTTCGCTGTTCCAGATAATTTCGAATCTCTGCCAGCGGCATGCCCAGCTCCCGCAGCATTCCGATCACATCAAACGTTTCCATCTGATCCATCGCATAATACCGGTAGCCGTTTGCCTCTCTTCTTTTTGGTACAAACAGACCAATCTCATCATAATGAAAAAGCGTTTCCTTTGTCGTGCCTACCAGCGCTGCAAATCGCCCCGCGCTTAAATACTCCTGTTTTCCCATTTCTGACTCCTTTTCCTGAACATTTGCTCTCGGAATTTTTCCTGTTTTTCACCTTTTTTGCACTTGACTATAGGGTTACCCTATCCTTTATAATAGCAAACGATTCAAATTTTCACAAGAAATCTTTCCCATCTAAAGCGTGTCTGAAAAAGGCTTTTCACACATAAAAAGGAGGTTTTTGATTATGAGCCAGTCACTCGCCAAGGATTTTAACTTCCGCTCCCTGCTGAAGTTTGCGTTTCCATCGATCATCATGATGATCTTTATGTCTCTCTACAGTATTGTGGATGGCTTTTTCATCGCACAGTACGTGGACAGCATGGCGCTTTCCGCCGCCAATATCGTCTATCCTGCCGTCAGCATCCTTCTTGCCGTCGGCATCATGTTCGGTACCGGAGGCAGCGCCGTTGTCGCCGCAAAGATCGGACAGGGAAAACTGGAGGAAGCCAACCGTAACTTTTCTGCCCTTACCCTTACCACACTGATCATCGGTATTCTGGGCGCAGTGCTCGGCAACCTGTTTTGCCGTCAGATCTGCAGTCTGCTCGGTGCAACGCCGGTGCTGATGGATTACGGTACCGCCTATCTGCGGACGATCCTTTCCTTTGCCCCGGTCTGTCTTCTCCAGGCACTGTTCCAGTCCTTCTTTGTAACAGCAGGGCGCCCGGGACTCGGACTTTCCCTTACGGTGTCCGCCGGCATTACCAACATGCTTCTGGACTATCTGTTTGTCGTTCCGCTCCATCTTGGTGTTGCCGGAGCTGCCCTTGCCACCGGCCTTGGCCAGTGCATTCCGGCCGTTGCCGGCATTTTATACTTTACCTTTGCCCGCAAAGGCCTCGCTTCACCCGTCCGGAATTTTCCAAAGGCCTGCTCTCCACAAGCTGCTTCAACGGTTCCTCCGAGATGGTCAGCAATCTTTCTGCAGCCGTTGTCACTTACCTTTTCAACATGCTGATGCTGAAATTTGAGGGCGAAATCGGTGTTGCCGCCATCACGGCGATTCTGTACGGACAGTTTCTCTTTGTTGCGCTGTACCTCGGCTACAGTATCGGCGTTGCACCTGTGTTCAGCTTCAACTACGGCAGCCGGAACAAACAGCGGCTGATCCGGCTTTACCGCATCAGTATCCGTTTCGTTGTGGTAAGCTCTGTGATCATTGCACTTGTGGCTGCCTTCGGTTCTCCTGTTATTTCCGCTGTTTTCATGCAGAAAGGCACCTATGGCTTTGAACTGACCCGCCACGGTGGTTACCTGTTCTCCATCGCCTATCTGTTCTGCGGTACGAATATCGTCGCCTCCGGCATTTTTACGGCACTGTCAGACGGAAAGACCTCTGCTTTGATTTCCTTTTTGCGAACCTTCGTCTTTATCGTTCTCTCCGCGCTGCTTCTGCCGCTCGTGCTTGGCACCAACGGTGTGTGGCTGTCGATTCCGGTCGCCGAATTTCTGACGCTGTTCATCTCCGTGCCGAAGCTGTCCCGCTATTTCAGAGATCCAAAAGTCGCACCGGAGACGCAAACGAGTCCCAACTGATCTTACCGACTTCGCTGATTCTCAAAACCCCGCACAGGGATCCGTTGTTTTCACAGGATCCGCTGTGCGGGGTTTCTCTTTTGCTACCACTTTTTCCCCGGGCAGTCCCGCAGTGCAATCGCTGCCCGCATCTCCACGTAGCAGCCGCACATGCGGCACATGCCGGACAGCAGCTTTTCACACTCCTTACAGATGGAAAGCCGCCGCTCGTATTCCTCCTCCGGCGTTTTATCGTCCGCCGGAATTCTTGCAATATAATCATACATATTCTGAAAAAAGCCTGCCTCGTCCATCTCACGAAGCAGGCATTTTTTACAGATTCTGGTATTTCCGTCCATCAAACTCCTCCGGAACCGAATCTTTTTTCATCCCAGATATCTTCTGGTTTTTATGGTTTCCCTATTTTACGGCGATATGAAGCACACTGCATGCCGGAATGGTAAAGGAAATCCCCTCTTTTGTTGCCTGCACACCGTCAAAGACCTGAACGCCAACCGTCTCCGGCGCTTCAAAGGTGTTCTTATCCTGCATATGGCCGGTTACGATCTCGGCTTTGATCTCGTCAGCTTTTTTTCCGAGAAGTACCGCCTCTACCGGATATGCTTTTTCCAGATCCACATTCGTCATCGTGATATGAAGTACACCGTTGGCATCTACCGAAACAGATTCCGTCAGATTCGGAACCATGTATTCGTCTTCCAGACCAACCTGCTCCGTTTCCAGAGAGCTTGCCAGAAGATCATTTTCCTGATGTACCTGATACAGATCAAAAACATGATACGTCGGAGTTTTGACCATCTTCTCCCCCTCGGTCAGGATCATCGACTGCAGAACATTTACCATTTGTGCGATGTTTGCCATCTTGACGCGGTCGCTGTGTTTGTTGAAGAGATTCAGGTTGATCCCTGCGACCAGTGCGTCACGCATGGTATTCTGCTGATACAGAAATCCCGGATTTGTTCCAGGCTCTACATCATACCAGGTACCCCACTCATCCACGATCATGCCGACCTTTTTGTCCGGGTCGTACTGATCCATAATGGCGCTGTGGCGGCGGATCAGCTCTTCCATATACATCGTTTTTTTCATGGTCTTATACCAGTCTTTTTCCGCAAATTCCGTTGCACTTCCCTTGTGATCCCAGGTTTCCGGCACCGTATAGTAATGAAGCGACAGGCCATCCATTATGCCATGCTGCTGTGGGGAGGTTCTGCGGAAGCATGCTTTCATCACTTCCTGCGTCCACTCATAATCATCCGCATTGGCGCCGCAGGCAATCTTCCGGATCTTTTTGTTTCCATCGTAATCACGCACAAAGGTCTGATATCTGCGGTACATATTTCCGTAGAATTCCGGATTCATATTTCCGCCGCAGCCCCAGTTCTCATTGCCGACGCCGAAGAAATCGACGGTCCATGGCTTTTCGTGGCCATTTTCCGCACGAAGGTCTGCCATCGGAGATACACCGTCAAATGTCATATATTCAACCCACTCCGACATCTCCTGTACAGTACCGCTTCCCATATTTCCGTTGATATAGGTTTCACATCCGATCTGACGGCAGAGTTCAAAAAACTCGTGGGTACCGAAGCTGTTGTCCTCGACAACACCGCCCCAGTTGGTGTTGATCATTTTTTTGCGGCTTTCTTTCGGTCCGATACCGTCTTTCCAGTGATATTCATCTGCAAAACATCCGCCCGGCCAGCGCAGTACCGGAACTTTGATATTTTTCAGTGCTTCAACAACATCGGTACGCATTCCGTTCACGTTCGGAATATCGGAATTTTCTCCTACATAGAGTCCTTCATAAATACATCTTCCCAGATGCTCCGAAAACTGTCCCTGGATTTCCTTATTGATTTTTGAAAGCTTTCTGTTCGCATCAATTACTAACTTAGCCATAACTTGTCCCCTTTCGAGATCTTAAATTTGGCTTTATTATAGGAGATGTATCTCACTTGTGTCAATGAGCGTACAAGTTGTTTCCCCATGATTTTTTCAAAAAGTGCGGCCGTCTGGCTGCTGACCAAAAGGCCGCTTGTTTTATTTTTCATTCTGCATACGAAAAAACCGTCCTGGTTTTCACCAGGACGGTTACCGTCCGTGCGTTAGAGGATTCGAACCCCCGACCTTTTGGTCCGTAGCCAAACGCTCTATCCAGCTGAGCTAAACGCACATTTCTTTGTCGCTTTAGAACTCTTTGTTTATCACTCGTTCCCGCTGACATCATGTATATTACACTATCCTAAGAGAAAAGTCAACACCTTTTTTAAAAAATTAAATTTTTTACGTTAATAACATGATTTTTGTGTTTAAAGTTCA
>ENA-OQED01000336-OQED01000336.1-human-gut-metagenome-genome-assembly--contig:-NODE-336-length-19045-cov-1.049582_pt1 | contig 19045 bp, 20 predicted proteins | sample MGYA00242790_ERZ504625 | MGnify/ENA primary metagenome ERZ504625 (study PRJEB26092, sample SAMD00036345) | human gut metagenome | host: Homo sapiens | study: EMG produced TPA metagenomics assembly of...
CAGATATTTCGGAAAAGAAAAAGAAGAAAAAGAGAAAGACTTATGAAGGACGCAAGATCCAGAGCTTTTCGGAACTGAAGCCGGGAGATTATGTTGTTCATGAGAATCACGGCGTAGGCATCTATCAGGGAATTGAAAAGATTGTTGTAGACAAGATTTCAAAAGATTATATGAAAATCTCGTATGCACAGGGCGGAAATCTTTATATTCCGGCAACACAGCTGGATCTGATACAGAAATACGCCAGTGCCGATGCAAAGAAACCAAAGCTGAATAAACTGGGAACCCAGGAGTGGAATCGGACCAAGACCAGGGTGCGCGGTGCCGTAAAAGAGATTGCAAGAGATCTGGTGAAGCTGTATGCGGCAAGACAGGAGCAGGATGGTTATGTCTATGGAGAAGATACAGTATGGCAGAGAGAATTTGAAGAGATGTTTCCGTTTGAAGAGACGGAAGATCAGATGATGGCGATCGAGGCTGTAAAAAAAGATATGGAAAGTCATAAGATCATGGATCGTCTGATCTGTGGGGATGTTGGATTTGGTAAGACGGAGGTTGCAATCCGTGCGGCATTCAAAGCTGTACAGGAGAGTAAGCAGGTAGTCTATCTGGTTCCGACAACGATTCTTGCACAGCAGCATTACCGGACATTCGTACAGCGTATGAAAGAGTTCCCGGTGCGGATTGACCTGATGTGCAGATTCCGTACACCGGCACAGCAGAAAAAGACGATCGAGGATGCGAAAAAGGGACTGGTAGATATCATTATCGGAACACATCGGGTACTGAGTGAAGACTTGAAATTCAAAGATCTGGGGCTTCTGATCATCGATGAAGAACAGCGGTTCGGTGTTCAGCACAAAGAAAAAATCAAGAAATTGAAGGAAAATATAGATGTATTGACACTTACAGCGACTCCGATCCCGAGAACACTTCATATGAGCCTGATCGGTATTCGCGATATGAGTGTATTGGAGGAAGCACCGAATGACCGTATGCCGATCCAAACATATGTTATGGAATATAATGACGAGATGGTACGTGAAGCAATCGAACGGGAATGCGCAAGACAGGGGCAGGTATACTATGTCTATAACCGTGTGGAAGATATCGATGAGGTAGCAGGACATGTGCAGAAGCTGGTACCGGATCTGTCGGTTGCCTATGCGCACGGACAGATGCGGGAGCATGAACTGGAGAGGATCATGTACGACTTTATCAACGGAGAGATCGATGTGTTGGTATCCACAACGATCATAGAGACCGGACTGGATATCTCAAATGCAAATACGATGATCATTCATGATGCAGACCAGCTTGGACTTTCACAGCTTTACCAGCTGCGCGGACGTGTCGGACGTTCCAACCGCATGGCATATGCATTCCTTCTCTACCGGAGAGATAAGATGTTAAGAGAAGTGGCAGAAAAGAGGCTGGCTGCTATCCGTGAATTCACGGACCTTGGCTCAGGATTCAAGATTGCGATGCGTGACCTGGAAATCCGTGGAGCGGGAAATCTTCTGGGTGCGGAGCAGCATGGTCATATGGAGGCGGTCGGATATGACCTTTACTGTAAGATGTTGAACGAAGCGGTGAAGCATCTGAAAGGTGAGATGGAAGAAGAGGAGACCTTCACAACTACGATGGATCTGAATGTGGATGCATTTATTCCGGCATCTTATATTCCGAATGAATACCAGAAACTGGATGTCTATAAACGAATCGCTGCAATTGAGAGCCGGGAAGAAATGGAAGATATGGCAGAAGAACTGACAGACCGGTTTGGAGATATTCCGAAGAAGGTGGAGAAACTTCTGGAAGTTGCCGCATTGAAAGCACAGGCACATCAGTTGTATGTAACGGCTGTCGAACAAAAGGGAGAGGTTTACACATTTATCATGTATGAAAAAGCGAAGGTACATCCGGAACGGATTCCGAAGCTGATCGAAGATTTCCGTGGGGAACTGACATTCAAAGCAGATGGAACCCAGCCGTGTTTTATCTATGAGAAGAAGAGAAGAAATCTGAAAGAGAAGCAGACAGATGCACTGGAAATTACGAAAAATGTGTTAAATGGGTTGAAAGGATTGATAGGCGGAGAAAAAAGCGGTATAATTGATCCATTAAGCAAATAAAGGCAGGTTAGGATAAATGAAAAAAGAGCATTAATATTAGCGCTGGCAGGGATTATGGCAGCATCACTTACCGGATGTGGATCGCTGAAGGATGATGCGGTGGTCGTAAAAGCAGGAGATGAAGAGATCACGGCAGGTGTTGCAAATTTCTATGCAAGATATACACAGGCTCAGTACGAAACATACTTTGCGAGTTATTTCGGCGGAGATGATATGTGGACGAAAAATGCGTCAGACGGCAAGACCTATGAAGAATCGATCAAAGAAACTTTGCTGGATGATCTGAAGAATATGGCACTTCTGGAAAAGCATATGAAGGATTATGACGTAAAGCTTACAAAAGCAGATAAAAAAGCAATCAATGATGCGGCTGAAGAATTTGACAAGGCCAACTCCCAGAAGAAAAAAGACAAGGTATCTGGTTCCGAAGAGAATGTAAAACGTGTCATGACATTGATGGTGATCGAGCAGAAGATGCGTTCGGCAATCGTAGCGGAAGCAAATGTGAATGTAACAGATGAAGAAGCAGTACAGAAGCATATGCAGTATGTGGAGTTTGATTATACTACATCATCAGATTCGTCCGATTCATCAGATACGACTGTATCCGATGATGAGAAGAAGCAGGTAAAGGAAAAAGCTGCGGCATTTGCAGAGGGAGCAAAGACGGCGGAAGATTTTGCATCCTATGCAACCGAACAGGGAACCGAAGCAAAAGATGCAACGTTTGATTCGGATTCTGTAAGTCCGTCTAAAGAAGTTGTAAAAGCAGCAGACAAATTGGGAGAAGGTGAGCTTACGGGTGTGGTTGAAAGCGATACCGCATGCTATGTGGCAAAAGTTACAAGCCTCAATGATGAAGCAGCCACAGAGACCAAGAAACAGTCCCTGCTCACGGAGAAACAGGATAAATACTATAAAAAAGTATTAAAGAAATGGAAGAAAGAGGAAAAAATCACTGTTCACAAAGGAACATGGAATAAGATTGATTTCACGAAATTGAGCGTAAAAGCCAAAGATACAAGTACAACCGGAACAAGCACAGACAGTGCTTCGGGTAACTAAGACGAATAGAGATAAGAAGAATGGGCAGCATCCAACCGGGTGCTGCCCATTCATAATGGTACTGTCTTAATTCATAAAAGCAGATACGATCTCGTTAACGAGCTTTCCGTCTGCCTTGCCTTTTACTTTAGGCATCAGGTTCTTCATGATCTTTCCTTTATCCTTTGCAGTAGGAGCATCCAGTCCCATTTCTGCAAGAACAGAAGCAACAACTTCTTTGATCTCTGCTTCATCCATCATCTTAGGAGCATACTGTTCCAGAACTGCAAGACGCTTATTGCATTCTTCGATGATCTCTGTACGGTCTGCAGGAGTCATATCGAGTGTCTCTTTTGTCTGCTTGATCTCTTTTAAGATAACCTGTGTCTCTTCTTCCGGTGTCAGATCCGCACGTTTGTCGATTGCTTTATTCTTAAGAGCTGCAAGCAGCATGGATAAAGTTTCCTTTGTGTCTTTGTCTTTTGCTTTCATGGCTTTGACCATATCAGCACGTACTTCATCAATTTTACTCATGATTCATTCCTCCTAATATTTTCTTCCAACTATTATACAAAACTATTGAAAAAATATCCAGTCTAATATCAGAATGAATAATTCCATCTTTTTCTCAGCATACTAACCATATGTTAGAAAATATGGAAAAAACAGAAAAAAACAGAAAAAACAGGAGGAAGATAAATGCTATGAAAGCAACAGGAATCGTAAGAAGAATCGATGATCTGGGACGTGTAGTCGTTCCAAAAGAAATCAGAAGAACACTGAGGATCAGGGAAGGCGACCCACTGGAGATATTCACGGACAAGGAAGGAGAGATTATTCTGAAGAAATATTCTCCGATCGGAGAATTATCGGCATTCGCCAAACAGTATGCAGAAAGTCTGTCGCAGATGCTGGGATGTCTGGCAGGAATCTGTGATATGGATCAGGTGGTCGCAGCGGCAGGAAACGGGAAGAAAGAGCTGCAGGATGAAGATATAACAAGGGAACTCGGAGAGTTTCTGAAGGAAAGAAAGACGCAGAATGCAAAAGCAGGAGAAAAAAGATATGTGCCGGTGGTGTGCAAAACAGAACCTTACAGTCAGGAGGTGATCAGTCCGATCCTGTGTGCGGGGGATGTGATCGGGGCGGTACTCCTGCTGAACATGGATCAGAAAGACCTGTTTGAAGAAAGAGAAATCTGCCTTGCGGAATATACAGCGAAGGTTCTGGGAAAACAGATGGAACAATAGAACGATTATGGACAGAACAGAAGCATAAATGAGAGTCTCTCTTCATAATCTGTGATAGATGAGGAGGGAGCAGATGAGAAAAAAAGAACAAAATGAAGTATGGATCATGTGGATGGTGAAAGCTCTTCTTGCGGCATATGTAGTGACAGGTATTCTTCTGATAATACTGGCGCTGGCTCTTTATAAATTCGAATTAAATGAAGGCGCGGTGACGGCAGGAGTGACGGCAGTCTATCTGATCTCGACATTTACCGGCGGACTTGTGGTGGGAAACTTGCAAAAGTCAGGCGGTTCCTGTGGGGAATTGTTCTGGGAATATTGTATTTTGCGTTACTTTTGCTTGTCACAGTCGGAATCTACCGCACATTTCATGGAAGCAGTACAGAGATATTGGTGACATTTGCGTTGTGTGCGGGAGGCGGCATGGCCGGCGGAATGATATCCTAAGAAAAGGATTGCGAAACCTATATTGAAATGTTATAATAACATAAGTTAAGCAATAGTAAGGAGGGACATGAACATGAAACATGTAAAATCATTGAAATAAACCTATGAACAGCAACCTGAAAAAAAGTGGATGTGGCGAATGTCAGACATCATGCCAGTCAGCATGTAAGACATCCTGCACAGTAGGAAATCAGACTTGCGAACAGAACAAATAATTTAAAATCATATGGATACTCGGGACAGCGGTCTTTAGGGTCGCTGTTTCTTGCTGTTCATGGAATTATTTGACAACATGAGATTTAAGACAATCAGAGAAATAACAGGAATTTTCCGATATAGAATATGAAAAACAAGAAAGGGGTACCAGATATGATTCATCAGTACCGTAATAATGGATACAATATCGTTATGGATGTGTACAGCGGCTCTGTACATGTGGTAGATGATGTCTGTTATGATGTGATCGCAAAATTGAGCGGATCAGAGACAGAACCAACTGCCGGATCATTAAAAGAAACAGGTGTAAAAGAACGGCTTCTGCAGTCGCTGGGAAATAAATACGAAGCGTCAGACATCGAAGATGCATTGTCAGACGTGATCGAGCTGACAGAAGGCGGACAGTTATTTGTAAAAGATACATACGAATGCATGATTGAAGAGGTGAAGAAGAGGAAAACGGTCGTAAAAGCATTGTGCCTGCACATTGCACATGACTGTAACCTTGCCTGTAAATATTGCTTCGCAGAAGAGGGAGAGTACCACGGAAGACGTGCACTTATGAGTTTTGAGGTGGGGAAGAAGGCACTTGATTTTCTGATCGCAAATTCCGGAAACCGCCGCAATCTGGAAGTTGACTTCTTCGGAGGCGAGCCTCTGATGAACTGGCAGGTTGTAAAAGATCTGGTGGCTTACGGAAGAGAACAGGAGAAGATCCACAACAAGCATTTCCGTTTTACCATTACGACCAATGGTGTTCTTTTAAATGATGAGATCCAGGAATTTGTAAATAAAGAGATGGATAATGTTGTATTAAGTCTGGATGGAAGAAAGGAAATCAATGACCAGATGCGTCCATTCCGTAACGGAACGGGAAGCTATGATCTGATCGTTCCGAAATTCCAGAAACTTGCAGAAAGCAGAAATCAGGAAAAATATTATATCCGTGGAACATTTACAAGAAACAATCTGGACTTTTCCAATGATATTATGCATTTTGCAGATCTTGGATTCAAACAGATGTCGATCGAGCCGGTCGTTGGAGATGAAAGCGATCCGTATGCAATCAGGGAGGAAGATCTTCCTAAGATCATGGAGGAATATGACAAACTTGCGAAGATGATGATCGAACGCGAGAAAGAGGGAAAAGGCTTCAATTTCTTCCATTTTATGATAGATTTAAATGGTGGTCGTGTGTGGCAAAACGTTTATCCGGATGCGGTTCCGGAACAGAATATCTGGCTGTTACACCATGGGGCGACCTCTATCCATGCCATCAGTTCGTCGGACAGGATGACTTTCTGATGGGGAATGTGGACGATGGAATCGTGAAGCCGGAGATTGCGGACGATTTCAGAAGCTGTAATGTGTATTCGAAAGATAAATGCAGAAACTGTTTTGCAAAATTCTATTGCAGTGGTGGATGTATGGCAAACTCTTACAATTTCCATGGTACGATCCATGATACCTATGAGATCGGCTGTGAGATGCAAAGAAAGCGTGTAGAGTGTGCGATCATGATGAAGGCTGCACTTGCAGAAGAATAAATAATTCGAGAGGATGTGTAGGAGAACGATGAAAAAGTCAAAAAGCATACTGAGTCTGCTTCTGACTGTAATCCTCATCGTCGGTCTTGGCTTTACTGTTATCACAGGAATTGGAAAATCTAAGACCGGTGCGATGAAGAATATCAAACTTGGTCTGGATCTAGCCGGTGGTGTCAGCATCACTTATCAGGTAAAAGATAAGAATCCGACCAAAGAAGAGATGAGTGATACTATCTATAAGCTGCAAAAGCGAGTAGAGCAGTACAGTACAGAAGCAAGTGTATACCAGGAGGGAGACGACCGAATCAATATCGAGATTCCCGGTGTTACAGATGCCAATAAGATTCTGGATGAACTTGGAAAACCAGGTTCCCTTTCTTTCCAGACAGCAGATGGAGAGACGGTCCTTACAGGAACCGATGTAAAGAGCGCATCTGCAAAGAGCGGTCAGGATGATATGGGGAATAAAGAATACTCCGTAGAATTGAACCTGACAAAATCAGGAACAAAGAAATTTGCTACAGCAACACAGAACAATATCGGAAAACAGATTGCGATCATTTATGACGGTGAGACCATCTCCAGTCCGGTTGTCCGGTCTGCGATCACAGGCGGACAGGCTTATATTACGGGAGACTTTACATACGAAGAAGCCGACAATCTGGCATCAACGATTCGTATCGGCGGACTGAAACTGGAACTGGAAGAACTCCGTTCGAATGTAGTAGGGGCACAACTTGGAGAACAGGCACTTAGCACAAGCCTGAAGGCGGGAGTGATCGGTCTGATCCTTGTATTCCTGTTTATGATTCTGGTATACAGGCTTCCGGGACTGGCATCCAGTCTTGCACTGTTGATCTATACAGAGATTGTATTGGTGATCCTGAATGCATTTGATGTAACCTTAACCCTTCCGGGGATTGCGGGTATCATTTTAAGTATCGGTATGGCGGTGGATGCGAATGTTATCATCTTTGCCCGTGTGCGTGAAGAGATGGCGAAAGGGAAAACTGTGAAGTCATCACTCAAGGCAGGATTCCAGAAAGCAATGTCAGCTATCGTTGACGGTAACGTAACAACCCTGATTGCAGCAGCGGTTCTGTGGTTCAAAGGTTCCGGAACAGTAAAAGGATTCACACAGACACTGGCAATCGGTATTGTGGTATCCATGTTTACCGCACTGGTGATCACGCGTATGATAGTATATGCATTCTATGGAATCGGAATCCGCAAAGAGAGTCTGTATTATCATCAGATGAAAGAAAGAAAGCCGGTGAATTTCCTCGGAAAGAAGAAGATATTCTTCAGCGTTTCCATTGCACTGATCCTTGCAGGATTTGTGATCATGGGAGTCAATTCGGCAAAGGGAAATGGAGCACTGGCATACAGTCTGGATTTCCAGGGCGGAACTTCTATGAATGTGAAATTTGACAAAGATTATTCTATCGATGAGATCGATGAAGAGATTGTTCCTGTAGTAGAAAAGATTACCGGAGACCACAACATTCAGACACAGAAAGTGTCCGGAACCAAACAGGTCATTATTAAAACAAAGACATTAAGTCTTGCGAAACGTGAGCAGGTCAACAAAGCACTGAAAACTACATTCGGAGTGAAAGAATCCGATATCACAGCTGAAAATATAAGTTCTACGATCAGTGGTGAGATGCGTCGTGATGCAGTAATTGCCGTGATCGTGGCAACAATCTTTATGCTACTTTACATCTGGTTCCGTTTCAAAGATGTACGTTTTGCTACAAGTGCGGTTGCGGCACTGTTACATGACGTTCTGGTGGTACTTGCATTCTATGCGGCATCCAGAATCTCAGTGGGAACAACATTTATTGCATGTATGCTGACGATTGTCGGTTATTCCATCAATGCAACGATTGTAATCTTTGACAGAATCCGTGAGGAACTTCCACTGATGAAGAGAAACGATGATCTGGCTGAAGTGGTAAATAAGTGTATAACACAGACGTTGACAAGAAGTATTTATACATCGTTGACGACATTTATCATGGTATTTGTTCTGTTTATTATGGGTGTAAGTTCTATTCGTGAATTTGCAGCACCGCTTATGGCAGGTATCATCTGCGGAGGATATTCTTCCGTATGTATCACAGGAGCCCTGTGGTATGTTATGAAAACAAAAGTCTCTAAAAAAAGCAACAAACAAAAAAGAAAAAATAAATCAGAAAATGATTTGAAAAGCAGTTGTGCCTGTTGACAGGGTATAACTGCTTTTTTTAAAATTAAAAAGTAATTGTACTTAGACTGAAGAGACAAAGGAGCGACAACAATGGAACGATGGGTTCTGCTGCGGAAAGGCGCAGATTTTGAGGCAATAGGGAAAAATACCAGATCAGCCGCGGCTGGCATGTCTGATCCGGAACAGGGATGTGATCGGGGAAGAAGCGGTTGACCGCTATCTGAATGGAACAATCAGTGATCTGTATGATGGAATGCTGATGAAAGATATGGATAAAGCAATCGATATTCTGAAAGAGAAGATCCTGGAAGATAAGAAAATCCGGGTGATCGGAGATTATGATATAGACGGAGTGAATGCAACTTACATTCTGCTGGAAGGACTGGAACGTCTCGGTGCGGATGTGGACAGTGATATACCAGACCGTATCAGTGACGGATATGGACTGAACAGGCATCTGGTCGAAAGAGCTTATGAAGCCGGTGTAGATACGCTCATTACCTGTGATAATGGGATCGTGGCAGCAGATGAAATCGCGTATGGAAAAGAAATGGGGATGACAGTGATCGTAACAGATCACCATGAGGTCCCGTTTGATGAACAGGATGGAGAAAAACGATACAGAATTCCGCCGGCAGATGCGGTTATGGATCCTAAGCAGCCGGATTGTCTCTATCCATTTAAAGGACTCTGCGGTGCTGCGGTTGCATACAAGCTGATGGAGGCATTGTGGGAGAGTATGGGAAAGGATTCGGCGGATCTGGATGATCTGATCGAAAATGTTGCGATCGCTACGATCGGAGATGTGATGGATCTGGAAGATGAGAACCGTATTTTGTCAAGAAGGTCTTCAGATGCTGAGACGCACAAAGAATCCGGGATTGAAAGCTTTGATCGAGTGTACAGGGATTGACAAGAACAGCCTGAATTCCTATCATATCGGTTTTGTACTCGGGCCATGTATCAATGCCAGCGGAAGATTGGATACAGCAAAACGTGCGCTGGAATTACTGAGAGCAGGAACGCAGAAGGAGGCAGATATCCTTGCAGGAGACTTGAAAGCGTTGAATGACAGCAGGAAGGATATGACGGAAGAGGCTGTAAAACAGGCAGAAGAGCAGGTGGAGACAACAACCATTTCCAAGGACAAGGTGTTGGTCGTTTATCTTCCGGATTGTCATGAAAGTCTGGCAGGTATCGTCGCCGGAAGGATAAGAGAGAACTATTATAAACCGGTGTTTGTACTGACGGATGCAGAAGAAGGAGTGAAAGGATCCGGCAGGTCGATCGACGGATACCACATGTATGAAGAACTGAATAAATGCAAAGAATTGCTGACGAAGTTTGGCGGACACCGGCTGGCAGCCGGATTGTCACTTCCGAAAGAGAATGTCGGGAAATTTCGTGAGATGTTGAATAAAAACTGTACGCTGACCGAAGAAGAGATGAAAGAAAAAGTAACTATCGATATGGAGATGCCGTTCGGATGTGTGACGGAAGGATTGGTGAAAGAACTGGAACTTCTGGAACCATTTGGAAAAGGAAATACAAAACCGGTATTTGCAGCACGCGATGTCACATTACTTGGTGCAAGAATTCTTGGAAAGAATAGAAATGTACTGAAATTACAGGTGCAGGATGTGAATGGATGCAGGATCGAAGCAATGCTGTTCCATCATGCAGATGATTTCCTGGGAAAACTGGAAGAACAGTATGGAAAGACAGAAGTGGAGGCACTCTTAAAAGGTCGTGGCAGACAGATCCGGATCTCGATGACATATTATCCGGATATTAATGAATATATGGGGGAAAAGACACCACAGATTGTTGTGACGCATTACCGTTAAACCATAGATTGAAAATTAGAAAAAGTAATGCTATACTTAAAGTTGTATTTTAGACAGAAATGGAGAGAGTATCATGAAAGCGATAGAAGAGTATGTAAGAAGCATTCCGGATTTTCCGGAACCGGGAATTATATTCAGAGATGTAACAAGCATTCTTCAGGATGCAGAGGGGTTACATCTGGCAATAGATCTGATGCAGGAAAAATTAAAAGACGTAGAATTTGATGTGGTTGTAGGACCGGAATCCAGAGGATTTATTTTTGGAGTTCCAATTGCGTATAACCTGCATAAGCCATTTATCCCGATCAGAAAAAAAGGAAAGCTCCCTTGCGAGACTGTTTCTGTTGAATATGAACTGGAATATGGTACTGCTACGATCGAGATGCATAAAGATGCGATCAAACCGGGACAAAGAGTGGTTATCATTGACGATCTGATCGCAACAGGCGGAACGAATGAGGCAATGGTAAAACTGATCGAAGGACTTGGCGGAAAAGTGGTAAAGACAGTATTTCTTATGGAACTTGCGGGATTAAATGGAAGAGATCGATTAGAAGGATATGATGTGGATGCCGTGATCACATATCCGGGTAAATAGGAGAAGCATCAAGGGAAGGAGGCGTTGATATGTCAGACAAGACAACATATGAATCACTGGACAACCGGATTGCACCGGAAGCCCTGACGAAAGACCATACAAAAGGACTTGCGGTCATAGACGGACATGCGGTGAAATCGCAGGAAGATTATGAAGATCCGGACCGGTTGTATGACATATTGATTGCCCGTATCCGAAAGTATCATCCGTCCACAGATGTTTCCCTGATCGAGAAAGCTTATAAGCTGGCAGTTGAAGCACATGGAGATCAGCGCAGAAAATCCGGAGAGCCATATATCATCCATCCGTTATGGGTAGCGATCATTCTGGCAGATCTTGAGATGGATAAAGAGACGATTGCTGCAGGAATGCTGCACGATGTGGTTGAAGATACAAAGTTTACGGAAGAAGATATCCGAAAGGAATTCGGAGCAGAAGTAGCACTTCTGGTAGATGGAGTTACCAAGCTGGGAAGACTTTCTTATTCTTCGGATAAACTGGAGGTACAGGCAGAAAATTTAAGAAAGATGTTCCTGGCAATGGCAAAGGACATCCGGGTTATCATTATCAAACTGGCAGACCGTCTGCATAATATGCGTACACTGCAGTTTATGACACCGGCAAAACAGAAAGAAAAAGCAAAAGAGACGATGGACATTTATGCACCGATCGCACAGCGTCTTGGAATTTCCAAGATCAAGACAGAACTGGATGATCTGGCACTTAAGTATTCACAGCCGGAAGTGTTCTATGATCTGGTGAATCAGATCAATGCCAGAAAGACTGAGCGGGAAGAATTTGTAGAGCAGATTGTAGATGAAGTGTCGACACATATGAAGAATGCGGGCATCAGAGCAGAAGTCAACGGGCGTGTCAAACATTTCTTCAGCATTTATAAAAAGATGGTCAATCAGGATAAGACGGTAGATCAGATCTATGATCTGTTCGCAGTCCGTATTATCGTAGAATCTGTAAAGGACTGCTATGCGGCACTCGGTGTGATCCATGAGATGTATACGCCGATCCCGGGACGATTTAAAGATTATATTGCAATGCCAAAACCGAATATGTACCAGTCACTGCATACAACGCTGATGAGTTCGGTCGGACAGCCGTTCGAGATCCAGATCCGTACAGAAGAGATGCATAAGACAGCGGAATATGGTATTGCGGCGCATTGGAAATATAAAGAGTCGAATGACGGTAAGAAGAGTGTTGAAGCACAGGAAGAAGAGAAGTTAAGCTGCTGCGCCAGATCCTGGAGTGGCAGAGAGACATGTCGGATAACCGGGAATTCCTGAATCTGATCAAAGGTGACCTTGATCTGTTTGCAGAAGATGTGTATTGCTTTACACCGCAGGGAGATGTCAAGAACCTTCCGAATGGTTCGACGCCGATCGACTTTGCTTATGCGATCCATAGTGCAGTTGGAAATAAGATGGTTGGAGCCAGAGTGAACGGAAAACTGGTCAATATCGATTATAAAATTCAGAACGGGGATCGAATTGAGATCCTGACTTCACAGAATTCCAAGGGGCCAAGCAGGGACTGGCTGAATATTGTGAAAAGTACACAGGCAAAGAACAAGATCAACCAGTGGTTTAAAAAAGAATTCAAAGAAAGTAATATCATCCGTGGAAAGGATATGATTGCTACATACTGCAAGGCAAAGAGTATCAATCTTACAAATATTATTCAGCCGAAGTACCAGGAGATCGTGCAGAAAAAATATGGATTCAAAGACTGGGAATCTGTGCTGGCGGCAATCGGTCACGGAGGATTAAAAGAAGGACAGGTAGTAAACCGGGCTTGCAGAAGAGTATGGAAAAGATCACAGACAGGCAATTACGGATGAAGTTGTTCTGGAGAGAGTGGCTGAGGCTGCAAAAAATAAGGTGCATATTGCCAAGTCCAAGAGCGGTATTGTAGTCAAGGGAATTGATGATATGGCGGTCCGTTTTTCCAGATGCTGTAATCCGGTACCGGGAGATGAGATTATCGGATTCGTTACCCGTGGAAGAGGTCTGTCCATTCACCGTACAGACTGTATCAATATGATACATCTGTCCGAAGCGGAACGCGCAAGACTGATTCCGGCAGAGTGGGAGACGGAAGTGACAGAAAAATCAGGAGGTCAGTATCTTGCCGAGATCAAGATGTATGCCAATGACCAGCAGGGGCTTCTGATGGAGATTTCCAGAATTTTCACAGAAGAAAATGTGGATGTCAAATCTATGAATGTCCGTACCAGCAAGAAAGGAACAGCAACAATTGAGATGGGATTCATCGTTCACGGCCGTGAAGAACTGGAGCGTATCGTGAAGAAATTGCAGCAGCTTTCCGGAATCATTGATATAGAAAGGGCAACAGGATAAAAGTATGAAGGATAAAAAAAATACGTGGTTGGAATGATTGGTACGAATTGTTATCTGGTGATTAACGAAGAGACAAAAGAGTCGGTCATGGTTGATCCGGGAGCTTATCCGGCGAAGGTAAAGAATGCGGTAAAGGAGCAGGGACTGAAACTGAAAGCGGTGCTTTTGACACATGCACATTTTGATCATATTATGGGACTTTCTGATGTGATGGAAGACGTAAAAGTTCCGGTATATGTAGAAGAAGCAGACCTTCCGATGATGACGGACGGTGAAAGTAATCTGTCTTCTACATATGTGCGTGGAGGATACCGGTTTGAGGAGGCGGTTCCGGTCAGTGATGGGCAACAGCTGGAAATTGCAGGTTTTCAGTTCCGTGTGATCCATACACCGGGACATACACCGGGTGGATGCTGTTATTATATGGAACAGGAAGGCGTTCTCTTTAGCGGTGATACATTATTCCAGACATCGGTTGGCCGTTCAGACTTCCCGGGCGGAAGTGCATCGGCATTGGTTCGTTCTGTAAAGGAGAAACTGTTGGTATTGCCGGAAGAGACACATGTATATCCGGGGCATATGGAAGAAACGACGATCGGTTATGAAAAACTCCATAATCCATTTATATAATGAATGTTGGCAAAAGACAGTGATAAAAAACAGAATGGAGAATTAAAATGATTCAGATTATATGTAAAAGCGAGTCTTATACTTATAATGCGTATCATATATTAAAGGCTTTTTATCCGTCGCAGGAAGTATCCTGCAAGACGGATGAAGAAGCCTCTAATTATGTAACGGTACAATTACCAGATGGTCAGGAAATTTTTGCAGAAACGGAGAATCTGCAAACGGAGAAAAAACGGCAGACAGACCTGAATCTGTATGACCAACTGGAGAAGATCACCGGAGAACCACTTGCATGGGGAGTGCTTACAGGCGTACGTCCGACCAAGCTTGCTATGCAGAAGCTGGAAGCCGGCTGGAAAAAAGAAGATTATATCAGATGGGCATGGGAAAGCGCAAGAGTAAGAAAAGAAAAGGCAGTGCTTGCATGGGAGATTGCCGAGAGGGAGCGGAAGATTCTGGAAGAACTGGATTATGAAGAAGGGTACAGCTTGTATGTAGGAATCCCGTTCTGTCCGTCGGTCTGTTCTTATTGTTCTTTCAGTTCCGGACCGCTGGATCGCTGGAAAGAAAAAGTAGATGTATATGTAGATACACTTTGTAAAGAGTTGGAATTTATCGCAGAGCGTTCAAAAAAATAAAAAGCTGAATACAATCTACATCGGCGGAGGTACACCGACTACTCTGACGGCAGAGCAGCTGGAACGACTGATGGGATGGATTGATGAGAAATTTTCGAGAGAACATCTGTTGGAGTATACTGTAGAAGCAGGAAGACCAGACAGCATAACAGAAGAAAAATTAAAGGTCATAAAGAGCCACGGCATTACCAGGATTTCCATCAATCCGCAGAGCATGCAGCAGAAGACACTGGATGCGATCGGAAGAAAGCATACCGTAGAAGAGATAAAAGAGGCCTATGCATTGGCCAGAGAGACCGGATTCGATAATATCAATATGGATATTATCGCAGGACTTCCGGGGGAAGATATTTCTGATATGGAAGATACACTGGCTCAGATCGCTCAGATGAAGCCGGACAGTCTGACGGTGCATTCACTGGCAATCAAGAGAGCGGCCAGAATGGAAATGAGAGATTTACACCGGGATGTGAAGGAGACACATGACATCCTTTCCGGCATGATCGAAAAAGCAGCAAAAACAGCAGAAGAGATGGAACTTTTCCCGTATTATCTGTACAGACAGAAGAATATTGCAGGGAATTTTGAAAATGTTGGTTATGCAAAGGTTGACAAAGCCGGAATATACAATATACTTATTATGGAAGAAAAACAATCTATTATTGCCGCAGGCGCAGGTGCATCGACAAAAATCGTATTAAAGAATCCGATTCCTATGCCGGGCAGTAAAAAGAAGAAAATGACACGTCTGATCCGTCAGGAGAATGTCAAGGCAGTAGATGCCTATATCGACAGGATCGACGAAATGATAGAACGCAAAGGAGAATGGTTATGGCATTAAAGAAAAAACCGGTTACCGGTATGAAAGACATGCTCCCACGTGAGATGGAGATCCGTGATTACCTGATCGGACTTATTAAAGAGACGTATAAGACATACGGATTCTGTTCCATCGAGACACCGTGTGTGGAACATATCGAGAACCTGTGCAGCAAGCAGGGAGGAGACAACGAGAAACTGATCTTCAAGATTTTAAAAAGAGGTGAAAAACTGAAGATCGATACAGCAAAAGAAGAGAATGATCTGGTGGATGGAGGTCTGCGTTACGACCTTACCGTACCGCTTGCCAGATATTATGCGAACCATTCGAATGAGCTTCCGGCACCGTTCAAAGCATTGCAGATCGGGAATGTATGGAGAGCAGACCGTCCGCAGAAAGGACGTTTCAGACAGTTCATGCAGTGCGATATTGATATTCTGGGTGAACCGGGAAATCTTGCAGAGATTGAGCTGATTCTTGCAACCACAGCTATGCTTGGAAAGTTAAGCTTCCAGAACTTTACGGTATGTATCAATGACCGTAACATACTGAAGGCAATGGCTGCATATAGTGGCTTCCGTGAGGAAGACTATGATGAAGTCTTCATTATCCTGGATAAGATGGACAAGATCGGGGCAGAAGGCGTTGCAAAAGAACTGGAAGAAATGGGATATGCAAAGGAAAATGTAGAGACTTATCTTCAGCTGTTTCAGGATGTTGCACCGGATGTGACAGGTATCCGTTTTCTGAAAGAAAAATTAGGAGACTGCTTAAGTGGAGAGACAGCAGACAGTATGGAAATGATCATTTCCAGCGTTGAGACTGCAAAGGAATGCGAATTTAATATCAAATTCGACCCGACACTTGTAAGAGGACAGTCTTACTACACAGGAACGATCTTTGAAGTAACAATGGATGACTTCGGCGGATCAGTAGCCGGAGGCGGACGTTATGATAAGATGATCGGTAAATTTACCGGACAGGATACACCTGCATGTGGATTCTCCATCGGATTCGAGAGAATTGTTATGCTGCTCCTGGAAAATGGATATGAGTTCCGACTGTAAAGAGAAGAAAGCATATCTGTTAGAAAAGAAGATGACAAAAGAAAGGTCTTTTAAAAGTAATGTCACTTGCAAAGACAGACGTCAGGCAGGAAAACAGGTTCTGATCGTCAACATGAAAAAGAATAAGAAATTCCAGAAAGAACAGCTGGCAGAAGATGGTTATATAGAAATCGTAGATTGCTATGCAGATTCCGTAGAGAACTTATAATATGTTTTAGAGAGCAATAAATCACGGCGTAAAGACGCCGAAAAAGGAGAAAAAGAACATGGCAGAATCAATGAAAGGGTTGAAAAGAACCCATAGATGTGCAGAATTATCTGCAGCCAATGTAGGAGAAAAAGTTACCATCATGGGATGGGTACAGAAGAACCGCAACAAAGGAGGTCTGGTATTTGTAGATGTCAGAGATCGCTCCGGTATCATTCAGGTGGTATTCGAAGAAGGAAAATCAGAAGCAGCGCTGATCGAAAAAGCAGCAAAGCTTCGTGCAGAATATGTAGTAGCAATCGTGGGAACGGTTGCAAAGCGTTCCGGTGCAGTGAATGATCATCTTGCAACAGGTGAAATTGAGGTACTTCCGGAAGAACTCCGTATTCTTTCCGAGTCAGAGACACCTCCGTTCCACATTGAAGAAAATTCCAAGACAAAAGAAGAAGTACGTCTGAAATACAGATATCTGGACCTCAGGAGACCGGATCTGCAGCGCAATCTGATGATGAGAAGTAAAGTTGCAACTCTGACACGTCAGTTCCTTGCAGAAGAAGGATTTCTGGAGATTGAGACACCGGTCCTGATCAAGAGTACACCGGAAGGAGCAAGAGATTACCTGGTACCGAGCCGTATCCAACAGGGACAGTTCTATGCACTGCCGCAGTCGCCGCAGTTATTCAAACAGTTACTGATGTGCTCCGGATATGACAGATATTTTCAGATTGCAAAATGTTTCCGTGACGAAGACTTACGTGCAGACCGTCAGCCGGAATTCACACAGATTGATATGGAGTTATCTTTTGTAGATGTTGATGATGTCATCGAGGTAAATGAAAGACTGCTTGCAAAATTATTCAAAGAAGTACTGGGGGTAGAAGTATCCCTTCCGATCCAGAGAATGACATGGCAGGAGGCAATGGATCGCTTTGGTTCTGACAAGCCGGATATCCGTTTCGGTATGGAACTGACGAATGTTACAGATGTTGTAAAAGACTGCGAGTTCGTTGTATTCAAAAATGCAATTGAAAATGGTGGAACTGTTCGCGGTATCAACGCCAAAGGACAGGGTGGAATGGCCCGCAAGAAGATCGACAAGCTGGTTGATTTTGCGAAAGATTACGGCGCAAAAGGACTTGCCTATATTGCAATCCATGAAGACGGAACTGTAAAATCCTCATTTGCCAAATTTATGACAGAGGACGAGATGAAAGCGCTGATCGAGGCAATGGGCGGAGAGAACGGTGACCTGTTATTATTCGCGGCAGATAAGAATAAAGTTGTATGGGATACACTTGGAGCACTTCGTCTGGAACTTGCCCGCCAGATGGAACTCCTTGATAAAAACGAATACAAATTCCTGTGGGTAACAGAGTTCCCGCTTCTTGAGTGGAGTGAAGAACAGAACCGCTTCACGGCAATGCATCATCCGTTTACGATGCCGATGGAAGAAGATCTTCAGTATATCGACAGTGATCCGGGAAGAGTGCGTGCGAAAGCATACGATATCGTATTAATGGTACAGAACTTGGTGGTGGATCAATCCGTATCCATCAGGATGATATTCAGGAGAAGATGTTTGAAGCTCTTGGATTTACAAAAGAAGATGCTTACAACCGTTTTGGATTCTTATTAGATGCATTCAAATTTGGAGTACCACCACATGCTGGTTTAGCTTATGGTCTTGACCGTCTTGTTATGTGGTTAACAGGAGAAGACAGCATTCGTGATGTCATCGCCTTTCCGAAAGTAAAAGATGCTTCCTGCCTGATGACACAGGCTCCAGGACCGGTTGATACATTACAGCTAGAAGAACTTGGAATTGAACTTTCAACACCAGAGGAGGAATAATCAGATGGAGAAAATGTTATTTAGCGGTGTTCAGTCTAACTCTGAAGTTGCACTGATCGCAATCAAAGGAATCAAAAACCAGCCAGGAATCGCAGCAAAAGTTTTGGTGCCATTGCAGAAGAAAAAAATCAACGTGGAACTGATCCTTCAGCCATCGGAC
>ENA-OQED01000337-OQED01000337.1-human-gut-metagenome-genome-assembly--contig:-NODE-337-length-18958-cov-1.431522_pt1 | contig 18958 bp, 16 predicted proteins | sample MGYA00242790_ERZ504625 | MGnify/ENA primary metagenome ERZ504625 (study PRJEB26092, sample SAMD00036345) | human gut metagenome | host: Homo sapiens | study: EMG produced TPA metagenomics assembly of...
GCCAGGGCGGACGTGCCGATTCTCAGGCCCGAGGCCACCGAGGCCGGGCGCGGGTCGAAGGGCACGGTGTTGCGGTTGATGGTGATGCCGCAGGCGGCGAGCAGATCCTCGCCCTGCTGGCCGTCCATCTCGCTGTTGCGCAGGTCGACCATCACCAGATGCACATCGGTGCCGCCGGTCAGCACGGAGATGCCGTTGGCCTTGACGTCGTCGGCCAGTAGTCGTTCGGCAAGGATCTTGGCACCGTCGAGCGTGCGCTGGCGGATGATCTCCGGGTCGGTGCGGAAGGTCTCGGGGTTCACGCCGTACGCCTCGGCGTGGTAGAAACGGCCGGGGTAGCCTTCGGCGTATTTGTTGGTCAGCACGGAGCCTGGCATTGCAGTACCGCTCGCGGCACGAAGTTCTCAGAGGCGATCATCTCAAGGCCACTGCGCTGGCGGCCCAGTTCGGAGTCCAGCAGTTCGGCGATCTCAGGATCGGTTTCGCAGATCGGCGCGTTGAAAGCATCGGTTGCCTTCTGCGCAAGGGGTTGAAGCGGTCGATGGTGGCTCTTTGGTATAAGCGACAATTGATTCGCCGTTGTCGCCTTACCGTATGGCCCGTTTGCAGCCGGCCTGTTTCATGATATGGCCGGTCCCCGTTCGATGGCAATGGTGATTTTCGCCGGTGCGACCGGTCGGTTATGCGAGACGGACGGCCCTTCTGCCCACGGCCCACGCTAGACTGATGTGGATTCATCATCCCTTTCAGGCAGAAGGATTCATCGTGACAACCACCTTCCATTCCACCCGTAGCACCACCGATTCGCTGACCGCCAAGCAGGCGATTCGTAAGGGCATCGCCGATGACGGCGGCCTGTTCGTTTCGGACGCGTTGGGCAAGACCAAGGTGGACGTGGCCTCCCTGCCGGGCAAGTCGTACCAGCAAATCGCCGCCGAGGTGCTGGGCGCGCTGCTGCCGGACTTCACGGCCGAGGAGCTGGGCCAGTGCATCGCCGACGCCTACGGCGAACAGTGGTCCGACGAGCGCATCACCCCGCTCAAGCCCCTGGGCGACGATTACGTGCTCGAACTGTTCAACGGCCCGACTTCCGCGTTCAAGGACGTGGCGCTGCAGATCCTGCCGCGCTTCATGGCGCACACCACGCCGGCCGATGGCGACGCGGACGAGAAGATCATGATCCTCACCGCCACCTCCGGCGACACCGGCAAGGCCGCGCTGGCCGGCTTCGCGGACGCCCCGGGCACCGCGATCACCGTCTTCTACCCGGAAGGCAAGGTCTCCCAGGTCCAGGAGCTGCAGATGACCACGCAAGCCGGCTCCAACGTGCAGGTGGCCGCCGTGGAAGGCAACTTCGACGACGCCCAGTCCGCGGTCAAGCGCATCTTCGGCGACCGCGCCCTGGCCGAGCGTCTCGCCGGCAATTCGCACGTGGTGCTTTCCTCCGCCAACTCCATCAACGTGGGCCGTCTGGTGCCGCAGGTCGTCTACTACTTCTCCGCTTACGCCCAACTGCTCGCCGACCAGGTGATCAACGTCGGCGATGAGGTCGAGTTTGTGGTCCCGACCGGCAACTTCGGCGATATCCTCGCCGGCTACTATGCCAAGCTGCTCGGTCTGCCGGTCAAGCACCTCGTGGTGGCTTCCGACAAGAACAACGTGCTGTTCGACTTCCTGACCACCGGTACCTACAACCGCCAGCGCCCGTTCTTCCAGACCATCTCCCCCTCGATGGACATCCTCATCTCCTCCAACCTGGAGCGCATGCTGTACTACTTGTCCGAGGGCGACACCCGTCTGATCTCCATGCTGATGAACGACCTCAACAAGTGGGGCACGTACGAGATCCCGGAAGAACTGCTGGCCAAGATTCGTCAGATCTTCGGCACCGGTTGGGCCGATGAGGATCAGGTACGCGAGTCCATCAAGCACTGTTGGGACGAGAACCACTACGTGATCGACCCGCACACCGCCTGCGGCTACTACCTGCTTGAGCAGATGCCGCGCGACCCGCTGACCCCGCGCGTGCTGCTCTCCACCGCCAGCCCCTACAAGTTCCCGCGCGTGGTGAACGAGGCATTGGGCTTCGACGCCACCGGCACCGACTTCGAGTGCATGGATGTGCTGGCCCACGAGACCGGCACCACCGCCCCGGCCGCCCTGCGTGGTCTTGAGACCGCCGACGTGCGGTTCAAGGACGTTGTGGCCATCGACGGCATGGAAGATTACGTCGAAAAGGCCGCCCAGGCGCTGTGATAGTCCGCTGACGGCACTAACTGACAATTCCCAACCGATACATGCTTTACCAGCATGTATCGGTTTTTTGTTTTCTGATGTCACAAGTCGAAGGTCCAGGCATGTTCAAGCATGTCCGAGCCTTGTCACGCGCGGCTTTCTTGCGGCTTTTCACCTGCAACGAGCCAATGGCGTGTTGCTTGTTTTTTCTAGGAAGGCGGGAATCGCCATGCTGCCGGCGAACGGGAAAATCCATGTGGTTTGTTAGGTTCTGTTTCTGCAACTGAATAGTCCCATGAGGGAGTAGACAGCATTGCGGCGAAAGGCTCGGCCCAAACCGCAATGTGGCAAGTCAACATCGTGGCCGTCGGCAGTTCCGTTACGGTCTGGCTTTGCCTTAAATGACGAGACTCATGTACCGCGGAGTATGCGATACATGGTCGTCAACGATTCGTTTGGCTGCGTGCCGCCATGTTGCGCGGTACGCGAGTGATATTACGCGGGTTTCAGTGCGGTGTGTCAACCAAACGAGAGGAACATATGACCACGGCCAACGGGCAGACGCCCGCACCATTCATGCAGAATGCGCCAGCAGTCATCAGCACGCTGGGCACCGATGCACATCAAGGCCTGACCAGCGAACAGGCCGCGCACAACCTGAACCAGTACGGCCCCAACGCCTTCACCAAGCCGAAGCCGGAATCGATGCTTTCCCGCATCGTCAAGACGGCCGCCGACCCGATGCTCATCATGCTTATGATCGCGGCGGCCATCACCCTGGGCGTCAACATCACCCGCGCCATGGCCGGCGGCCACGCCGACATTCTCGAATGCGTGGGCATCTTCTTCGCCATCGCCCTGTCCGTGACCATCACCGTGGTGATGGAGGGTCGCAGCGCCAAGGCATTCGAAGCGCTGAACGACATCAATGATGACACGACCGTCACCGTGGTGCGCGACGGCGAGGTCACGCTGGTGTCGCAGCGAGACATCACCATCGGCGACGTACTGCAGATCAGCACCGGCGACAAGCTGCCGGCCGATGCGCGCCTCATCGAATCGAACGATCTGACCGCCGACGAATCCGCGCTCACCGGCGAAAGCGTGCCGAGTGCCAAAGCCGCCGACGCCGTGTTCACCGACCCGAAGACCCCGGTGGCCGACCGCACGAACATGCTGTATTCCGGCTGCTTCGTGACCGCCGGCAATGGCCGTGCCGTGGTCACCGCCGTGGGCGACGACACCGAGTTCGGCAAGATCGCCCGCGAACTGCGCGCCGCCAACACCGGTATGACGCCGCTGCAGGAGAAGCTCGCGAAGCTCGGCAAGGTGATCGCCGTGGTGGGCTCGATTGTGGCCGCACTGGTGTTCGTGCTTCAGGTGGCCCGGTTCGTGGCTTCCGGCACCGCCTCGTTCGACACGATTTCCGAGGCGTTCATCACCTCCATAACGCTGATCGTGGCCGCCGTGCCCGAAGGCCTGCCGACCATCGTGGCCGCGTGCCTCGCGGTGAACATCATCAAAATGTCCAAGCAGAACGCGCTGGTCAAGAAGATGGTGGCGTGCGAGACCATCGGCTGCATCAACGTGATCTGCTCGGACAAAACCGGCACATTGACCCAGAACCGCATGACCGTGATCGAGGCGTACAATGCACCGGGCCGCGCCTTGGAGAAGCCCGAGCAGATCAGGAACCGCATGCTGCTGGAGAACTTCTGCGTCAACGGCACCGCCGACGTGACCTTCCCGGGCGCCACCGAAGCCGAGGCCGGCGCGATGCCGGAATTCATCGGCAACCCCACCGAATGCGCACTGTTGGTCGCCGCGCACAAGGCCGGACTCGACTACCGGATTCGCCGCGAGCGCGCGACGGTGCTCCACACGTATCCGTTCTCGTCGGAGACCAAGAGCATGACCACTGTGGTGCGTGACGGCGACGGCATTACCGTGTTCGCCAAAGGCAGCCCGGAGAAGATGCTCGACCTGTGCGCCGTCGACGCCAAGACGCGCGGCGAAATCGAACGGGAGATCGCGAAGTTCCAGGCGCAGTCCTGCCGAGTGCTCGGCTTCGCCCACCGCCATATTTCCGATAAGGACGCCGACACTGCGGCTCTCGATTACGCTGCCGACCGCGCCGGCTTGGAATCCGGCATGATGTTCGACGGCTTCGTGGCCATCGTGGATCCCCTGCGCGAGGATGTGCCGGTGCCGTGGAGCGCTGCCGCAAGGCGGGCATCGAGCTCAAGATGCTCACCGGCGACAACATCGTGACCGCCACGGCCATCGCCAACGAACTCGGCATTCTGGACGAGCGGCATATCGCCGTCGAGGCGCGCCAGATCGAGGAAATGAGCGACGAGGAACTGTCCCGCGAAATCGGCCGCATCCGCGTGATCGCCCGCAGCACGCCGGTTATCAAGATGCGCGTGGTGAACGCTCTGAAAGCCCAGGCAATGTGGTGGCGGTGACCGGCGACGGCATCAACGACGCGCCCGCCATCAAGAACGCGGACGTGGGCATCGCCATGGGCATCGCCGGCACCGAGGTGTCCAAGGAAGCCAGCGATATCGTGATGCTGGACGATTCCTTTGCCACCATTGTCAAGGCCGTGCACTGGGGCCGTGGCATTTACGAGAATTTCCAGCGATTCATCCAGTTCCAGCTCACCGTGAACCTGTCTTCGGTGGTCGTAGTACTCGCCTCGCTGTTCAGTGGTCTGGCCGCGCCGTTCACCGCATTGCAGCTGCTGTGGGTCAACATCATCATGGATGGCCCGCCCGCGCTGACGCTCGGTATGGAGCCGATTCGCGACAATCTTATGGACCGCAGGCCCACCCGCCGTGACGCCGGCATCGTCTCGCGCGGCATGCTGGAGCGCATCATCGTCTCCGGCGCGTTCATCGCCGTGGTGTTCATGGCGCAAAGCTGGACGAACTTCATGGGCGGCACCGCCGAACAGCAGTCGACCATTCTGTTCACGCTGTTCGTGGTATTCCAGCTGTTCAACGCCTTCAACAGCCGCGAGCTGGGCAACGCCAGCCTGTTCGCCAATCTGCTGCGCAATAAGGTGATGATCGGCGTGTTCGCGCTGATGTTCGCACTTCAGGTGCTAGTGGTGCAATTCGGCGGCGCGATGTTCCGCACCGTGCCGCTGCCGATCGACATGTGGCTGAAAATCATCGCGGTCGGTTTCGGCGTGGTGGTGCTGCAGGAAGTTATCAAGACCGTCAAGCGCGCAGCCGCCGCCATCCGCGCGCGCCGCACGGCCAATGAAAGCGATTCCCAGCAACCGCACCAGCCAATCGCTCTGGATCTGGTGGACTGATAACACACCGATAACGGAAAGAGACCGACAGATTCCTGTCGGTCTCTTTTCATTCGCGGTCGGACAAATGCGCGGCTAGAGTTCTTTGGCTCGGTAGATGCGGATGGCTATAAGCATGGAGCCAAAAAATGCGAGCAGACACAACACGGCGAGAACAAGCGCCGTATGCCACCAGATCGTCAGGAAATCGGCAATATTCAGCAATAGCCATTGCCAGTCGACAGGCAATCGAGCCAGCAGCGCAATGACGGCATACAAGCCAACCATGACCGCGCCAAAGGCCATCATCATCTTGCGGAATGTGAACCGGCATGCACAGGCCAGCAGCACCGACCCAAGAATGATAGCCAAAGCGAAGATGGAGGCACCTGATGCCAAGGCACCAATCCACCCCATATCTGCTATATCGCCAAAGATAATGAAGATGCCACCGCATATCACCACATCCAGAGCCCAGAGCAGGCCAACCACCAACAGAAAGAGGTACCGACCTACAACTTGCGCAGTGCGTGAAACAGGAATCAGCCCTCGCATGGCACTGTGCCCTGCAGATTCCTCGGATGCAGCAGGCCCCAATGCACTCATATATGCCATCACCGATGCCAGACCTCCGAGTCCGCCCATCAGACCACTGGCAACGTGTTCATCGACATGGGTCGATATCATCACCAGCGATACCACGATAGACAGCACCGGGAAAACCAGCAGAAACACCATATTCGCCACGCTGAACAGACCCGTCCCGACACAATCGAATCGACATTGCTTTACTACGGATTTCCAGCTCATCGTCACCACTCCCTTGAAGCAAATATGCGAGAGGCAATTACATACGAGATTCCATATGCCACAACCGTCGTTGTCAATACCGCAATAACCAGCCACAATCGTTGCGCGATGATGGCATTCGCGGCATGGGCCAATCCTCTGGTCACCGAAGCAGGCAAAATAGATAGCAGTATGGATCCAGCCAATACAACGACATAAATCACCATCATCGTGACTTGAAGACCGCCTAGTTTGGTCCACAGATAACCCGTGGGCACGATAAGCGCGATCATCAGCGCGGTGCAGAAACCTCCCAACGGCGCCGCCCACAGATTGCCCGCGAATGACCAATCCGGATTGACCAGCACTTGCAACCCGTCAATCAACACAATCATCGCTACCGACAATACGGAAATCACCAATCCAACCACATATCGCGCGGCCACCTGGTTCTTCCTTGAAGACGGAATAATGCCACGAAGCCGATATCCGTTCTGCAGGTCAGCAACAGCCATGGTGAGCACCCACATGGCGCAGGTGAATACCGTCATGATGACACCCATGCGATAGCCGAAACCATCACCATAAACTTCACCTTGAAAGATGGCGGAGAACAACGGTGACAACAACAACGAGAACACAGTCTGTACGCCGACGCACAGGTAGGCCATATCGACGCGCAATGCAGTGGTCAATGCATGTTGCCGAGACCGCGGCACCCTCAGTATTGCCCCATGACCGCTCACCTCCCGCTCAAGTCACGATTGGAATCATGGGCATTGGTCAAGCGAATGATGTCATCAATGGAAGCCGATTCAACGGCAAGCCCCGAAACCACCGACGCAACAGCATAAAGCCTGTCTGACCGGACCAGCGCATCGAATCCGGTGGCATACGTATGTGAGCCCAGCACCACGTCCGCAGGCAGTTGTGCCAGTTCGTCTGGACCGCCCTTAATCAGGCGGAACGATTCCTCAAACTCGTCTTTCGGACCGGTGTAGTAGAGACGGCCATCGGTGATGTAGGTAATGAAGTCAGCAGCACGTTCGAGGTCGGCAGTGATATGGGTGCTGAACAGTACCGAATGTTCGCCATCCTCAATGTAGGCATGCAGGATATCCATGAGTTCGTCGCGGGCAAGCACATCGAGTCCGCTGGTCGGCTCGTCGAGAATCAGCAGCTTGGCATCATGGCTCAATGCGATGGCGAGCATCAACTTCATCTGCATACCGCGGGAAAGATCCTTGATATGTTTCTTGCCGTTCTGTGCGTCACCAAGACCGAAAGTACCCAGATACTTGCGATAGCATCCACCGTCCCATGATGAATACAGTGGCGCGACGATACGTTCAACGTTCTTGACTTGCCACTGTTCATACAGGTAGCTGGAATCGAATACCACGCCGAGTTGTTCCTTGACGGGCTCCTCGTCGGCGACGTTGTCGAGGCCGAGCACGTGAATCGAACCGGCGTCGCGGTGGATCATGTTGAGGATGAGTTTGATGAGGGTGGATTTGCCGGCGCCGTTCGGGCCGATCAGTCCCATGATGTAGCCCTTGGGCAGGTCGAAGGTCACGTCGTCCAGCGTGAAGCCGGAATCATAGTGTTTGGTGACGTCGGTGACCTGCAACGCCATCGCGTCGGATTCGGATATGGCGGTCATGGCCATGGTCCTTTCTTGAGGTTATTCCTTGCGGTATTCCTCTTCGAGCATGTGGCCCAATGCGTCCAGCGGAATGCCGGCGGCTTTGGCGCCCCGGCTTGCCTCGGCCAGGCTTTCGCGAATCTGGGTTTCGAGCTGACGTTGCATCAGTTCGTTGCCCTTGTCCATCACGAAAGTGCCTTTGCCTTGGATGTTCTGCACCACGCCCTCATCGGCCAGTTCGTTGTACGCCCTGGTGACGGTGAGTACGGAGATGCGCAACTCCTTGGCGAGTTTTCTCAGGGAAGGCAGGGCCTCGCCCGCCTTCAGCTCGCCGCCGAGCACCGCCGAACGGATTTGGGTTTTGATTTGCTCGTAGATGGGCTCACCGGACACGGATGAGATGATCAGTTTCATCTATGCCCCTTTCGGTTGCGGTTGACTAGCACCCCAGCTGTTTAGCTGTTATACAACACAGTATAACTGTTCTGCTTAACTGTCAAGGTGTGTTACATAACAGTTAAACGGTGAACAAACACCTCGCCAACATACAGTGTCGAAACATGGGCCGTGCCTACAATGGCCTCGGAAAGGGGTACCTATGCCGAACAACGCCGTTCCGCCGACAGCCCCGCCAGCGGGGGCGTAACTTTTTTATCACAGCACGCGCGGGGCGTCGTGGAAGTCGAAGAGGACGCCGTCGGCTAGGTGGCAGATTTCGGGCCAGTCGGAGGCGGAGGAGTCGTCGTGCATGGCCCAGACCTTCATGCCGACTGATTTGGCCGACTTCATGCCGACCAGCAGGTCTTCGAACACTGTGCAGTCGGCCGGTGCAGCACCCAGGCGCTTGGCGGCGAGCAGGTAGACGTCGGGCTGGTCCTTGCCGACGTCGTTCGCGTCATCGACGGAGACGATATCGTTGAACAAATCGAACATGCCGACGTGGCGTAGCGCCGGCTCACGCAGACGCGGGGGCAGCGAGGTGGCGACACCCAGTTTGACACCGGAGTCTTTCAGATCGCGCAGATAGTCAAGCGCGCCGGGTTTGGCTTCGACCGTGGTGGAATAGGCGACGCTGGCCATGTCGTCCCATTCCTGCATGAGCTCTTCGGGCGTGTCTGTAAGGCCGAAGCGTGCGATGGTGTATTCGGCGATCTGGCGGAATTGCATGGCGGAAACTTTGGTCATGTAGTCGGGCGGCACTTCGATTCCGCGCTTGTTCAGGAAGTCGATGTCGACTTGGTCCCAGACTCCCATGGAGTCTAGGAGGGTGCCATCGAGGTCGAATATGGCGGCCTTGGTCATTTGCTAATCTCCATCTTCTTCAACCACCCTCAGTCGCCTGCGGCGCCAGCTCCCGCCAGCGGGAGCGTAAGCGAGAATCGGATAGGAGTTCTCGGGCGTGGTCCAGGGAGGCTTCGGATTCGCTGCCGGAGAGCATGCGGGCGATTTCGTGGACGCGGGTTTCGCCGTTGACTTCGGCGATGGTGGTGACCACGCCCAAATCGTCGTCATCGGCATCCGGCGGCTCCTTGGTGACCACGAACTGCGCGTCCGCCCACGAGGCGACCTGCGCCAAGTGGGTGACGACGATGACCTGCGCGCTGCGGGCCAGCCGTGCCAGACGTTTGCCCAGTTCGACCGCGGCCTTGCCACCCACGCCGGCGTCAACCTCGTCGAAGATGAAGGTCTGGTCGGCACCGCCGCGCGTGTCGGCGGCCACCAGCTCCAAGGCCAGCATCAGTCGGCTCAGTTCACCGCCCGAAGCGCTTTTGCCCATCGGCAACTGCGGCGACCCCTCGAACGGCGTAAACAGGAACGCGATATCGTCGCGACCATACGGGCCGAGCGGATCATCGGCCTTGTCTCGCGGCGTGACGCGCACTTCCAAGGAGGCGCCCAGCATGGCGAGCGAGCCGAGTTCTTCAGTGACGCGCGCACCCAAGTCGGCAGCGGCAGCCACGCGCGCGGCGCTCAGCACGTCGGCGGCGGCGAGGGCCGCATCGTACAGCGTCTGCCGTTCGGATTCGAGTTCGGCGACCTTTTCCGGCGAGGCATCCAGATCCTCCAGATCGAACGCCGCCTTGTCCCGCCAAGCGAGCACGTCGGCCAAAGGTGGGGCACCGACGGGCGAGGTCGCCAAGCTCGTGGATACGGCCGTTGATCTGGTCCAGATCCTCCACGCTGCCTTCGTCGCCCAGCTCCTGGCTCAGGGCGAACACCACGTCGCCCAAATCGGCATTGATGGATTCAAGCCGATCGGCCTGCTCGGAGAACGTGCCGCCGACGCGAATCGCGCGCAACGAGGTCACCGCATGATTGATGAGTTCCACGGCCGAAGCGCCGTCGGCGGCGTCCACATCCACCTGCGAGGCATCCAGCGCGCCCAGCGCCGAACCCACGCCTTGGGCGATGTCGGCCGCGTTTTCGATGCGTTCGCGGCGCGCCTTCAGCTCCTCATCCTCCCCCGGCTGCGGGTCGATTCGGTTGATGCGGTCGATGGATTCGCGCAGGTAGTCGGCCTGTTGGCGGGCAGAGGATTCCTGCGAGCGCAGGCGTTCCAGCCGCTCATCCATGGCGGCCAGCGCATCCCACGCCTTGCGGTAGGCGGCCAGTTCGGCTTCGTCTCCGGCCACCCGGTCCAGAAACTCGCGTTGCCGTGAGGAGGCCGCGATTTTCAGCTGATCGGTCTGGCCATGAATGGTAACCAGTTCGCCGGCGATGGCCCCCAGCACCGAACGCGGTACGGACTTGCCGCCGAGCACAGCCCGCGAACGTCCGGAAGCGCGTACGGTGCGGGAAAGGAACAGTTCGCCGTCTTCGGGGTCGACGCCCGCGTCATGGGCCTTGGCCACGGCCGCGGCAGCACCGGTGAACCCACTGTCGGCATCGCCAGAACCGGCATCGTTGGTGTCGCCGGAATGTTCAGATGCGACGGCATCATCCGAGAGCGCGAAAATCGCCTGGGCCCAAGCCTCGTCCGCCCCGGCCGAGACGCGCGAGGATTCGGCGGCCCCGCCGGAGACCAGTCGGATCGCGGAGAGCAGCATGGATTTGCCGGCACCGGTCTCACCGGTGATGGCGGTCATGCCTGCGGCCGGCGCAATGGTGGCTTCTCGAATCGGCCCCAGATTGCGGATATCGAGTTCTTCGAGCATCAGGATCCTGCCTTGCCGTCACGTTCGCCCGGCTTGTCGGGCTCGGTACCAGCGACGCCAGCGTCACCGGCAACGGCAACGCCAGCCGCATACGCGGCCGCCGGGAACGTGTGCCCGTGATGCAGCGACTGGCTCGAGGCCTCGTTGCGCGCGTGCTCGCGCCAACCGACCACGGGCAGATCGAACTTGGAGACCAGACGGTTGGTGAACGGCACGCCGGAGAGTCGGGCGAGGCGCAAGGTATCGCGCGATTCGCGCACCATGACGCGCGTACCCTGCGGCAGGGCGCGCTGACGGCGTCCATCGCAGCAAATCCAGCCTTCGGACATGGAATCGTCCAGAATATCGATGGTGAAGGTCGAGCCGGAGCCGATGATCAGCGGCCTGGCGAACAGGGCGTGCGCGGCCAACGGAATCAACTGCAGGGCCTTGACGTTCGGCCACATGACCGGACCGCCCGCGGAGAAGGCGTAGGCGGTGGAACCGGTGGGCGTGGAGACGATGACGCCGTCCGCGCCGAACGAGTTCATCTCCACATCGTCCACGCGGATGGACAGTTCGACCATCTTGCCCCGGTCGGCGCGTTCCAGTGTGATGTCGTTCAGCGCCCAATCCTCAATGGGCTTGGTGGCGCCGGGCAGCCAGACGTCCACATGGGCGATCATGCGTTCGTCGATCGAATAGTCGTGGGTGGAGACCCGGCGGATCGCCTCGTCGATCTGGAAGCTTTCGAATTCGGCCAGGAAGCCGACATGCCCCATGTTCACGCCGAGAATCGGCACTTGGGTGCAGTGGACGAGTTCGGCGGCGCGCAGTATCGTGCCGTCGCCGCCCAGGACCACGACGATTTCGGTGTCGTCCGACACGCACGGCGGCTGCACGCCGAAATCGGGGGCCTCGGTGTTGTCGATGATGGCGACTTCGAAACCGGCCACTCGCAGCTGGCTCACCGCCTCGGCCACTACGGTTCCGGTCTGCCTGAGCCTGGTATGTGTCACCACCACCGCGTTGCGCTTGGCCATGGCATCCTCCTGTCGATTCGGTCGCACTGCTCATTATTCTAACCGCAGACACCGTCATCAGTCGTACAGGTGTTCGAAAAATGCTGCTTCGTGGCGCGTCGCCGGCAACGTTCCACAGAGTCGATTATCGTAAGGCTTCGGCATACAATGGCGTACAGCCGCGCAATCACCGTACGCGTGCCGTGCACAGCGCGATGGCATGCCGTATGACCGTACAGCAGTATCAGTTGAGGAGCTTGAGGACCCATGGCCAATGACTTCGACGAATCCTCCGCCAATGAGGAGGCCTCGAAGGGACTGTCATGGTGGTATTCAGCCGATGTACTGAGCCGAGACAAAAGCGATAAAACCGCCAAGCGCATTCGACGTATCAGCATCACCGACCGTCTGCTCAGGCACCCGGGCCGTCTGTCCATGGTGTATTTCGGCGCACTGATCATCATCGTCACCGGTTTGCTGCTGCTGCCGATCTCCACATCGGACATCATCTTCACCAATTTCCCGATCGCGTTCTTCACCGCCGTCTCGGCCCTGTCCACCTGCGGCATTCCGGTGGTGAACACCGGCGAATACTGGTCGATGTTCGGCCAGGTCGTCGTCCTGTTCTCCATCCAGTTCGGCGGTCTGGGAGTCATGACCTTCGCCTCGATGGTGGCTCTTGGCGTTTCCCGCAGACTCAAGGTCTCCCAGCGTATGCTCACCGCGAACGAGCTGGGCACCACGAAGCTTTCCGAGGTCAAAGGCGTGCTCACCGTGGTGCTGGGCACCTCCATCATCGCCGAGGTGCTGACCTTCGTGCTGCTGCTGCCCGACCTGTTCCGCGTGAACCATGGCAATATGGGGCGTACCTTGTGGCAGGCGCTGTTCTACGCGGTGTCGGCCTATAACAACACCGGTTTCACGCCGGATGCCACTGGTCTGCATGTGAACCGTTGGGGCGTGGGGCTGCCGATTCTCATCAGTGCATTCATCGGAACGCTCGGCTTCCCCGTGGTGCTGAATCTGGTGCAGTGCGCACGCCGGCGGCTCAGCCCGAAACGTTGGACATTGCACACCAAACTCACTTTGGTGACCACCGCTGTGCTGGTGGCCACCTCACTGGCTTGGTTCCTGCTGGTCGAGTGGAGCAATACCGGCCTGTTCCCCGCAGATGACCCCGGCATGAAGATGCGCCGTGCGATGAGCGCCGCCGTCATGCCCCGCTCCGCCGGTTTCGATATTTCCTGGGTGCCCGAAGTCACGAATGAGACCAAGGTGTTCATGAGCATACTCATGTTCATCGGCGCAGGTTCCTCATCCACCGCTGGCGGCATCCGTGTCACCACGTTCGCGGTGATTCTCTTGATTTGCCGCGCCGCATTCACCGGCCATCGCGATGTCACCGTGTTCCGCCGCCGTATCCCCCCGCCCGTATTCAGATGACCGCCGTGTCCGTGACCACGGCCTGCTTTGCGTTGGTTATGGTCGGTGCGATGATGCTGATGTTCACCACCGGCTGCGCGTTCGTGGACGCCGTGTTCGAAGCCTGCTCGGCCTTCTCGTTGGGTGGTTATTCGGTGGGCGTGGCAAGCGCCGGCAATCCGGCCAGCCTGTTTATTCTGTCCGCCGAGATGATTGTCGGACGACTTGGCCCGTTGACCATCGCCTACTCCATCAGCCGACCGATGGCTCCCGAACCTATTCGTTATCCGCAGGAAAACATTATCGTTGGCTGATCGGCCATTCAATCGGCGCCCAGCAATCTGACATAGAGAGGACCATCATCATGGCAGCAAAACCGAGCGGCAACAAAAGCGTGCTGGTCATCGGACTGGGCCGTTTCGGCGGGTCCGTGGCCGCCACCCTCGACCAGATGGGTCAGGATGTGCTCGCAGTGGACAAGAACCCGGAGCTTGTGGCCCGTTGGTCCCGCGCATCTGCCCACCATTCAGGCCGATATGACCGATGTGCTGGCCATCGAGCAGATCGACGCCTCCCAGTTCGACACGGCCGTCGTGGCCATCGGCGACAGCATCGAGGCTCGGTGATCATCACCGGCAACCTGCTGGACGCCGGCGTTTCCGACCTGTGGGCCAAGTCCGTGTCCCAGGAGCATGCGCGCATTCTGCAGCGCATCGGCGCCCGCCACATCATCAACGCGGAGACCGATGCCGGCAAGCGCGTGGGCCATCTGGTGGCCGGCAATTATCTGGATTACATCGAAATCGACGGGCCGTACACCGTCGTCAAGGTCCACACGCCCCTGTACGCGGTAGGCCGCAGCATCGAGGACGTACAAGTACATGACAAGTACGGCGTGACCGTGGTGGGCCTCAAGGCCCCAGGCAAGGAGTTCCAGTACGGCTCCAAGGAACTGGTCATGCATCGCAACGACGAACTCATCCTCATGGGCAAGCAGGATCAGATCGACCACTTCATCCAAGGCTAACCCCCTAACTGCGCTCGCTATACCCCCTATCTGCTCACATCGTGACCGATATAACCCCCTCAACATGGATGCGCTCATTATTGTGGCAATAAGCCATAAAGCTGTACGTCCATATTAATAAGGGGAGTTTTATCATCATGGGCAAGCATACGCAGAATTGCACGCTGATAGGCAAAGGAGTCTACGGCACCATAGGAGTGGACCAACGTTCCCGTCTTGCCGATGGCGCGCATTTTCACACCATGATTGTGACCAGCACCCTCGAGGCCTCAGTTATAGAAGGGGACAAACTGGTCATCAAAAGTGGCATTGTGCGGTGTGATGGTGATATTCGCGTATCCAGCATCAGCGGCAGCGGCGACATCGAAGTCGGCGGCGACATTATTTGCGATGAAATAACCTTTACCGGCAAACTACGATGCAACGGCGATATCGTTTGTTCCGGAAATCTGTCCGTCAATGGCTCCCTAGGCACCCGTCATATTAGCGGTCAGACAGTCCGCTTGAACGGCGTGTTGAAGGTCATGACGTCAACAGCAGGGCTCTGGAAGTTCATCCACTCCGCAGTACGATGTTTTCCCGTTTTGATATGGATGGGTATGAGGATGGCAGCACGGTTCGCCATATCACAGCCGTCACGGTTGAAGCCAACCATCTGCAATGCCGGACTTTGACGGCGGACTCCGCCATGCTACGCAACGGCAGTGCGGTGGAAAGCGCCACGTGTGCCACCGCACTAGGCATCGACCGTACCTCCAGCGTGCTGCTGGTGAACGGAGACTGCCAACGCATTCATCTCAAGACAGCGTAAAGCAGGTATTCCTCATTACCGTGGGTGCCGATGATGGGACTATCGGCAGTGGCCACCACGTCAAGTCCGTGCTGTTCAGCACAGGCGACCACGTCGTGTAATGCCCGCTCCCGCAATGCCGGATCTTCAACGATGCCGTTTTTGCCGAGTCCTGCCCGGCCGACCTCGAACTGCGGTTTGACCAGTAACACAATCTGCGCACCGGGAGCCGCGATGCGCGCGATTACCGGGATCACATAGGTCAGGGAAATAAAGGAGACGTCGGAAACGATCATCGCCGGCCGGTAAGGCAGGTCGTCGGCCTCTACTTCGCGAATGTTGACGCCGCTCATTTCGATGACGTGCTCGTCATTGGCGATGCGCGGGTCGAGCTGGCCGTGCCCAACGTCGAGCGCTACGACTTTGGCCGCTCCCCCGCGCAACAGTACGTCGGTGAAGCCACCGGTGGAGGCACCGATATCCAGACATTCCAAGCCTTCCGGCCCGGTAAGGCCATTGCCGGCAAAGGTTTCGAACGCGCCCAAGAGTTTGTAAGCGCCTCGGGAGACGTAGTCGTCGCCCTTATCCACGGCGAGTTCGCTGTGCCCGGCTTTGACCATGAACGATGGCTTGGTGATGGTCTCGCCGTCCACGCGCACATGCCCGGCCTTGATGAGTCGCTGCGCTTTGGCCCGCGATTCGACCAGTCCCGAAGCCACGAGCATCATGTCAAGTCGGTCAAGTGGAGTCGCGGGATCGATATGCTGCTCGGTCATATATCTTCCTTTCGGCCCACCATCCACCAACGGGGTGGCTCGGCATGGAGCCACCATCCAGCACTTCACGTCATCTTCCGCTGGCGGGAGAATGAATCACCTCTGCTAGCTGCGGCTGTTATCAAGCTCGTGTTGTAAGGATTCCAGCACGTTGCGATAGGTCTCAAGCTTGCGGTCGTTGTCTTGTTCATCGATATCCGCAAGTTCGGGGTATCGCTCGGTGACCGGCGCATGTTCGCTATCCGTAGGCATAGGACTATGCCTCGATGGCGAACACCGGTACCGTGGCCTCGCTAAGCTGTGCGCCTTGGTCGGCGGCTTCCCATGCGGCGCATACGGCGGCGCGCAGGCCGTCCATACTGGTGGGGTCGCTGACGTGTACCTGGCCGTTTTCAAACCAAGCGCTAGCCTTGCGGCATTCCCAAGTACCGCTCTCATCGCGGACCGGCTCCGGTTGGGCTTCGCCGAGTTCACGCAGATCAGGGGCGATGAATGTGGGCCTCAGGTGTGACGGAGCCAGCATCAGTTCGGTCGGGTTGGTGACACCGGTCAGCACCGCCAGCGAATCGTAGTCGCCGCGGTTACCGGCCTCGATATCGGTGTCGAGGCGGTCGCCAATGGCGATGGACGCCTCCTTGGGCACCAAATCGTGGCCTTCGGCGGCGTTCAGTTCGCGGGCCTCATCGTACATGTACGCTTCCGGCTTGCCAGCGGAGGCGACCGGTTCGACGCCGGTGGCCGTGATCACGGCGCGAATCATCGATCCGCAACCGGGGGCGATGCCCAGTTCACGAGGAATCGTTAGGTCGCGGTTGGTCACGAAATACGTGGCTCCGGCCTCGACCGCGAACGCGGCATCGGCCATCATCTGCCAAGTCATATCCGGATACCAGCCCTGAATGACGGCCTGCGGGCGGTCCTGAGGACCGTCCACGATGGTCAGGCCGTTGCGGGTGACCTCATCGCGCAAATGCTCGGCGCCCAATACCTGTACGCGCGCGCCGGCGGGCAACGCCTTGGCCACCATACGGGCGGCCACCACCGAAGAGGTGATGACCTGCCACGGCTCCACGTCCAAGCCGAAGCCCTTGAGCTGGTCGGCCACCACGTGCTGGAAGCGCGAGGAGTTGTTCGTGGTGTATTCGATGGTCATGCCGGCGGCTTCGGCCGCACGAATGGAATCGGCCGCGTATTCGACCGGATTCTTGCCGCGATACACCACGCCGTCGAGGTCCAGCAGCGCAAGCTGATAGGCCTCGGCGAGCGGGCGATCGGTGCCTTTGAGGAAACGGGTCATTACGCCGTTCACTCCTCGGTTTCGGGTTCGGTGGAGTCGGAGTCGGCGGATTCGGCGGAATCGTCAGCCTCGGCGTCATTGGCGGAATCGGTCTCGGTCTCGTCGGCCTCATCAGACTCGGCATCACCGTCTTCAGCCTCGTCATCCTCATCGCCGTATTCCTGCTCCGGATCCGGGGCGTACTGCGCCTCATCCGGATCGATGCCGAGCTTTTCGAGCACGTCGGAGTCGTCGGTGATGTCTTCGAGATCGTGATCGATCACCACGTCGTCGCTGTTTTCGTCAATCTCCTCGTCGGCATACTGGTCCTCAAGACGGTCCAGCAGGTCGTTGAGCTGCTCGGCTTCCTTGCTGCGGCCGGCCTCTTCAAGGAAGTACTGCTCGGCCTGCACGGCACGCATGCGGTACTCACCCGGCAGCCCCTGGGAACGGCCGACGGTGTGAACCACTTCAATGGCCTTGTCCCACATCTCCAAATCGCCAAGGGCACCGGCGTACACCAGGAACATCTCGACCTTGGGAGCGCCATGCAGCTGCTTGCCCTCATCGGACAGCGCCAGTTCCACGGCCTTCTTCGGCTCTCCGACGCCACGCTCGCAGTCAGCGATGAACGGCAGGTAGTCGAGGAAGCCGTTCATACGGTAGGCGGTGCGGAACTCACGCAGGGCCAGCTTGTAGTCGCCCTGACGGTAGGCCACGAACGCAAGCGTCTCGCGGGCGAAGTCGATGCGGGAGGCCTGACGGGCCACCCACTTGGCGTGCTCCAAGGCAAGTTCGGGGTCGCTCTCCTCCAGCGCGAAAGCGGCGAGGATGTGCAGACCAATGTTCTCCGCGTGCTCCTTGGACAGGCCGCGCAGACGTCGCGCTCATCCTTGGACAGCATCGACCATTCCATGCCCTTGGGCATCTTGGGCTCGTCGGGACGACGGTCGGTGTACGGGTTCTGCGAGGGGAAGCTCATCGTGCCGTCGGAGTTACGGCGCGGGCGCCTCATGTATTCAGAGCGCTTCTCCTCACGGTACTGGCGCTTCTCTTCCTGCGAAAACTCGCGGAATTCGCCGTCACGACGGTTGTTGTCGCGGCGATCGTCACGGCGGAAGTCACGACGATCATCGCGGCGGTCGTCCCTGCGGAAGTTGCGGCGGTCGCCATCACGGCGATCGTCGTCGCGCGGAAGTTGCGATGCTCACCATCGCGGCGGAATCACGACGATCGTTATCCCTGCGGTCATCGCGACGGAAGTCACGACGGTCATTGTCACGACGGAAGTCACGACGGTCCCCATCGCGACGGTCGTCCCTACGGAAATCTCGGCGGTCGTCGTTGCGGCGGAAGCTGCGACGCTCACCATCGCGGCGGAAATCACGACGATCGTTATCACGGTGCTGGTAGCGCGGATTCTCGCCGTTCTCGCCTTCGTGGGAACGGTAGCCGCCTTCGCGGCGCGGCTTGAAGCCTTCGCCGTCACGGCGCGGACCATTGCCGCGGTAACCGCCCTTGCCGCCGAAGCCGGAGCG
>ENA-OQED01000339-OQED01000339.1-human-gut-metagenome-genome-assembly--contig:-NODE-339-length-18811-cov-1.575359_pt1 | contig 18811 bp, 15 predicted proteins | sample MGYA00242790_ERZ504625 | MGnify/ENA primary metagenome ERZ504625 (study PRJEB26092, sample SAMD00036345) | human gut metagenome | host: Homo sapiens | study: EMG produced TPA metagenomics assembly of...
CCCGGATACCCGGCACCGGCTGCGTTTGGTGCGCCTGCTGATCGCCTTGCTGGCCGCCGTCGCCGCCATCGCCCGCCATGGAGTGCATCGTGTTCAACCTGCCGTTCTGGCGTACGCTCGGAGCGAGCACGGATACGAACGCCGTGCATAACACGCTGGGTTCGGGTCTCACGCGCCGGAATGATGGCATGTTGACCGTCACCGATCCGACCAAGGCCTATCTTGAACTGACCGCGGACGGCACGTCGGATTACCTACGCATCGATACCGAGAGCAGCAAGGTCATCGATAAGGCCCGCGAGCAGGCCGAGGCCGAATCCAAAGCGAACGACGATAAGGAAGTCTTCAAACCGCTGGCGACCATTCATGTGCGCGCGGATGTCGATGGCATCACCGGCAAGGCCCAGTCGATGAATCCCGACGCTATTCGCAGCCATTATGTCAAGGCGCCGGGTGCCGGCATCGTGCGTATTTGGATTCAGGAAGAGCGCGGCGCGATCGTACCGGTCACCGACGCCCGCGCCAACGTGCGCGTACCGTTCGTCATCAATTGGATGCGCGTGCTCGCCATGGCCTTGGTGTTGCTGATGATTGCCGTCTGGAGGCCGGGATCGCGCCTGTGGCGTATCACGCTTGACCCGTCCAGCACTCGGCAACGACTTGCTTTCGTGGGGCTTCTGGCGATTCCTACCCTGCTTATCGGCGTATCCATCATCCACGAACTGTGGTACACGTCTTCGCTCGTCTTCCACGTTTCCGGCGATTACACCTATGATTTCGACCAGTATGGGCATGTGGCCGATGCGCTGGTCGCCGGCCGGCCCTGGCTCGACTTGCCGGTTCCCGAACAGCTGGCCGCCACCGAGCACCCCTATGACGTAGCCACACGTGCCCAGCTACTCGCCAATGGAGCCAGTCCGCTCTACTGGGATTACGCGTATTATGACGGTCACTGGTATTCCTATTTTGGCGTGTTGCCCGCAGTGCTGCTGTTCGTCCCCTATCGTCTGCTGGCCGGTCATAATCTGCCGACATCCGCCGCCGAGTATATTCTCGTGCTGCTGTTCATCATCTTCTTCTCCTTGCTGGTGCTGCGCGTCATCCATCGTGTGATGCCGAAGACTTCGGTGGCGGCCGCGTCGTTAGTAGTGGTCTCATCGTTGGTGAGCGCGCAAATGGGGTATTTGCTGTATCGCACGAACTTCTATCAGATACCGTTCGCCGCATCGCTGACGTTGACGTCGCTGGGACTATGGCTATGGCTCGGCGCGGACACGTCCCGCCGTCCGCTGAGACCATCGGACCGATGGCAGGCGGGCGATGCCAAGCCTCTCTCCCTGCCACGACTGGCCTTGGGCGCCTTGTGCATTGCGGCGAATTTCGGATGCCGACCGACGTTCACCTTGGCCGCATTGCTTGCGTTCCCCCTGTTCTGGCCGCAGATTCGCGCGCTGGGCACCGGTCTGCGCACACGCCGCATCAAGCCGTTGCAGGCGTTGCGCGCGCCGCTGGCGGTAATCATTCCCGCCATTCTCGTCGTGACGCCTCTGATGGCGTGGAACATGGTTCGGTTCGATTCCCCGTTCAATTTCGGCAATGCGTATCAGTTCTCCATATCCGATATGACCCGGTATACCACCCCGTCCGCGGATATGCCCGCCAACATCTGGTATTACCTGTTCCTGCCGCTGCGCTTCATGGGTCGTTTCCCGTGGCTGGCGGGCTCTCCCGCCCCGATGCCGCAATGGGGTTATTACGAGGTGATGGTCGGCGCGATTTTCACGGCCACGCCACTGACCTTGATGGCTTTGGCGCTGCCCCTGCTGCGCAGATTGGAAACACACGGCATGCGGCCATGGCTGATGTCTTGCTTGGCCGTGGCGGCGGTGCTGGTCGTATTCGACAGCCGCGTCGGCGGTTTGGGAGTGGCGGTATTCCGCCGATTTCGGCTGGCTGATCTCGCTGGCGTCCATACCGGGGCTACTGTGGCTGGTCAATGGGCGCGAACCGAGCCGCTCATTGGCGGGGGCCAACGACGCCGCTTCAGGCGATGGCATCGCCCGCGTCACTCCGTGGCGTTGGCTGATGCGCTGGGTCGTGATGCTGGCCGTATTGTGGGCGCTGGGCATAGCCATACTAAGTTGCTTCGTGCAGTCGCGCAGCGATTCGATGATCGCCAACAATCCGACGCTCTGGCATCAGGTTCAGTCTTGGTTCACCCTGCTATAGGACCGGACCGCTCGGCGACCCGCCAAGCTTCAGTATTCTCCCAGCATTCCGGCCGGTGTTTTCCAAGACCTGCGGCATAATGTATGTGACGTAATTCACTAATCGTTTACCCATACTGTCGTGAGGGTTTCCCCGTGTCCACTGCCGTCCGTAGTCGCGTCTTCAAAATATCCGCAGCAGCCGTCACCGCAGCCATCGCCATTGGTCTGTGCCTGTTCTCACAGGACGACGTCAGCGCCTCCATCAAGGAACGCCGCGTGGAGCGGCTCAACGCCCAGATCGAGAACGTCTATACCGACGAATACCAGCAGATGATGGACACCGAGATCGCCGACGAGCGCGACGCCAAAGAACGCACAGTCGACAGCATCTACACCAAGGTGAACCCGTACGGCACCAACACCACGTCCATGTACGTGTACTTCACCACCGATCAGGCCTCCACCGTCAGCTACACCGTTTCCGCTGAGGGGTACCCGGATTACACGGCCAACGCCATCACCAGCGATGAGGCGGCCGCCGCATACCGTGAGGCCGCCGCCGGCGACGCCGACGGTTCCGGCAATGTCGGCGGTACCAGCACGGCGAGTCAGACGACCACGGTATCGAGCAATGACATCGCCTCCACCGAGCACGAGTTTCTGGTGTTGGGACTCGATCCCCAAGGTCAAGAACACCATTACCCTGACCATCACCGACACCGACGGCAACGCCACCACGCGCACCATCGAGCAGACCGGCCCGAAACTGCTCGGCGAGGAGGAAGTACGGCTCGAACAGGCCATCGCCCCCGACGAATCCACGGTCACCACGCTCGGCAATGGCCTGTACGCGATTCTCGGCAATGATTCCAACGAGCAGGATTTCATGTACTACTATGACGCGAACGGTGTGATTCGCGGCGAAATCCCGGTGCTCTACTACCGCTCGCACCGTCTGCTGTTCGACAATGACGGCATCATGTGGTTCTCCGCCTCCACCAAGCATTTCGTCGGCATGAACCGCCTAGGCAAGCTGGTCAAGATCATCAATCTGGGCGACCAGTACATCCTGCACCATGATTACGCGCTGGATTCCGACGGCAATATCGTCTCTCTGGCCACCGATCTGAAACATTCGGACCATGCCGTGCAGGATCAGGTCATCAAGGTGGACACCGACTCCGGCGAGGTGAGCCTGCTGGTGGATTTCGGCGACCTGTTCCCCGATTACAAGCAATCCACCGATCATTCCGGCATCGACGAATCCGATCCGACCGCCACGAACCGTTGGGACTGGATCCACTTCAACACCATCCAGCTCATGGATGATGGCTCCGCGTTGCTGTCCGCACGTGAGACCTCCACGATGATCAAGATCAATGACATCGAAGGCACGCCGTCGCTCGACTACATGATCGGCGAGCCGAGCGTATGGAATGGCATGGATGCGCAGCCCTCCTTCCTGACCAAGGTGGGCGATTCCGGCGACACCGGCGGCCAGCACTCAATCACTGTGCAGTACGATTCCTCGCTGGAGGACGGCCAGTACTACATCTACATGTTCGATAACGACTTCGGTTATGCCATGACCCGTCCTGATTTCGATTGGACCATGATCGATGGCATTTCGACCGCGCAGAGCTCCAAGGATGAGAACTCGAACTCCCAGTTCCGCAAGTACCTGGTCGACGAGAACGCCGGAACCTACACCGAAGTGCAGGACTTCGATGTGCCGTATTCGCCGTATGTCTCCTCCGCACAGGAACTGTCCGATGACCTGAACCTGGTGGACATCGGCATGCAGGGCCTGTTCGGCGTCTACGATGACGACGGCAACCTCAAGGCACAGTACAAGATGGTGCTCAGTTCGGGATACATCTACCGCGTCTACCAGTACGGCTTCCGCGGCTTCTACTTCGCGTGAGGATTGGCATCGACCTCACGGCCGATGCCAATCCTCCAACGGCCGATTCCTATCTGCTACCGCTTCGCGGCCTCATACTTGCGGCGAATCAGATCCTCATAAAACGCCACAGCCTCAGCCGGCGCTCCGTCAAACGCGACCGCGTGCTCGTCCAGCACCAGTACGCGGTCGATGGCGTATTCGGGCCGGCGGATCATATCCGTGTCATGCGTGGCGAAAATCACCTGCTTGTTGTAGCTGAACAACGCCTTGGCCACATGCGCGGTGCCAATCTCATCCAATCCCTTGCTCGGCTCATCCGCCACAATCGCACTCGGCTCAAAGCTCAGCGCGGCCGCAATAGCCAGCAGGTGCCGTTTCTCGGAGTCCAGTTCGCTGGCCTTGGCCTTGGAGACCTGCGCCAAATCAAAATGCGCGAACAGATTGCCGATGCGCGCATGACGTTCTGACTCGGGCACCTTGTGCTTTTTCAGCGCTTCGGAAACAGCCTCGGAAATATTCGCCGCTTGGTAAAAGCTGTTCGGAATCTCCTCGCGGCGAACTTTGCCGACCAGATTATCGATGCGCTTCGCGTCCTTCTTCACAGCCGGGTCAAGACGTTCCTCACCGCCCGCAATGGTCACCGTGCCGGCGTTGGCCTTCAACGAACCGTCCAGCAGACCCAGCAATGTGGATTTGCCTGCGCCGTTCAGTCCGATCACAGCCACCCGCAGCTCGCTGATGGTGATGTCCGTGGGAGCAAGTCCCACGTGCCCATCATCATACGTATGCCCGGCCTGATCCAAAGTGAACGTCAGTGACGCCGGGCGTGGCAGTTCTTTCGGTCTAAACAAGAATCCCATGCCGCTATTGTACGTGGAGTACAGGCGTGGTGCCGGCAAACACCGGCCTATCGCAGCAAAGCGGCGACGGTATTGAGCACGGCGCGGATGCCACGCTCGAATTCGTCCGGTTCGGGTAGCAGGGAAACGGCCAGGTATCCATTGGAAGTCATGTCGAAGAAGTAGCCGGGCTGTCCGGTCAGTTTGTGCTCGTCAATCAACCGCAGCACCAGCTCGTTCTCATCGATGACTGAAGGCACTCGTAGCAGCACGTTCCAGCCGCCTTCGGCCCGTAGCACGCTGACCAGCCCGTTGGGATCGGCGTCAAGCAACTCGTGCAACTTGGCCAGGTTATTGCGCACGCGCTCCCCCACCCGTCTGGTCTGTGCGGGCGCGGCGTTCAATAATGCGGGAATCCGTTCGGCGATGATGTCACTCATCGGCAGATAATCATCGGCGATGACGTCCAGTCGACGCTGTGCCTCGGCAACGTCCTCGGCAGGTCCGGACACCTGAATCCACCCGACTTTGGCGTGCGGCGCGGCCAGCATTTTGGAGAATCCGTCTAGGGCGAAGGTGAGCACGCCGCGCTCCCCCGCGAGCCGTGCGTTGCCGGGGAAAGGTTCGAGAGAGTAATCGAAGAACACTTCATCGGCGATAAGGGCGATGCCATGCTCACGGCACAATGTCACGATACGTGCACGCTCGGTTGGTTTTACGTACGAACCGGTCGGATTGTTCGGGTTGATGAGCACCAATGCTCTGATGCGTTCGCCACCGGGCTCGCTGAGCAGCCGCTCGAGTTCGGCGATGTCGATGAACCAGGAGCCGTCGAATTGCAACTGGTATTCGACCGTGTCAACGCATTCAAGCCGTGCAATCGACTCAATCAGCGGATAGCCGGGTTTGGGTGCCAGCACCGCGTCGCCGGCATCGCAAAGTAACTTAATCAGCCACGAATACGCCTCGGACGTGGAGCTCAGCAAGTACAGGGCGTCCGGGCCAACGCCCTCGATGGCGGTATTCGCATTGTTGAAAGCGGCATGGCGCTCGTTCCCGCCCTCGCTGGCGGCGGGCGAAGTCGACTGAGGGCTGCTTGCGTCTACCGCCTTTGCCGTATTGAGGAATGCGGCCAATGCTTCTCGCGCCGCACGCGGTCCACGCGGGTCGGCCGTATACACGCTCGGCACCAATTCAGGTGCCAGCCCGTGGCGGGTCGGATTGGAATCGTTGAGTTTGCTGAGTGCGATGCCGTTTGCCTTGGCTGCCGCCTCGGCCGCCGCAATGGGATTCGGCGCAGAAATATCCACACGAGAAGAGAAATGCACGCTCATACCCTCCCACGATAGAGCGTGGTGCCCCCTGCCCCGCTCTCAAACGCGCAACATTCCCGGAAATGCGTCGCTCTGGACCCGAATCACACCCTCAAACGCGACACATTCCCGGGAACGCGTCGCCACAGACCTCCATACACACGCCCACTTTGCGCAACATTCCCGGGAACGCGTCGCATACCTTTCCTATGCAATGCAAAAGGCCGCCCGACTAGTCGGACGGCCTGAAGCATATTCGCGGGTCAGCGCTGCACACCCACGCTCACTGGCTCACTGCTGCTTGGTGCTGGCATAGTAGGCGGCACCGACGATGCCGGCCTGGTTACGCAGCTTGGCGGGCACGATCGGGGTCTTGATATCCACGTACGGCAGGAACTTTTCGCTCTGACGGCTCACGCCGCCGCCGACGGTGAACAGGTCCGGGTTGAAGTACTTCTCCATAAGGCCGTAGTACTTGGTCAGACGCTTGGCCCACTTCTTGTAGCCCAGTTCCTCATTCTCGCGAATCGCGGAGGAGGCATACTTCTCGGCGTCCAGATGCTTGGCGCTCAGGATGATGTGTCCGAGTTCGGTGTTCGGGATGAGCACGCCGTTGTAAATCAAGGCGGTGCCGATGCCGGTGCCCAGTGTGGTGGCGATGACCAGACCATCCTGGCCCTTGGCGGCACCGAACTGGACTTCGGCCAGGCCGGCGGCGTCGGCGTCGTTTACCACGACGACCGGGCGGCCGCAGGCTTCGGAGAACACTTCAGTAACGTCCACGCCAATCCAAGACTGGTCAAGGTTGGCCATGAAGTCGAGCTTCTGGCCGGGCTTGATCGGCGCGGGGAAAGCGATGCCAACGGGTGCGGATTCAGGCACTTCGAAGTGGTCGAGCTGCTGCTTGACGATTTTGGCCACGGCCTGAGGAGTGGAGACCTCGGGAGTGAGAATCTTCAATCGTGGCTCGGCGAAATCGCCCTTGGTCAGATCGACAGGTGCGGCCTTGATGCCGGAACCGCCAATGTCAACACCGAAAGCCTGTGCAGTTTCAATCATCGTTGACCTTCCTTTCCATACGTTTTCATCAGTTCGTAAGGTTGCGCCCAGTTTAACGCGAATTACGCTCAACACGAAACCATTACACACCAATTGTGCAAACGTGTGCATCGTCGCCGGTCACTACGTACCCTATTCGTATCGTTTTTCAAGCCTGACAATGGGCAATGCATGCGATTTCGCATACTAGGAAAAATCGGCGTCTATGGTGGCCTGACTCTGTGTCGCGCGCGATAATGGGAGGTATGGCAGAACATACCCAACTTATTGATGCAATTAACATCCGCACCGCCGTACGCGCCTACGATGATGAGCCGATCGACGACGATACGGCCCGCCAGCTCGAGATGGCGCTTCAGCCGATCAACTTACTCGGCGATCTCAACATTCAGCTGGTGCGCGACCAGCCCAAGGTGTTCGCCGAAGCCAATGCTTCAGGTCATCTGACCAATGCGGCGAATTATCTGGCCATCGTCGGCCCCGCGAACGATGAGGAAGCCAAAGAGCGTGCCGGCTTCTATGCCGAACGCATGGTGCTCACGGCCACGTTGCACGGCCTCGGCACCTTATGGGTCGCCGGCTCATGGGACAAGGCGGAGGCGGCCAAGCATTGCCGCGTCACCTCTGGCCAGGAGCTGTATCTCGGTGTGGTGATCGGGCATCCGAAGAATCATCTGGATTATCAGGCGAAATCCTATGAGGAGCTATGCGAAGCGCAACGCACGCACCGCGCCACCAAGACCTATGAGCAGTTCACCGCCACAATGAGCGATGAGGGGCGCGAGGCCGCTCCGGATTGGTTCAAGTCCGGCGTCGAGGCTGCGATGAAGGCGCCGAGCGCGATGAACCGTCAGCCAATCACCTTCTCGTATAATCCGGCCGACGATACCGCCGCCGCGCATATCGATCAGAGTGCGGAAGATGAGCATCACGCGTTCAATGACATGGGCATCGCCAAGCTGCACTTCCAGATCGGTGCCGGCCAAGGCCAGTGGGCTTGGGGCGACGGTGGCCTGTTCATCCATAAGTAACCTGTAGTGACCCCCCCTCATAGAGGGGAGCCACTACTACGGCTACTTCAGCGACGGCATGAGCTTCCAGGTGGGGTCGTGCATCAGCTTGCGCGAGTCCCACCAGCCCTTGGCAATCTGTACCAAACCGGTCTTGAGGTGCTCGCGATCCACCATCACCAGGCGAATGACTTCCTTGGCCGCGGTGAGCACGGTACCCAGTCCAAACACCAGCGGACGGAAGTCACCATAGGTCATGAAGTACCGGGCCATGTATCCGCGGTTGCGCATGATGTGATACCGGTTCATGTCGGATGTGGAGTTGAGCTGGCGCACGCCGGCGATATCCCAATTGCCGATTTCGCGCGTACGGCGCAGGATCACGTCGGGCACCACAATCGGGTTGGTGACCTTGCTGGCGCGGTAGCCATACATCGTGTCATCCCAGTAGATGAAGAAGCGCGGGTCCGGCAGACCGATTTCCGTAACCACACGGCGGTTGAACAGGCCGCCTTCGAAGCACAGCGTGTCCATCACTCGGTATCCGGCCGGGCCGAATGCGGCGGGCGCAATCGGGTTCGGGATGCCCAGCGGCACAATGAAGTCGTACTGCCAGTAGAACGGGCCGCCATCGTAGTCGAATCGGGAGCCCTGAATCACCTCGTGCTTGTCGGTCCACTTGGACAGCTTGGCAATGGCGTCCGGCAGCACGGCCACATCGTCATCCATCACCCAGAACCATGCGGCACCCAGCTCGTAGGCTTTGGCCACGCCGGCGGAGAAACCGCCCGCACCACCCAGGTTCTCGGTCTGCGGCGCATAGACCACACGTTCTTCGTTACCGGACTGGTCGGCCACGGTGGTGCCCCATTGGCCGGTCACCTTGCCGGCAAACGCAGCGACCATGTCCGCCGTCTGATCGGACTGCTCATTGTCCACGATGACAATGCGCCACGGTGCCTGTTCAAGCGCCAGAATCGAATCGAACAGTGTCTCAAGCAACTGCTGACGTTTGTAGGTGGTGACGATCAGGGCAAGCTTGTCGATGGTGTTGTTGGGTTTCTTCACTTCAGCCATGGCTCCCATTGTTGCACTTGACCGGCACAAGACGAATTTCTGCACAGTGAAACGCGGGTTGCATACGTCCGGCGCATGGCGTATGAATAAGCCTGTCAGTTTCAGGGAAGGTGCAATTCCTTACTGGCGGTAACCTGCACCCCGGGTTTCATAACGGGGATGGCAGGAAGCCCGCGACCCGCGCAAGCGGCTGATCCGGTGAGATTCCGGAGCCAACGGTATAGTCCGGATGGAAGAAACGAGGGCTCATTATGAGTGTATCTTCGCGTATTCGCATGCAAGTTGTTCGTTCTGTGGCACCCGAGGCCGAGGGTTCGGCCAGCACGTCCACCGCCAGCACCAGCGCCAAACTTGGCTCACACACCACTGGTGTGGCCGATTCTGGCCGCTGGTCCACGCGCCGTATCGCCATGTATGCACTGTTCGTGGCGCTGGCGATGGTCACCAGCTTCATTGAATTCCCGATTACGCCGGTCACTTGGCTGAAGTACGACCCGTCCGGCATCGTCTGCCTGATTGCCGGCTTTGCGTATGGCCCGGCCGCCGCCGCAATCGTGTCTGTGCTCGGCTTTGTGCCGCACATGTTCGCCAATCCGTGGGGTTCGCTGATGGCTGTGCTGGTGGCGCTGTTCCTGTCTGTGCCGGCCGCGTTCATCTACCGTAAGATCCGTACGCGCAAGGGTGCCGCCATCGGCATTCTGGTGGGTGCGGTGCTGGCCATCGTGGTGGCGCTGGTGAGCAACCTGATTGTCACGCCGATTTACGCGCACATGACCTACCAAGCTGTGGCCGCGATGATTCTGCCGATTCTGCTGCCGTTCAACGTGGCTAAGATGGCGATTCACGCCGTGATCACCTTCCTGATCTACAAGCCGATCTCCAACCTGCTGTCCAAGCAGCAGTGACTGGCCTGAGACGGGCCGATACCCGCCACGACTAACGACCACTCAAAGACCACTCAAAGAACCAGAACGCAGAATCCCGGCACGGGCCGGGATTCTGCGTTTTCGCCTATCAGTTACGGATTGCTGTTTCATGACCGTTGCACCCCATTCCTTCGACGCCGACGAGTTCCACGATTCTGCCGAACCTCACGCTTCCGCCGAGCCTGCCTCCCCCGCCGCCGTGCTCAAGGCATTCGTTTCAGCTATGACCGCGGCACCTCATGGGCTTTGGATGGCGTTTCACTCACGGTCCATGCCGGCGAGCGCCTATGCTTGGTCGGTCCGAACGGGTCGGGCAAATCCACGTTAGCCCGTCTGATTGCGGGATTGACCGCGCCGGACGGTGGTGAAGTGACGTTACTGGGGCAACGCGTGTACGCAGCCGGCCCGAATGCCGATGCCTATCGTGCTGCCCGCCACGGCATCGGTATGGTGTTCCAGAATCCCGAGGATCAGCTGGTCACCACCGTGTTGGAGGATGACGTGGCCTTTGGCCCGGAGAATCTCGGGCTGGAGCGCGAGCTCATCGGCGAGCGTATCGTTGATTCATTGCAGGCCGTGGGGTTGGCGAACTTACGCCAGTCCGACCCGACCCGTATGAGCGGCGGGCAGCAGCAACGCGCCTCCATCGCCGGCATGCTGGCCATGAACCCGGCAATGCTGGTATTGGATGAGCCGACCGCCATGCTGGACGAATCCGCACGCGCCGAAGTTATGCGCATTTTGGATGATTTGCAGGCGCGCGGCACCACTATTGTGCATGTCACGCATCATCCAGATGAAACCGTTCATGCCGATCGCATCGTGCACATGGAGGCCGGGCGAATCATTGGTATCACTGCAGCCGTCGATAATCGATCCCCGCTAGCGGAGGCTGTCTCGCAAAGCGAGACTGAGGGTAGTATCGGCACAGAAGCCGCCCCCAGTCGCCCTACGAACGACAGCCCCCGCCAGCGGGAGCGCGAAGACGGCTCCGAACTGCCGCTGCTCTCCGATGGCATCGGTGATATGACGAACCCCCATTATTCGCGTCTCGCATCTGACCTATCGCTATCCTTCGGCCAAACGGGCGGTTATCGATGACCTGTCGTTCACCATCGCGCGCGGTGAAACCGTGGCACTGATGGGCGTGAATGGTTCGGGCAAGTCGACGCTGGTGCGCATGTTGTGCGCACTGACTGCGCCGACCGCCGGCAGCATCGAAGTGGCCGGTGTTCCGGTGGCCTCGACCGGCAAGCGCGGTCGCAACGTGCGCCCGAAGTCGGCGAATCGCAAGCAATTAGCGCAATTGCGCCGGCATGTGGGTTACGTGATGCAGCATCCAGAGCATCAGCTGTTCGCTGACACGGTAGCCGAGGACGTGGCGTACGGCCCACGCAACCAAGGGCTTGGCGAGACCGAGGTAGCCGACCGCGTGCGCGAATCACTGGAACTGCTGCATATCGGGCATCTTGCCGACCGCTCCCCCTTCGACCTGTCCGGCGGGCAACAACGATTGGCAGCCATTGCCGGCGTGCTGGCTTGCAATCCTGACGTGCTCATCATGGACGAGCCGACCGCGAGTCTGGACGCCCAAGCCAAGAAGCGTATCCATGAGCTGTTGCGCACGCTCAAATCGCGTGGCGTGACCGTGCTCATCATCACCCATGACCGGGAGGAGGCCGAGCAAATCGCCGACCGCGTGGTCCGTATGCCGATTGCCGCCCCCGCATCCGGCGGCCCCGTCACGGCCACCGTCACCGAGCCGGCCGTATCCTCCAACGGCCCTGCGCACTCAGTGATACACCGACTTGACCCGCGCGTGAAGATGGTGGCTTCCTGGCCGCCATGTTCACGATGTTCGCGGTGAACACGCCAACCCAGCTCGCGCTGGGCATCGCCATCACCCTGGCCGTTATCGCGGCGGCACGCCTGAACCCGTTACGGGTGCTTGAATCCATTCATCCGATTCTGATCCTGCTGGTGCTGATGGGCGTGGTCAATCTGTTTGTGGTACGCACCGGCACGCCGGTGGTGGCGCTTGGCCCGCTAAGCATCACCGATCAGGGCGTGACCATAGCCGTGCTGTACGCCTGCCGTTTCGCATTGGTAATCATTCTGGGCGCGGTGTTCCTCACTACCACCACGCCTACCGCCATGACCGACGCCTTCGCCACCTTGATCAGTCCGCTCAACCGGCTCGGTATCCATGCCCAAGAAATCGCGCTGGTCATGAGTCTGGCATTGCGATTCATTCCAACGCTGACCGACGAAACCCGCGCCATCGTCGACGCCCAATCCGCGCGTGGCGGTTCCATCGAAACCGGTTCACTGGCCCAGCGCATCAAGGCGATGAGCGCGATTATCGTGCCGATTTTCGCCGGCACGTTGCGTCACGCGGACAACCTGAGCCTCGCACTTGACGCCCGCTGCTACGAGGAGGGCATCCGCCGCACCCACTGGCGTGCCCTGACCATCGCCGCGCGAGATCTCATATTCGCCGCTGCCGTCATCATCTACATCGCGGCCATCATCGCGCTGTAGGGCGGCAAACAGCGCAGACAGCACCGGTTGCTATGCTGGTGTGGTTATACGAAAGATGTAAGGAAATTCCCATGGCATTGACCAAGAAGCAAATCAAGCAGCTGCGCGCGATGGCGAACTCGCTGAAGCCCCTGTTCTATGTGGGCAAGAACGATTTGACCGAGTCGGCCGTCAATCAGGCCGATGAGACCATTGAGAAGCACGAGCTCATCAAGTGCGCCGTGCAGGACGGTTCTGGCCTGACCGCCAAGGAAGCCGCCGCCGAGCTTGCCGAGCAGCTGAACGCCGAAGTGGTGCAGTCCATCGGCAATCGTTTCGTGCTGTTCCGTCGCTCCCGGCGCGACGATGTGGAGCATATCCGCTTGGTGCGCGAGTAATGTTCGCCCCGCTCGATCCCGTAGCTTGATATGAGTAATGGCTGATCAGTCCGATTCCAACCGCCATTACTCATATTCGCCCAGCGAGCACCGTCACTGATCCAAGATGGACCCGACGATTCCCGCAACAATGGTCAGGACCAAGGACCCCAGTACCGACCACCAGAAACCGTGTACGAAGACGCCCACGCCGAACAGACTGACCGCCAGCCAGCTGGCGAGTCGCATGAACAGCCAATTGATAATCAAGGTGACCAGCCCGAGAGACAGAATCGCAAACGGCAGTGCGATCAGATGCACAATCGGCTTGATTGACGCATTAATCAGCGCCATGAACAAAGCGAACGCGGCGATGCCGAGAATCGGAGGCTCCCCCACCGGGGTCATGCCGGGAGTCACCGCGACCATGACGGCGGCGGCGATAGTCATAATCAACCAGCCGGTCAGGAAACTTCTCATGGCCCAATCGTAGCGCGGCAGGTTTTACTATTGGGCAAAACATGAGATGATGTTGTGCAGAAACGGTAAGAAGGTATTGCCGTTCCCGATTGAGAGGGGACTGACCCGCATGACTGATAATCAACAACAACCGTACGGTTCGGACAGTGTTCCGCAGCCGGCACAGCCCGCACAGCCGGCACAACCGTCTTACGGCCAAGATGCCGCACAGCAGCCGCAGGGCTATGGCGCCCCACAGCCCGCCGCATACGCTCAACCCGCCGCCGGAAGCTACGGCCAGCAGCAACCGCAATACGGCCAGCCCGCCGGCGCATACGCTCAGCCTCAGTACGGCCAGCCGCAGTACGGCCAGCCCGCACAGCCCGCAGCGGGCTACGGCCAGCAGCCCGGCTATGGACAGGCTTACCAGCAGCCGAACGCCTACGCGCAGCCGCAATACACCGCCGCTCCGTATGCCGCCGCCCCGGTGGGGCAATCGTCCAAGTCCAAGCTGGCTGCCGGCCTGTTGGGCATCTTCCTCGGCGGACTTGGTGTGCACAACTTCTATCTCGGCAACACCGGCAAGGCCGTGGCCCAGCTGCTGCTGACGCTTGTCGGCTGGATTCTGCTCGGACTTGGCCCAATCGCAGCCGCCATCTGGGGCTTTGTTGAAGGCATCATCATTCTGTGCAGCAAGCCCGGCTCACCGTGGCATAAAGACGCCAACGGCTACGAACTATCAGACTGAAACTAACCTCGGGCCACGTTCATTGGGCCCCTGATCAACCACGCCTCTGCAGGTATCATCTCGATGCCGCAGTCGCAGCGGGATGCGACACGCCGGCCGTGTACATGAGTTCATGTACACGGCCGTTTTCTTTGTTGCTTTCACCCTCAAAACAAACATTTATCATGTTCACTTTTGCAAGATATGAACATCAGACATCACAGACTACCATAACTTCCCAATTGCATTACCAATAGATTAATAACCGGCAAAACGGCTTATATCCGCCATTTTTCATGCTAGGCTTTGAAACCAGCACATCAACAAAGTGCACAATCCTTTTCTACAGAGAAGGTAACATGTTGTTCAATTCATATGTGAATCGAACAATGCCAGTACTTCCCTAGGTGCTTGCTTGGGGAACGCCATGCTGAAAGGAACACATTATGGCGGAGGGAAAAGTCATCATCGTCAACCCGGATATGTTCGGCAAGGACCCGGATTCGAAAACAACCAAGGCCAATGAAGTGGCCAAGAGCTTCGGCCTGAGCGACGCGGCGTTGGCCGAGGTCGAGGACTTCAAGGCACAACTCACCAAACACAACGCCTGGGATCTGCCGTTCATGGGATACGTCAACGAGGATGGCTACGGTTACGCCTACGTGCCCGGTGCCGCCGTGGTGTACGACCCGTACTGGGACGCCCACCAAGCATTCCTGGCGCTGCCTAAGGACGTGCAGACCGCATTCGCCATTCGTATGCTGTTCACGCACCGTCCGGTCGACCGCTATGGCGCCAGCATGTTCCTGCATTACCAGCGTGGCTTCAACGTGAAGTTCGAGGGTATCGGCGCGAACCAGTACTGATTGGTACTGACTATCAACCATCTTTTTCGGATTGCCCGATAAGGGGCGTATAACAACGGTGTTATACGCCCCTTATCTGTATTCAGTGTCAGGCGATGGCCGCCCGCCGCCCGACACAGGCGAATCAGTATCGCACGAGATTCAACAGTTCCTGCTGTTTGGCATAGCGGGAAACGTTGGTCAGGGCGATGCGGATGATGTGTTCGGAAGTCTTTTCCAAATGATTGCCGCCGGCCACATGCGGGGTGATCAGGCAATGCGGCTCATCCCACAACGGACTTTCCGCCGGCAACGGCTCAGGCTCGGTGACGTCCAATCCGGCACCGTGGAGCCGTCCATTGTGCAAGGCGTCAGCCAAGGCCTCGGGATCGATGGCGTCGCCACGCCCGGCATTAATCACGATGGCTGTGGATTTCAGACGACCCAGACGATCCGCATTCAGCAGATGATGGGTCTGCGGCGAGCGCGGCACCGCCATCGCCACCACGTCTGCCAATGGCAACAGCGTCTCCAGCCGCTCGAAGCCATACATCTTTTCAATGCCCTTGGCCGGCACGTCCGCATGACGGCGCACGCCGAAAGTACGCATACCTACGGATTGGGCAAGCTGAGCGAAATGCGACCCGATGTCACCGACGCCGATAATCAGCGCGATGCCACCTTCCGGGCTCAATACCGGTCCTTCATCCTGCCACTGATGATCACGCTGATTGGAGGCATACCGGCTGAGGTTCTTCATCAATGCCCACATGGTGGCGAACATGTGTTCCGACACGCTTTGGCCATACGCGCCGCTCGCATTGGTGACCATGGTGCCGCGAGGCAGCACACCCGGGCAGATGTACGCATCCACACCGGCGCTGAAGGTCTGCAACCATTCAAGACGGGTGTATTGAGCGGCCTGCGAGACCGGGAAGTTGCCGATGACTGCGGTAGCTGGGAACGAAGCTCCTCGGGAACAGCGGCCGACCAGACCATGTCGCCGCGGTGCGCTTCGTCGCCCACGAATTCCTGCGGCACATCGCGGGGCCGCCTTGGCGAAAGCGCGCCGTTCTCCTTCGTTGAGTGGCAGGCAGTTGACAATCAGCTTATGCGTGTTCTCAATACCCATGGTTCACCAAACTAGGCGGCAGGGCGGATATTATCGCGTGTTTCCTCATGCTGAACCAATGCCGAACCCGCCCCGCCGGACCAATGTCCGAACCCGCCCCATCAAACCCCACCAAACCAAGGGACAACCCATTGCGCATCGACCGTAGCGTCCGCCCCGAACCGTACACTCGCCAGGTGGTTTTGTGATTCCATAGCGTGCAGCCAAGGCAGTACGATTGCCGGTTTATCCGCACGCACAGGTACCTACGCCGGTTGGTAAACCTTACATTCCATACATTGCAACCGAACGTTTAGGAGCATGTATGCCTGAGCAGCATATTGATAACGAGAAGATTCCCACACGTCTTATCGGCGCGATTGTAGCCGTCGGCTCACTTGCCTTCATTGGCATTCTGACCGAAACCGTGATGACCGTGCTTTTCCCCGCACTGATGCGCGAATTCCATGTCGACACGGCCACTGTGCAATGGATTACCACGATTTATCTGTTGGCGGTGGCCGCCACCATGCCCATCAGCTCGTTTTTGAAGCGCCGATTCGCACTGAAAACCATTTTTCTTGCGGCTGTGATTCTGGCCATCGTTGGCTCGCTGATTATGATCGTCGCCCAAGCCTTCCCGCTGCTGATTGTCGCCCGCATTATTCAGGGCATTGGCTCAGGCGTGGCCACGCCGTTGATGATCAACATCATTCTGGAGCAGTCTCCTCGTTCGAAAATCGGCCGATTGATGGGCGTAGGATCGCTGGTCATTACCGTGGCTCCGGCCATCGGCCCGACCGTCGGCGGCGCGGTGACCACAGTGCTGCCGTGGCGCGCGATTTTCGTCATCGCCATTCCGCTGGTGCTAATCGCAGCATGCATCGGCATGAAGTGCATTGAGCAGAAGACACCGACCGAGGCTGCCTATCTTGACCCGATTCAGCTTGGGTCCATTGTTGTCGCGTTGGTCGGTCTGGTGCTGGCGCTCAACCAAGGTGGCGTGGCCATCAGTGCGGCGGTGTCCGGCAAGTCAGCCACACGCTCCGGCATTATCGCCATTGTCAGTCTGATTGCGGGCCTCGCCTTGTTGATCGTGTTCGCCATGAGTTCCAAGCGTGCCTTCTCCCCGCTGCTGCGCCTTGGCATTCTCAAGGATCCCGCCGTACTGTTACACGCCTGCGCATATCTGCTGCTGCCATTGGTCGCCATCGGCTACGGCTATGTCATCACCAATGTGGCACAGCTCTCGCTCGGTACCACGGCATTTGTGGCCGGCTCTCTGGTGCTGCCCGGAGCACTGGTCGGCGCTGTCTGTGCCCCGCTTGGCGGCTGGTTCTACGATAAGTTCGGCGCGGTCAAGCCGATTCTGATTCCGATCGGCATCGCTATTTTGGGCCCAGTGCTTATGCTGGTGTTCTCGATGCAGCTTACGCCCGTGCTGCTCGCCGGATTCTATTTCATTTTCGGTCTGTTCTATTCCATCGGCAATGCGAATGTGATGACCAGTGGCCTGTCGGAGGTCTCTCCCGAGTTCAAGCCGGACGGCAACGCCATTTTCAACACGTGTCTTCAGTTTGGCGGCGCTGCCGGTACCGCACTGTTCTCCACGATTCTTTCCGTGGCTCAGGCCGGCGCAGGAGAAGAAGGCACCGCTGAGTTTGCTCACGCCACTGCCGTCGGCGGCACATGGACGTTTGCCACGATGACGGTTATCTGCCTGATTGGCTGGTGCTGTCTGGCCACCGCGTTCCGCATTCGCGCGGCACGTAAGCGTGCATAAATCCGATCATCAATAGAGTCCCAGCTTTCCAAACACGTGTGGGGCGTGCCCCGGGAGAACCCCGGGGCACGCCCCACACGCTAATGAAAGGAAGAAAAGGAGAAAGAAAGCTTTGGCGGGCAGTGCCGGCTGCTGTGACCTTGCCATCACAGCAGCCGGGCTGATCCCGCCTATTCAGTTATGGTGTGTGTCGTATTCGGTGCGGAGACCGAGCGGGCAAGCCCGCTATTTTTTATCTCCGCCGACCGCCATCACCGCGCGCTGAAGCACAACGAAGACGAGGATCATGAGACCGATAACGATGGTGGTCCATTCGGCCGGCACACCGAAGTCAGAGGTGAGCGGATCGAGGATGGAGCGGACCAGAGAGCCGAGCACGGAGCCGAGCACGTAGCCGAAGCCACCGGTGATGATCGTACCGCCGATGACCACGGAGGCAACGGCGTCGAGCTCCCAGCCAACACCCACAGTGTTCTTGGCAGAGCCGATGTTTGCGGTGTACACGATCGAGGCCAGGGCGGCGAGAGTCGCAGAGGTCAAGTAGATGATGTACTGCGGTGCGCTTGACCGGCAGACCCATGAGTTCCGCGGAGGAACGGGAGCCGCCGATGGCGTCAGATGGTGCGTCCGGTGCGGGTATGGTGCAGGA
>ENA-OQED01000341-OQED01000341.1-human-gut-metagenome-genome-assembly--contig:-NODE-341-length-18698-cov-1.279091_pt1 | contig 18698 bp, 20 predicted proteins | sample MGYA00242790_ERZ504625 | MGnify/ENA primary metagenome ERZ504625 (study PRJEB26092, sample SAMD00036345) | human gut metagenome | host: Homo sapiens | study: EMG produced TPA metagenomics assembly of...
AGATTCAATTTTTTCAGATTGCAAATAATAATGTGTTCTAATTAACATAATCCATTCTTTTCCAAATCTTATTTTTCAAAGCATTCAAAGTTTTTTCATAATCAAGCATATACTTATATTTCAAATCATGACGAAATGTTGGTGCATAAATCACAATTCCTGTTTTTTTATTAATTCCAAGTTTTTCTTTTATAATATTTTTCTTATTCTCATCATTTTTTATCAATAAATCGTTTCTTGGCATTCCGCATTCCATGATTTTTCCATTGTACTGAAAAGATTCTCTTAATGTCATCTGAGAAAATACTTTACTACTTGACAAATAAATAGAAATTCTTTCATTTTTCCTGAGCATATTTTTATCCAAAGTTTCAGATGTATCTTTTCTTTTTAACCCTACACCTTTATATGCGCCTCCTCCATGCCAAGTATTAATAACATATTGTCCTGTTCTTTTAGGCAAAATTGACCAACTTTCAACATTGTCTATTACTATCTTTGATGTTAATAAATAATATAAATATTTTATGCTCTTGAATTTAACACATTTTATATTTCTATTTTTCAAATAACTAAATGCGTCAGGTTCATTAAATGCCCATATTATTTCAAATTCATCTTTATAATTTTGTTCAATCCAATCTGATATGTATTTTGGATTACACGAATATTGTCTTCCACTATAAGCACTAAAAAAAATCCTATTATTCTTTATCGGAAACACAAAAAAATACATAAAAATTTTTTTCCTATTTCTATAATTATATTTTTCATAATTCCTCTACATTGTTTTTATCAATCTGTTATACATCCATAATAAATTATGTTCTGGTTTCCATCCTAAGTTTTCAATTTTTGATATATCTAATTTTAGGCAACTAGGTACTGGATATTTTGAAATATCTCCATTCTTTGCGACTATTACTTTTATCTTTCCATTTGCAACTTTCTCAGATACTAATTTCCCCATTCATAAATAGAACAATATGTTTCCGGATTTGATACATTATATGCTTCTCCACTCTTTCCACCTAAAAGCACCGTAAAAATTGCAGTTACAGCTTGTGCAGTGTAAACATATGGATGCTTACTTGTTCCCTTAGTTTGAAGAATAATATCTTTTCCTTCAATTGCTTTTCTTGCCATCATTGCAAACACTCTTTTATCTTCATAAGAAATTCCAGGTCCAAATGTTTGCGCTAATCGTACCTGATAAACCGGTACTTCATATTCTGCTGCGTAACATGCACATAAATTTTCACACATTCTCTTACTTTCTGGATAACAACTTCTAATATTTAATGGATCAATATATCCTAACTCCGACTCCGATACGAACTCATCTTTCTCGATTTTTCCATACAACTCCATGCTTTGAAAGATATACCATACCCTTTTATTTTCTTTTCCTTCGCCAATTCCAAAACATTAATAGTGCCTTGTACAGCAGTTTTTATTGTCTCAACAGGATATTCTATAAAGAAAGAACTTGCTGTAGGACTTGCACAATGAATAATGTAATCAATATTTTCTTTTATTTCCGGAATTTCTTCTATGCTTCCTTGCACGAATTCTAAATTTTGTTCTGCTTTCAATTGTTCAGAGAAAATCTTTTCTGCTTTTTTTACATTTCTAACTAAAGCCAATATTTTAATATCATAATTTTTTTAATATCCGCATATACCAAACTATTGATTAAGGTTGATCCAATAAGACCCGTTCCACCAGTTACTAAAATTGTTGAATTCTTTATCCTATTCCAATCAAACGATTTTGACTGTAAAATATATTCCATATCTTCTTTATATAAAGCTTGATCTACCCACATTTTATCTTCTCCTCTTCAAATTCCAAAAATCTGCGAATTTTCCCTTGCATCTACAATCGCTCTAAACATAAAAAAATCATTTGGTGTTGTTATCTTAATATTTTCCGCTTTCCCATATACTGTATAAAGTTTATATCCATAATGCATCATCATAGTTGCTGAATCTATGAAACTAGTTTCCTTATCATTCGCAGCTTTTTTGTACACATCCAAAATCTCATTTAAATAAAATCCCTGTGGTGCCCTAGCCATTTGACATTTTGCTCTCTCAATTACCTCTTTTATCACACCACTATTTTCATTTGAATCCGATACCGTAATTGTTTCAATAGCCGGTGAGACAGTTATTGCTGTCCCATGTTCTTTTACACATTCAATGTTTTTTGTTATAGTTTCCTCATCAACCAAAGGCCTTACTCCATCATGTATAAGGACTATGCTATCTGACGGAAATAACTCGTTCGCTCTAGCAAGTCCATTAAACGCTGATTCTGTTGCAGTCTTTCCTCCTGGAATAATAGATTTGAGTTTTGTTAAATGATATTTCTCTTTTAATTCCAAACAATAATTGATCCAGTCTTTCAAAGTCACCAAAATAATTCCGTCTATTTCTTCATGCTTTTGAAATGCTTCTAGTGTGTATACTAATATTGGTTTTTCATGTAATTCCAAAAATTGTTTTGGTCTTGTTTTACTATTCATTCTTTGTCCTGTTCCACCTGCAAAAATTACAGCAATATTCATTTCTTCAACTTCCCTTCTATAACAGTACTAATCATAGTGTTAAATTTATACCATATATAACTAATCATAATTATAAAAAACGATGCCAGTACCATGATGCAAATTTTAGAACTATCCGAACTCTTCATACCTATATCAAATTCAACCATAATGTTTCTGATAAATACATTTAGCAAATATACTTCTAGTGACATTTTGCCTCCAAAAACCAAGACCATATTCAGCAATTCCCACTTTTTTATATCAAGCATCCATGATAAAAAAAGCATTATTACAAATGCAATTCCACATGCGCCAAGAAAATAAAATATAACCCCAAATTCATGATTAATTCTTTTTATAAATGGACTCACAATAAACGCAAGGATTGCCATTATCATATAAATTGCCAATATATTTTTACATTCTTCCTTTTTCTCTTTTCCGAAAAGCAATTGGCCTACTATACTTCCTAGTAAAAATACAGGTACTCTGGTTAATGCTTTATCTACTTTTATGTACCAAGATGGAAAAAATAGATAAATAAGAAAATTAATCAAAACAGCTATTATTATCATGAAATTTACATATGTTAAGTTTCTATTTTGTACCTTATAAATAAATGGATATAACAAATATAATATAATTACAAATTCTACATACCATGTCGTAGACACCCCTTCAGTCCAAAAAGAGATTCCCAGTAAATCTTTAAAAAAGTCTATAAAATCGCTGTTCTCTTGTAAAATATATATGAATATCCAATACGGAATTGACATTAACAACCATGGTATAATGACTTTAATAATTCTTTTTTGGTAAAATTCCATGACATTATTTCTTTTAGTAATAGAAACATATAAACCCATTCCAGATACTACAAGAAACATGTCTACGCCTATATTTCCACGTGCAAATATCTGTGTAACTATCGGAATCGACACTGTAGTATATAACTCTGTAAACATATGATGTGCCAGCACCCAAAAGGCTGCAATTCCCATTAATTGTGTTCTATATTTACTAATATTAAATAAACATTTTTCTAGTTTACTATTCATTAATGTCGTTACCTCTTGTCATTGCAATAATATATACCCTTAAATTTCGTATACGGTTCATTCAAATCCATATATACAACATCATGTTTTGCCACTCTTTTTTCTTCAGGTGGCAACTGCATATAATCTCCCCATATTTCTTTTAAGTATCTTTTATATCCTGCCATTACAGGAATTTGATATCCTTCAAATTCTTTTAATATAACTTTATTAAAATCTTGTTTTGGATGACGTATCAACATTCCTTTTATGCTACCAATTAATTCTGTTACATATTGACAATCTTCCCATTTGTATTTTGTCATTTCCTTTTCAGCATGTTTCCATATTTTATATCTGATGTTTTTTGAAGGAACTACTTTATATATGAGTTCTGAAAATACTCTTATTGTTTTTCCCTTATTATCTGGTAAACGTTGCACATTAAATAAGCTAAAAACAAATGCATTTATTATCTGTCTCCATCTCGATAAGAAAAATGTAGGGCAACCATCAATTGGCATTATTTCTAATGCAATTCCATGTTCAATATCTTCATTAACGCTATGTCTGTTAATATAAGTTGTACGAATGTCTCTTATGGAAGCACCACCATCATGATATATATGCTCTCGATTTGTACGACAATAGACAAATTTTTTAATATCTGCTTTTTTATTCCAGATTTTTGCTAATCTCTCATAATCTGGTCGTGGCATAAACAAATCAATATCATCATCCCATGGAATAAATCCTTTATGACGTACAACACCGATTAGACATCCCCCACAAACATAGTATTTTAATGAATTTTCTCTACAAAATTCATCAAATATAACAAACATTTCCAGCATCTTATTTTGCAAATCTTCGACTTTAATATTATTCATTCCGAATACTCTTTCCCTAAAACAGCAAGAACTGTTCTAAATATTGTTTTTACTTCCTCTATTAAGCTAAACCTGCGGATACTCTCAAGGTTATATTTCATTTTTTTCGGCAATATCTTTTTCACATAGATATCATCTATATTTTCTGTTCCCCTCAATAATTTCGCTTCATCCTTATACCGTATACTTGCCTCCGATGTGATTCCCGCAGGAAGCAGTAACGTAGCTCTCATCTCTTTTGTATATTTTTCCACATACTTTGTTGCTTCTGGTCTCGTCCCTACAAAGCTCATATTTCCAGATAAAACATCTAATAATTGTGGAATTTCATCAATTCGTAAACTCCTTAGTTTCGAACCAACTATTGTTATTCTGGAATCTTCATCAATCGTAACTGATGTTCCAATTTTATCTGCATTATTTACCATAGTCCTAAACTTATGAATTCTAAATTTTTTTCCATATGCAGTAATTCTTTCCTGTCTGTAAAATACTGGTCCCTGTGAATCTATTTTTATCATTATTGATATAATAATCATGGGAACAGCCAAAATTATAAGCATAAAACTAGCAAGTGCGATGTCAAATATCCTTTTCACCTTAATACTCAATTTCTTTTTTAAAAGAATATCATAATAAAATTTTACTTCTTCACACTTCATAAAATCTGGAATTTCATCCCATTTTTTAAGCATTTAACACCTCTATTTTTTGATATATTCCTTCACAATCCCCAAAAACGTCTCAATCACATACTCCACTTCCTCATCCGTCAACTTCGTATGCAGCGGCAATGTGATCTCATTTTCAAATCGCTTATAAGCATTCGGGTAATCCTTGATATCAAATCCCATATTTTTATAAGCAGTCATCATTGGCAGTGGTTTGTAATGTACGTTGCAGGCAACACCTTTTTCTGCCATTTTGACGATAATCTCGTGTCTCTGCTCCAGAGTGATTCCCGGGATTCTGGTGATGTACGAGGTGCGAGCTGATGCTCTTCGTTGTAATGATCCAGTACTTCGATGCCAAGTGGTTTAAATGCTGCATCATATCTGCTGATGATCTCTTTTCTTCGTGCAAGGAGACCTTTATACCGTTTCATCTGCGCCAGTCCGATTCCGGCAACTACATCGGTCATATTGCATTTAAACCAAGGTCCGATGATGTCATACTCCCAGGCGCCAAGCTGTGTTTTGGCAAGGGCATCCTTTGACTGACCATGAAGTGATAACAGCTGATACTGATGATAGATTTCTTCATTATCGATTCCCTCAATATCTCTCCATGCCACAGCGCCGCCCTCCGCTGTTGTAAAGTTTTTCACTGCATGGAAGCTGAAGTTTGAAAAATCCGCAATGCTGCCCACTGGTTTTCCATGCCAGGTCGCACCAAATGCATGGGCTGCATCTGCCATTACGATAACTCTTCCGATTGCTTCCTGAAGCTTATTGGCTGGATGGAAAAGCTTCTTTTTCTCTTCTACGATAGAGAAGATCCTGTCATAGTCGCATGGCACTCCGCCAAGATCCACCGGAATGATCACTTTTGTTTTTTCTGTAATAGCTTCTGCCAGTTTGTCATAATCCATTTCCAGAGAATCTTCCTGTGTATCAATAAGAACCAGCTTTGCCCCGACATGACACACCACCGATGCACTTGCGGTATAGGTATAAGCGCAAGTGATCACTTCATCGCCTTCGTGGATTCCCAGAAGACGAAGTGTCATTTCCGCACATGCAGTCTGCGAATTCAGGCATACAGCTCTATTGGTGCCGCATAAATCCGCAACTTCTCTTTCCAGTTCTTTTGTTTTCGGTCCTGTTGTGATCCATCCGGATCTTAAAGCTTCTGCTACCTGTTCGATCTCTGCCTCTGTAATATCTGGCGGTGAAAATGGGATTTTCATTTTTTCAACACTCCTTCGTTTTTGTATATATGTAAATTATTGATCAGTTATCAGTTCTTCTCCGCAGCCACAGCCGCCTCACTCATCAGTTCCTCATACACCTTCTTATGCAGCTTCAGGTCGGAATCCGCAGAGTGATAGGTCGGTACGATCGCGGCTACAATGTCTCGGATCTTTTCGCTGTTGGCGTAGCGTATGCTGCCAGGACTTCCAGCTGTTTGAAGAATTCCTGTACGTCCATTTCGATGGGTTTGCCGATGTGGATGAGGTCGTTTGGAGTTTTCTCCATGCCTTCCTCGGCCATCAGCTTTTCTTCGTAGAGCTTTTCGCCTGGGCGGAGGCCGGTGTAGGTGACTTTGATGTCTACGTCCGGTGTGTAGCCGGAAAGCTTGATCAGGTTTCGGGCAAGGGTGTCGATCTTTACTGGGGCTCCCATGTCCAGGACGAAGATCTCGCCGCCTTTGGCGTAGGTTCCTGCCTGGAGGACAAGGCTTACGGCCTCCGGGATAGTCATAAAGTAGCGGATGATGTCCGGATGTGTGACGGTGACAGGGCCGCCTTTTTCGATCTGGCGCTTGAACAGCGGGATTACACTTCCGTTGCTGCCGAGAACGTTCCCGAATCGTACAGCTACGAATTCTGTGCCGGTTCCTGTTTTCGATGTATGGTTTGCACTTACATATGCCTGACCTTCGTTGTCGTGAAGTGCATCCAGGGTATCCTTTCTGTGTCCGCCAAGTCGTGGCAGCCAGTCGGTGTGTCCGTTGTGGCTGACCATGTTCATGCTCTGGACTACCATTTCGCAGAGTCGTTTGCTGGCGCCCATGATGTTGGTCGGGTTCACGGCCTTGTCGGTACTGATCAGCACAAAGCGCTGGCAGCCGTTCATCATTGCCGCATATGCAGTCTTATAGGTTCCTACCACATTGTTCTTGATTGCCTCACAGGGGCTGTTCTCCATCAGCGGTACGTGCTTATGTGCGGCTGCATGATATACGATCTCCGGCTTATAGGTTTCAAATACCCAGTTGATCCTTTTGCTGTCACGGACGGAGCCGATCAGTACCTTCAGGTTCAGGTTCGGATAACTGGCCTTCAGCTCCTGCTCAATGTCGTAAGCGTTATTTTCATAAATGTCGAAAATCACCAGAAGCTCCGGCTCATGACCTGCGATCTGACGGCAGAGCTCGCTTCCGATGGAACCGCCGCCTCCTGTTACCAGGATCCTTTTTCCCTTCAGATACTGAAAGATCTCGGACATGTTAACTTTGATGGTGTCTCGTCCAAGAAGATCCTCCACTGCTACTTTTTTCATCTTGCTCAGGGATACTTCTCCGTTTACAAGCTGATATACACCAGGAAGTTGCTTCAGCTCGCAGCCGGTTTCCTTGCAGATGTTCAGGATATCCCGCTTCTGATGCGGTGTTGCCGTCGGGATCGCAAGAAGGATCTGATTGATATGATACTTGTCCACATTGAGAAAAATATCGTCTCTTCCGCCTACCACCGGAACGCCTTCCATGTATCTTCCCCATTTATTCGGATTGTCATCGATCAGGCAGCGTACTCTGGAATTGGTTTCCTTTGCATTCTGAAGCTCCCGGACAATGGTCCTGCCCGCTTCTCCTGCACCGATGATCATCACGTTTTTGCTCCGCTCCTCACGCTCGCTCTTTTCTCTGCGGTTCCGCTCAAGAAGTACAAAACGATAGGAGAAACGTACGCCTACAGTCAGGAAAAACTGCAGCATGATACCGATCAGATAATAGGAAGCCGGCATCCGTTCCCAGAAGATCGTGATACCCACAATATGCAGAACGCCAGTGATCACAGTTGCTACCGTGATCTTGATCAGCTCATGGAGCTTGCGAAACGCCATACACTGTTATACAGATGCATGCATCCGAACACTGCCAGGATGATAATGGTATAGATTGGTGCAAAACTCCTCCATGCGGCAAAATAGTCTGTGGGGATCGAGGAATACCGAAAATCGAATCTCACCAGCAGCGCCATAAAATAAGAAAAATTAACAGCTATCATGTCATAGATGATCAGATATATCGCAATTACTTTCCAATGTTCTAACTTCTTCATACTTCCTCCGGTCTGTCTTACTGTTTCTGCATAATCCCTGATGTATTCTTCCTGCTCTTTGTCTTCTGTCTGCTTTTCCCTGGGACTTTGTTTTGCCAGTGCCAGAAGCAGGACCGAGAACGCAAGGAATATTACGATCAGCATGATCAATAAAATCTGCATTTTTTTACTTCCTCTTTTATATTTATAACTTATCTAATTTATTTTTATCCCCGAACTGCGTCTCCGCAGCCCGGGTCATTATATTCGAATCTCAATATGTATGGATCATTTGGCGCCGCTTCCGCGGAAAACGACCATAACTGTCTTAACCAGGATCTCTATATCCAGCTTCAGACACCATTCGGCAATGTACTTTGTGTCAAGCTCTACGACTTCCTCGAAATCTGTAATATCACTTCGACCGCTTACCTGCCACATACCGGTAAGTCCCGGCTTGATGGCCAGACGTTTGCGATGGTGAAGCTCATACTTCTCCCACTCATCCATTGTCGGCGGTCTGGTTCCTACAAGACTCATATCTCCTTTCAGAATATTCCAGAACTGTGGAAATTCATCCAGGGATGTCTTTCGGATAAAATGTCCTACTCCTTTGATGATTCGTGGATCATCATCCATTTTGAACATCATTCCATCTTTTATGTTATTCTGTTTCATCAGTTCTTTTTTGCGTTCTTCTGCATCCATATACATGGAGCGGAATTTATAGATCTTGAACGGACGACCGTTCTTTCCCATGCGGACCTGTGAGAAAAATGCAGGACCCGGAGATTTGATCTTAATGGCCGGAACCAGAAAGATCGCTGCGATTCCTGTAAAAAGACAACCTACCAGACCGCCTGCGATATCCATAGCTCGTTTCACAAACATCTGGCGCGGTGTCACAATGTGGATACTGCTGGAAAGCACAGTGTATCCGCCAAGCTCCTCCACCACCTGGTTCTTGCCAAGGGATTTCATGGTTGCCAGTCTCATATGGATAACAACTCCCATTGCAGAACAATCCTTGATCATCTGCTCCGGGATCGGAATTTCCTTAGGCACTGCAAAAAATACTTCATCGATCCAGTTCTTATGGATATAGGAGATCATATCCTCCTTTCCGGCTACTACCGGCACTCCACAGACGGATGCTCCCTTCTTGTCACAATCCATAAAAACAATTCCTGCCAAATGATAGGTTCCGTAATTATTCTTGCGGATGGTTTCCACCACATTGTCTGCATTTTCACTGACTGTAACGATCAGCAGGGATCGCTTCTCGCTTTCTTCGTATCTGTGATCCTTCAGGAATTTCTTCAATGCCTGTCTGCCGCAGTAGCTGAAGCAGATATAAAGTACATAGGTGATCAGCAGGATCATTCTGGAATAATTGTTTCCAATTCTTAAAAGAAACATATATGCCAGGACCAGAAGACAGACCAGTGTACACTGTTCAAAGGTTTTCTTCAGTTCCACCAGCATTCCTCTTCGCAGAACTCCGCTGAAGCTTTCATTAAAAAATGTGACCATCAGCTGGATAAGAAACATCACCACTGCCACATTTCGATACAGCTCTGTCTCGTATGGCTGATCGATCCCGTTTCGGATCCAGTATGCAAGTACAAACGCAAGCTGCAGACACAACATATCGCAAATCGTAAAATCGGCATGTTTTACCCAGCTGCTGTTTTCTTTTTGATACATATTCTTTTCTACGCCTTCCCTCGCTTACATTTTTTGTTGCTTTTATCCCCTCTCCGGTATCTCAGGCACCTGGAGAGGGGATGATATTTATTTCACAACAATGGTAAGTACGGCTCCGTTGGAGCTGTTTCCACTGTTGTCTACTACATAATATGTAAGCTCGTAAGTTCCCGGTGCAGCTGTATTTACATCACCGGTGATCTGAATCCTTTTGAAAAGATCACTGGTTGACTCTGTATCATCCTGGATATCCTTTACATAGCTTAATTTATCCAGCGTAGTTCCTACCGGTACCTCTACGTAATATGTAGTCAGATACATCTTTGGATCCTGCGGAGAAAGCTGCTCGATCTTGTCTTCCTGTGTCTTCTGCGCCTGTTCCTCCGGAGTCAGTTCTCCTTCTGCGGAATCTCCGCTTTCAGCATCTGTGCTGTCTGCTTCTGTCCCATCCTGCATATCTGTCTCTTCTGCAGGCTCTGTGGTATCTGTGGAATCTCCGTCCTCTGTGAGACCGTCATTATCGATCAGTCCCAGCTGCGGATTTTCGGCACTGCCGTCCTGAGCTTCCATGGTAAATTCTTTTTTTGTTACATTGTTGTTTTTGTCCTTTGCAACAAAGATAACAGAAACCTGTTTTCCGTCATTCTTCGGATATATGGTTTCTACAGTAAGAGACTCTGTAACATCTCCATCTCTGTCATCCTGTGCCTTTACATCCTTCAGAAGATCCTCTTCTGTCATATCGGATGTATAATTCGTATCTTTTCCCTCTTCAAATGTGATCTTCGGTCCTTCATTATCCTCGGAGCTCTTCATGTATACTACACCGGCTCCCATACCAAGGCAGATGACCACTAATAAAAACACAAAAAAATTTCTTCATATTTTTTGCTGCTCCCGGCCTTTCCCAACACTTTGATCCGTTGTTGTTATTTTTATGCGTGACGTTTCTTTTTCTTTTTGGATTTCTTGCCCATTTTGGAAGAGTATGGGATTGTACCAAGTACGCTTAATCCAAGATATTTCTCTACGTCTTCCGGTGTCTTTACAGTATCGTTTGTCAGATATACGATGATCACAACAGCTGCTGCCAGAAGGATACCCAGAAGTCCGCCGATCACACCGTTTTTCGGTACACTTGGGCTTGATGGCTCATCCGGGATGTTTGCTGTCTCTACCACATTTACTGCCTTGATATCCATAACCTGCTGGATATGCTTGGAAGCAATATCTCTTACTGCGTTTGCGATCTCTGCCGCTGTATAAGGATCGGTATCTGTAACTGTGATGGATACTACTCGTGTATCCGTTGGTGTATCTACGGAAAGCTTCTTAAGAAGCTTCTCATGTGTCATATCCAGTTTCAGCTGTGCGATCACACCCTCAGTAACTGTACGGCTCTTGATCAGCTCCGCATAGTCCTTGGTCAGTGATGTACTTGTCTGGATATCCTGATTGGTCAGTGTGCTGCTGTCCTGCTTGGACAGTACCACGATCTTGGTTGTGGATTCATACTTCGGTGTGATCAGAAGCATGGTTCCCATAACAGCTGCCAGGCAGAAAACAATACCGGATAAAACGATAACACCCAGCTTGCTCAGTAACAGGTGAAATACCTCACCAAGATCGATCTCTACTTCGTCGTTGTTGTTAACAGTCTGATTTTCCATTTCTTTTCTCCATTACCCTGTGATTTTCCGGGGATTTTTGATAAAGATCTTCTTTACATATTCGCTCCCCATTGTTTTTTCCATTTTGGCGACACATTTGCCGATCTCCGGGATACGCTCCGTCTTACGGTGTCCGTCAGAACCGACAAAATCCAGAAGCCCATGCTTCATGACTTTCCGTGCAAAGGTTTTTGCCCCGAATCCGTCCTGACCGCTGATGGTATCTGCGTTGACCTGGATATGTGCTCCCATATCCTTCAGCTCTGTCAAAAATCCAATATCGTTCCGGGTAGCCTTATAACGTTCCACATGAGCGATGATCGGGATAAAACCATTCATCAGAAGACTTCTGACCCGTTCTTCAATATAATTTTTCTCATCTCCGTTGCTGAATTCCACAAGCACATATCTGGAACCTGCAAGGGTAAGCCGCCGTCCCTTCTTAAGGCATTCCACCATATCCATACTGGAATGGAGTTCACAGCCCAGATAAAGTCTCATGCCTTCATCACCAATATTCATGGCTGCTCTACGCAGCTGCATGAACTGTCTTGTCACAATGTTCATATGCGGCTCAAACATATCGTACCGGAAATGTGGTGTCAGGATCACATGACGTACGCCCTCCTGATACTCCTTGTTGAGCATCCAGAGTGATTCTTCCATGTTTCTTGCACCGTCATCCACCCCGGGGAGGATATGACAATGAATATCATAAAGTCCCTTCATTAAAATAACCCACTCATTTCTGTTGTCAATGTTTTTTTATTTACTGCTGCTCTCACCATAATCTCCGTAGGAACCATACTTACCGTACTTGCCGTATTTACCATACTTGCCATAGTGACCGTAATTGCCGGCCTTGCTGTAGTCCACCTTGTTCAGGATGGTTCCCAGGATCGGGCAGTTGCTCTTGGCAAGCTGATCTCTTACTTCCTGTACAAAACGGTAGCTGATGGTACCGGATTCAACGACGATTACAGATCCGTCGCAGGAATCTGCTATGATAGCACTGTCGATGATCAGTCCAAGCGGCGGTGTATCTACAATAACGTAATCATAAACATCTCTTACCACGCGGATCATATCCTTGAAGAGTCTGTTTCCGAGAAGCTCTGCCGGGTTCGGAGGTACGATACCGGAGAAGATAATATGGAACTTCGGAAGTGTAGTGGCACAGATCACGTCAGAAAGCTTGGCCTGCTTGGAAAGATAATGAGCAAGTCCCATTACCTCCTGGTCTACTGTCACACGTCCCATCAAAACGGATTTACGCAGATCGGCATCGATCAGAAGCACTGATTTGCCGCTCTCAGCAAGAGAGGCAGCAAGATTAAATGCCACACTGCTCTTTCCCTCATTAGGAGTACAGCTGGTAAGTGCGATCACTTTCTTATCTGCTCCGCAGAACTGGATATTTGTTCGCAGAGCTTTATAAGCCTCATCCATCTGGTGATCAGACTTCCAGTTGCTCAGTTTAACTTTAATCATAATTCCTTTTCACCTTTACCTTTATGTTCTATCTGATGACAGTCTTGCCCTTTGGGCATGTCTATAGGTTATTATACAATCCTATTTTCTAATACGCAAGTTCTTTATTCGACAGAAAAGTCGTTAAATATGTACAATTTGCCTAATTTTTATTATTTTTTATTTCCCGTCCCAGAAACAGGATAGATTATTTTTATTCCCTGTGTTAAAATAAACCCACGGCAATGAGTGCAGCGGTTACAGGAGGAGCCCTATTTTTTGCCAACCGTGATTGGCTGCCATAAGGAGGATATAAACATATGACAAAACAGGAATTTCAGAAACTGACCGAAGATCATGTCCTGCTGCTGGATGGTGCTACCGGCTCCAACCTGATGAAGGCCGGCATGCCGCGTGGTGTCTGCACAGAGAGCTGGGTGCTTGAGCACAAGGATGTGATCCAGTCTCTGCAGAAGGCATACATCGAGGCGGGAAGCCATATCATCTATGCGCCTACCTTCGGAGGAAACCGCATTAACCTCACTATGCACGGACTTGAGGATCAGATTGAACAGATCAATCATACCCTGGCCGGCTATTCAAAGGAGATCGCACCGGAGGGTGTTTTCGTAGCAGGTGATATCACCACCACCGGCAAGATGATGGCACCGGCCGGTGACATGACTTACGAAAAAGCCTTCGAAGTCTATCAGGAACAGATCGGCTATCTCCGTGATGCAGGTGTGGACCTGATCGTAGCGGAAACCATGATCAATATCGAGGAGACACTGGCTGCTGTAGACGCCTGCCAGAGTGTCTGCGAGCTTCCTATCATCTGTACCGTGACTGTAGAAGCAGACGGAAGTATCTTCAGCGGCGGAAATGCCATAGAGGCTGCCATGTCCCTGGAAGCTGCAGGTGCAGACGCTGTCGGCATCAACTGCTCGGTTGGCCCGGATCAGCTGGTATCGGTTATCCGCAATATCAAGGAGAACGTTTCCATTCCGGTCATTGCCAAACCCAATGCGGGAATGCCCCAGATCGATGATCTTGGAAATGCAGTTTACAGCATGACCCCTGCGGATTTTGCAGGTTATATGAAGGTGCTGGTGGACAACGGTGCTTCCGTGATCGGCGGATGCTGTGGTACCACACCGGAGTTTATTTCGGAAACCGCCCAGGTGCTTGGACTTCGATAACTTTAACCGGAACAGATATGCTTCCACGCACTGCTTCAATTTAGAACAGCAATAAGCCGTGAGTGAAAGATTCCGTCAAAAAATTCCTGAGGATCCTATGTGAGATATCAACAGATATCAACATAGAAATTCTCAGGATTTTTATTTTTCCGGATATTATTTCTCTTTTACTGCTTCTTCCGGCCGGTTTGCCTCATCCGCATAGGAGCTGCGGATCGCTTTTCGCACTGGAAGTACACAGGCAGGAACAACGGAAAGGCCGTCCACTCCCATCTGGATAAAAGCTTCTGTAAGATTGGAATCTGCTGCCAGCTCTCCGCATATGTAAACTTCACATCCTGACTTATGTCCTGCCTCTGTTACCATGCGGATCATCTTTACAAGCGCCGGATGATGATCATTGTATTTATCCTTCAAAAGAAGATTCTGCCGGTCCATAGCCAGGGTATACTGGGTCAGGTCATTGGTTCCTAGGCTCAGAAAATCCACACGTTTTCCAAGTTCTTCACTGATCATGACCGCTGCCGGTGTCTCGATCATAATTCCGGTACGGATGTTTTTGTAAGGAATGTTCTTCTCATCCAGGCCCTTTTTTACCTCACGGATCAGCTTCTCGATCTCATCCAGTTCATCCTCGGACGTGATCATCGGATACATCAGGTTGATATTTCCATAGGCACTTGCACGGTAAATAGCCCGAGCTCGCTTGAACATTTTTTTGACGATTCAGGCAGAGGCGGATGCCGCGGTTTCCCATCATAGGATTGACCTCATCAGGAATTGCCATATATTCTGCCTGACGGTCTGCCCCCAGGTCCACGGTACGGATCACTGCCGGACGTTCATCCATATCCTCGGCTACTTTTTTATAGGCACGGAACAGCTCATTCTCTCTTGGATAATTCTCTCTTCCGAGATACTGGAATTCACTTCGAAGAAGGCCGATACCTGCTGCTCCGTAATAAAGAACCGTATTCAGATCATCCAGATTTCCGATGTTTGCCAGAAGCTTGATCTCCTTGCCATCGGCTGTGATATCCTTCTGGTTCCGAAGTCTCAAAAGTTCTTCCCGTTCTTCCTTATCTGCTGCATGACGGATCTCATATTCCTTAAGAAGCTCCGGCTCCGGATCGATATACAGTGTTCCTGTATACCCATCTACAATAGCCATATGGCCATCCCATTCTTTCTGTATCTCCACCTCGACCAGGGTGGGGACTTCCATGGATTTTGCCATGATCGATACATGGGAAATAACAGACCCCTGATGCATGACTACCGCCAGAAGACTGGCTTTGTTCATCTCCAGAAGTTCATTGGGGGAAAGCTGCTCTGCTGCAAGGATCACTGGCTCATCTCCCAGATTGATCCGTGCATGGGAGCCACCCATGGCGCCGATCAGCAGCTCGGAGATCTCCCTGATATTTTCGATCTGTTCTTTGACAGCCTCGTCCTCCAGCTTGCGGAACACATTGGCAAGCTCATCCCTGGTTGTCTGGACTGCGTAAGCTGCACTGACCTTTTCTGTCGTGATCATGCTTTCCACGGCCCGCTGAAAGCTGCCGCCACTTAAGAGCTTCAGCTGACGTTTCAAGGTCAGCTCCTGCTCTTTGGGGAGGGGTGCTCCGTTTTTATACATATGCTGGATCTGGTTCTTTACCGCTGTTCTTGCATTATCCAGACGATCCAGCTCCTTTTTTACATTGTCTACCATGGACTGACGGATCTGATATTCGCCTCTGTGGTAATACAGTATTTTTCCAATGGCTATTCCGGAAAAAGCGGATGTGCCTTTGTATATCTCCACCTGAAAACCCCTTACTGTCCGTCTGCTTAATCGCAGGCAGCTTTAAACTCTGTCCAGATCTTATTGTATTCCTGCTCTGCTTCCTGGCTTACATTCTGTACGATCTCACCCTTTGTCACGCTGTCCGGAACAACCAGGCTCTCGTCTACCAGATCATCTGCTGCCTTGTTTGTATTGTAGTATCCGATATAGTTGATGCACTGTGCAGATACTTCCGGCTCCAGGATATAATTGATAAATTCATTGGCAGCCTTCGCATTCGGTGCTTCACTTGGCACAAACATTCCCATAATACCAAATCCAAGACCTTCCTCCGGATAAACCACCTTAAGATCCGGATTATCCTTCAGTGCCTGTGTTACCTGTGATGTATAAAGAAATGCCACGCTTGCCTCTCCGTTGAGAAGGGCATTCTGTGTATTGTCATCCTGGATCATACGAATGTTCGGTGCCAGCTCTTTCAGCTTCTCACCGGTCTTGTCGATCACGGATACATCTTCTTCGTTCATGCTCTCTCCCATGGAAAGCTGTGTGATGCCACAGATCACGCGGTAATTACCTACGATGGCAATACTATCCTCCAGAGACTTATCCCAGAGATCCTTGTATCCTTTAATGTCGATATCTACCTGCTCCGGATCATATACGATCAGTGGGATTCCTGCTCCGTAAGGTACTGTATATTCGTCATCCGGATCATAAAACTGTCCCTGATAAAGGGGGTTGATGTTCTTAAAATTGGAAACGGTATCCTTGTCGATCTTCTGGACAAGTCCTTCTTTTACCGCGCTGTCGATAATGTAATCATCTGCAATTACCACATCGTAATCGCCGCCCTTTGCCTGGGAAAGCTTCTCAAGCATGGTCTCATCGGTATCAAAGTTGGAATATACCACCTTGGTCCCTGTTTCTTTTTCAAAATCATCCAGCACTTCCTGCGGAAACATTCCGTCCCATGTATAAAGTACCAGTTCATCCTTATCCTTTGCACTGACACTGACACCTGTTATCATAGATGTTCCAAGTACCGCACATAACATGATCGCTGCTGCTTTTTTTTGATTTCATAGAACCTCCTTCATGTCTCTCTCTGACGTCTTGTTATTTTGCTTTTACCTTTGTCCAAAGCTCTGCGAATTTCTGCTTGATCTTTGGCTTCTGGTATCCGAAGATCTCATTCTTTGGATTGTCGATCTGCGGAATATAGGAAGAAATTCCCTCATAAGTTCCGTTCTTCATCTCCTCGAATGCACTCTTTACAGTAGAAGTATATCCTACTTCTTCGGTATTGGAAAGAGCATTTTCATCATCCAGCATAAAATTGATGAACTCATGAGCCAGATCTACTTCATTACAGTCCTTGGTGATGACCATGGCATCATACCAGGTATTGGTTCCCTGCTGCGGGGTATAATAGCCAAGCTCCGGATTTTCGCTGATAATATAGGAAGCATCTCCGGAATAAACAACCGCCATTGCCTTGTTTCCTGAGATCATGTTGTCGATCACATCATCACCTGCATAGATCGGATCCATGGTATCTCTCTGCCGGATCAGCCACTCATAAGCCTGCTGGATCTCATCAAGATTTTTTGTGTTCATGGAATACCCCAGCGCTTTCAGGGCGATCATAAAGGAATCCCTTTCGGAATCATACATATAAAGATCTCCCTTATATTTTTCATCGCAGAGAATATTCCAGCCCTCTTTGTCAAGATCCTCCTGAGAGACTACATTCTTATTATAAAGGATTCCTACAGTTCCCCAGAAATACGGACAGGAATAACGATTTCCCGGATCATAGTCCTTATTCTGTACCTCGGGAAGAAGATTTTTGCTGTTTGGGATCTTTTTCCAGTCAAGGGCCTGAAGATATTCCTCCTTGATCAGTCTTTCGATCATATAATCTGACGGAACCAGAACATCGTAGGTTTCACCACTGGCCAGCTTGGTGTACATCATCTCATTGGACTCGAAGGTTTCATATACAACAGTACAGTTATACTGCTTCTCAAATTTGTCCAGAAGACTCAGGTCCATATATTCTCCGGCATTATATACACGAAGCACGTGGTTTCCCTGGCTTACGAGCGTCCACTTTCCCAATACCAGAACAACCGCAGCAGCTGTGATAACCGCAACGATCCTTCTTTTTTTCGGATCCATTTTTTTCACGGTGGAGGCCTGAAGCTTCGGCATGATCAGATTTGCAAAAAGAAGCACCAGTACAATGACCACGATCACAATAGTAGAAAGGGCGTTGATGGTGGGATTGATGCGCTTTGTCATATTATATACAACAATGGATATATTTTTTACTCCGTTTCCGGAAACAAAGTAGGAAATTACAAAATCGTCAAAGGACATAGTAAAGGCCAG
>ENA-OQED01000342-OQED01000342.1-human-gut-metagenome-genome-assembly--contig:-NODE-342-length-18646-cov-5.684702_pt1 | contig 18646 bp, 13 predicted proteins | sample MGYA00242790_ERZ504625 | MGnify/ENA primary metagenome ERZ504625 (study PRJEB26092, sample SAMD00036345) | human gut metagenome | host: Homo sapiens | study: EMG produced TPA metagenomics assembly of...
GCCGCGCAGCTGCGATTCGCTCGCTCACCGGTGCCGAGGACGCGCTCGTGGTCAACAACAACGCCGCCGCGGTGCTGCTGGTGCTGGCGACCCATGCCGCAGGCAAAGAGGTTATCGTCAGCCGCGGCGAGCTTGTCGAGATTGGTGGCAGCTTCCGCATCCCCGACGTCATGGCGGCTTCGGGCGCCAAGCTCGTCGAGGTCGGCGCCACCAACCGCACACATCTGGGCGACTACGAGCGCGCCATCACGCCCGAAACGGCCATGATCTTGAAGGTCCATCCTTCCAACTATCGCATCGAGGGTTTTCACGAGGAAGTGAGCTCAAGGGAGCTCGCCGCACTGGCCCATAAGCATGGCCTGCTGTTCTATGAAGACCAGGGCTCAGGGGCGCTGTTGCCTGACGACATCCTGGTTCGCGGCGGCGAGGAAACCACGCCGGCTTCGGTTTCGGCAGGGCTCGATCTGGTGTCGTGCTCGGGCGATAAACTGCTCGGTGCCGCACAGGCGGGCATCATCATGGGCCGTCGCGATCTGGTCCAGGCCTGTGGGTCGCATCCGCTTATGCGCGCCCTGCGCCCGGGCAAACTGGCGCTCACGGCACTCGAGGCCACGCTGCGTATCTACATGGACGGTGCCGATGTTGCCCATCGTGATATTCCGGTGCTCAGCATGCTTACGCTGCCGCAGGCCCATTTGGAGCGACGTGCCCGCAAGCTGCGCGATCGTATGGTCGACGGGCTCGATAAGGCCGGTTGTCCGTGCGCCGTGCAGGTGGAGATCGTCGAGGAATCGTCGACTCCCGGCGGCGGCTCGCTGCCTACCGTCGAGCTGCCCACGATGTGCGTTGCCATCTGCCCGGCCGACGGGCGCCTGTCCGTCGACACGCTCAAGCGTTCACTCGTCCAAGATTTCGACACGCCGGTCGTCACGCGCGCCTCGCACGACCGAGTCCTGTTTGACGTGCGCACGCTCGTGGGCGACCGCGATATCGAGACGGCGGCATCGACGCTCGCCGCGTGCGTTAAGAAGGCGGTTGCACGATGAGTGAGGTTCAGGCGCTGGTGGAGTGTCCCGTTATCGTTGGCACGGCGGGCCACGTCGACCACGGTAAGTCGGCACTGATCGAGGCGTTGACCGGCAAGAATCCCGATCGTCTGGAGGTTGAGCGCCGTCGCGGTATGACCGTGGAGCTGGGCTTTGGCGAGCTGACGCTGCCGAGTGGCAAGATCGTTGGCCTGGTCGACGTGCCGGGCCACGCGCATTACTTGCGCGCCATGGTGCAGGGTGCCACGGGTATCGACGTGGCCGTGCTGGTGGTTTCGGCCGTCGAGGGCGTGATGCCGCAGACTCGCGAGCACGTGCATGTGCTGGAGCTGCTGGGCGTCACACACATGGTGGTCGCGCTGACGATGTGCGACCTGGCCGACGCCGAGATGACCGAGCTTGCCGAGCTCGATGTCGATGACTTTTTGTCGGGTACCGTGTTTGCGGAAGCGCCGATCGTGCCTGTGTCGTCCAAGACCGGTGCGGGAATCGATGACCTGCTGGCTGCGCTCGACGAGCAGGTTGCCGCTTGCTGGGGTGCCTGCCGTGCCCGTGCCGAGCTCACCGATGCCGCACCGCGTCTGCCCATCGATCGCTGCTTTACGATCAAGGGCGCCGGTACCGTGGTGACGGGAACGTTGCGCGATGCGCCCGTCGCGGTGGGGGATGAGCTCGTCGCGCTGCCGTCGCGTACGGTCTGTCGCGTGCGCGGGATTCAGGTGCATGGCGATACGCCGCGAGCACTGCCCGGACAGCGTGTGGCGCTCAACCTGGTGGGCGATGGCGTCGCCGCGCTCGATCGCGGTGAGATGCTCGGCGTGGCGGGCCGCTTTGGCCAGACGATGCGCTTTATGATGACGTTTACGTATTTAGGTCGCGAGGGAGCCAAGCCGCGCGTGCTCGAGTCGGGTGCGCGCGTGCACGTGATGGCGGGTACGGCCGAGGTCGTCGGTCGCATCATGTTCATGGAGGGCGAGGCCCCCATGGCGGTGGGCGAGACCCGTATCGTTCAGGTGCGCTTGGAAAACTCGCTGCCGCTACGTGCCGGGGACCATGCCGTGGTGCTGTCCTATTCGCCCGTGATGCTTGTTGGCGGCGGGCGCGTGCTGCTTTCACGCTGCCGTCGCTCGCGCGAGCTTGCCGAAGGGGAGCGTGCGCTGTATGCGGCGCTCGAGTCCGGCGATATCGCGGGCGGTGTGGGCGCTTGGCTGGCGTTGCAGACGCTGCCGGTTACGGCTGCCGATGTTACCGCGGCGCTCGATCTTGTTGCCCGTGAGGCTGAGGCGGCGTTGCGCGAGTTGGTGGCGAGGGGCGCTGCTTGCGCGCTAGCTGGCTCGGATGGCTCGCTGTATGCAGATGCTTCCGCGCTCGATGCCGCCGATGGGTGCGCTGGCGGCGACCCTGACCGCCATGCACGCGGCGGCTCCCAAGGAGACGGGCTTTACGCCCGGAGCCGTTGCCCATGCTGCGTGGCCTGCCGCTGATGATGGCGTTGCCGCGGCTCTGATTGCCGAGGGCTGCTCGCGTGGCGTGTGCGCCGCCGAGGGCGCCGAGGTATTCGATCCACATTCGGCCGCCGCGGCGGCACGCGTGGTGCGAGAGGCTTGCGAGCGGATCGTTTCCTTGCTGGACGAAGCTGGCCTCGATGCACCGACGTTGCCCGAGGTGGGCGAGCAACTGCAGCTCGATCGCGACACCATGACGCGTGCCCTGCGCGAGCTTTCGCTCAACCGCTCAATCGTCAAGGTCGAGCGTGACGTGGCCCTGTCCGCTGCTGCCGAGGTTCACGCTCGCGAGCTCGTTGCCGCTGCCATCGACGCTGCCGGCGGTGCTGCCACCACGAGCGTACTGCGCGAGGCCCTGGGTGTGTCGCGCAAACGTGCCATCAGCATCTTGGAGCACCTGGATGCCGTGCGCTTTACGGTGCTCGACAAGGATGCCGGCGGCCTGCGCTCCCTGCGCTAGGTCACCCTTATCAGTTGCGGTGGAATAGTTCCTGTGTGGGATATCCAAGCCCCTAAATAGGAATTATTTCACCGCAAATTAGGCTGGGAGGTTTGGTCCTTCCCGTCGTGTCGGGCAGTAGTGGCCTGCTCAGTTTGGTAAAATACCGCCGCACTTGGGAACGGATGGGCTCCGGTGGGCTCCGCGGTCCTCAAAACCGTTGCGAGGCGTGCAAAACGTCTTGGATGTGTTCGATTCACATACGTTCCCGCCATACGCTACCAGCGCTTTTGTGCTCGCGGTCTTGCTGCGTGCCGCAAAGGCGCTGTTTTGTTTTTGCACGAGCTTTTCGTAGCGCTGCTATTTCGGTGGCTGTATTTAGCTTCGTGCACCGGGTTTCGAGCATGCCGATGGAGGTGTTTTGCCGTATGACTACCGTAAGACGTGCCGATCTTTCTTGTGTCGTCCAAGCGGGTGGGCTGTCCTCGCGCATGGGCTGTGATAAGGCTCGCATGGCGTTTTGCGGCGAGCCGCTCATCGAACGCGTGCTGGGTCGGCTGGCGCCAGTTGCCGGCGAGTTGGTCGTGACGACTTCGCGTCCCAGCGAGCTTGCCTACCTTGAGGAGCGCGCGTTTGGCGGCCTGGTGCCGCGAATAGTGTCGGACCTTGAGGGACCGGCGGGCGCCATGCGCGGCATCGCGAGCTCGCTGGCTGCGGCTCGGCTGCCTCTCGTGGCGATCGTCGCCTGCGATATGCCGTTTGTCTTGCCGGAACTCATCGGCGCGCTTGCCGATCGTGTTGAGGCCGAGGCGCTCGATGTGTGCGTGCCGCGCGAGGAGCGGGGGATTGAGCCGCTTTGCGCCGTCTGGCGCCGTGACGCGTGTGCGCCGGTTGCCCAAGAGCTGCTCTCCTGCGACCGACAGCGCATTCGCTGCCTGATCAATCGCGTTCAGGCCGGTTATATGGATGAGCCGCAGATCGTTAAGGCCGCGGGCTCGACGCTCTGCTTCGAGAACGTCAATACGCCCGAGGAGTTTGCGGCGGCCGAGTTACTCGCCTAGACGATTGGAGTTGCCATGTCTCACGATATTTGTCCCGACACGGGAGAACCTTGCACTTGCGACGGGTCCGAACCCTGTACCTGCGGTTGCGGCGGCTGTGGACATACTGCGGAAGAGGAGGCGGCCGCCGCGGCGTATCGCGATGCACACCGCGAAGGCCCGTCCGGTGATGCTCTCGACCATGAACGCAAGATCATCGTTTCGTTCGATAGCACCTTCGATGTGATGGAATGCGAGCAGCTGTGCCTGGATGCCGGCGTGCCCGGGCGCATCATGCCGCTGCCCGGCTCCATCACCGCCGGCTGCGGGCTGTGCTGGGCCATGCCGTTCTCGGGCGACGCCCTCGCCGCCTTCCGCGCTGCTACCGAGGCCGCATAACCACCGCCGACTACCATCAGCTCGTCCTCTAACCACCAACATCACCACAAAGGTGCCTGTCCCCAATGTGGTGGTTTGGAACATGTGGACGAAACAGGTTTGAAACACGGGTTTTGCATGTCAGGCACTCAAAAACGCTTCTACCTGCATCGTAATCAAAACGAAACATCTGCTCGTCGGCTTATGCGAAACTTTGCTGCAACAGTGCGATATTATCCATACTCGATAAAGTTCGCGGCGCATAGGGTGCCGCGACCAACATTTTCGTTTCCCATCATTGGAGGAAGCATGAGCTACACGCAGAAAGTTCTCGAAGAGCTCAAGGCCCGCTATCCCGAGCAGCCTGAGTTCATCCAGGCCGCGACCGAGATCCTCGGCACCATCCAGCCGGCGCTCGACGCCCACCCCGAGTACGAGGAGGCCGCCCTGCTGGAGCGCCTCGTCGAGCCCGAGCGCATCGTCATGTTCCGTGTTCCCTGGGTCGACGACCAGGGCAAGGTTCAGGTCAACCGCGGCTATCGCGTCGAGTTCAACTCTGCCATTGGACCCTACAAGGGCGGCCTGCGCTTTAACCCGACGGTCACCCTGGGTATGCTCAAGTTCCTGGGTCTGGAGCAGATCCTCAAGAACAGCCTGACCACCCTTCCCATGGGCGGCGGCAAGGGCGGCTCCGACTTTGACCCCAAGGGCAAGTCCAACAACGAGATCATGCACTTCTGCCAGTCCTTCATGACCGAGCTCTATCGCCACATCGGCCCCAACACCGACGTTCCCGCCGGCGACCTGGGCGTTGGCGGCCGCGAGGTTGCCTACCTGTTCGGTCAGTACAAGCGCCTGACCAACGAGTGGACCGGCGTCCTTACCGGCAAGGGCCTCTCCTTTGGCGGCTCGCTCGCCCGTACCGAGGCCACCGGCTACGGCCTGGCCTACTTTGTGGACGAGTACCTCAAGAGCCGCGGCGACTCCTTCGAGGGCAAGAACGTCGTCGTTCACGGCTCCGGTAACGTCGCCATCTACGCCGTCCAGAAGGTCTCCCAGCTCGGCGGCAAGGTGCTGGCCTGCTCCGATACCCACGGCTGGGTCGAGGATCCCGACGGCATCGACTACACCGTGCTCGAGCACGTCTACAACAAGAAGCGCTCCGGCCACGACAAGGGCGTTACGCTCGCCATGTACGTTGACGAGAAGCCCAACGCCGTGTGGCACGAGGGCGACGGCCGCGGCGTTTGGCAGCTGCCCTGCGACATCGCGCTGCCCTGCGCTCGCGAGAACACGCTGCTGCTCGAGGACGCCCAGGCGCTCGTCGCCAACGGCTGCAAGGTGGTCGGCGAGGGCGCGAACATGCCCACGACCATCGAGGCCACGACTTACTTCCAGGAGAACGGCGTTGCCTTTATGCCCGGTAAGGCTGCCAACGCCGGCGGCGTGCTCGTGTCCGGCCTGGAGATGAGCCAGAACGCCGAGCACCTGTCCTGGACCTTCGAGGAGGTCGACGGCAAGCTCGAGCAGCTCATGCGCGGCATGTTCCACAACGTGGACGACACCGCCAAGGAGTACGGCCAGGAGGGCAACTTCGTCATGGGCGCCAACATCGCCGGCTTCCTGAAGGTCGCCGACGCTATGCTCGCCCAGGGCGTCTGCTAAATCTTCGCTCGACATAGCATCGCAGAAGGCTCCCAGCCATCTTGGCTGGGAGCCTTTTTTGATCCGCATGGGACGGAGGAAAACGGATCATTTCCCTCGGCCCTCTGCCGACCGCCCCTTAAGTTGCGGTGAAATACGGACTGTTGGGCGCCCTAGGCCCGACAAATAGTCCGTATTTCACCGCAAGTTATGGATGGGAGGGAGGTTTTTGTGCTGTGGAAGGTCGCGGCCCTTCGTTTGGTACACTTAAAAGTACTGGACAAGTGAAGAGATGGGGGAGAACGTGCTCAAGTTCGGTACCTACGTCCGTGTTGGAAACGCGGCCGAAGCCTATGAGCTCTTACAGAAGAACCGCAACAACAAGATTGTGGGCGGCGGCATCTGGATGCGTCTGGGTTCGCGTCGCGTGGCGACGGCGATTGACCTTTCGGCCTGCGGACTCGATCAGATCGAGGAGACCGAGACCGAGTTTCGCATCGGTGCCATGTGCACCCTGCGCCAGCTCGAGCGTCATGCCGGGCTCAACGCGCTTGTCAACAATGTCTTTGAGTTCGCCGTCCACGATATCGTGGGCGTGCAGCTGCGCAATACCGCCACGGTGGGCGGCAGCATCTACGGTCGCTTTGGCTTCTCGGACGTTCTCTCTGCCTTCCTCGCGCTCGATTCCTATGTTGAGCTGACGGGCGCCGGCCGCGTGCCGCTCGCCGAGTTCGTGGATATGGGCTACGTGCGCGACGTGATCGAGCATGTCGTGGTCGTCAAGCACGATTACCGCGCGAGCTATGAGGCCGTGCGCAAGGCTGCGACCGACTTCCCCTCGCTCAACGTCACCGCCGCCTGGTGGGACAACACCTGGCACGTCACCGTGGGCGCCCGCCCGCTGCGCGCGACCCTGCTGCAGGGCGAGGCATGTGGCCTCACCAGCGAGCAGCCTTCCGAGGACGAGCTGCGCGCCCTGGCCGTGTCCGTACGCGCGTTGAGCTACGGCACCAACCTGTGGGGCTCGGCCGACTACCGCCGCCGCATCTCGGCCCCGCTCGCCATCCAGGCCGTGCGCCGTGCCGCCGGCATCGAGCTTTCTGCCGCGCTTGCCCGCGAGCTCGAGACCGTGCAGACCCCTAAGTTTGCCACGGACGAGTATTCCTGCCGCCGCGTGCCCGGCGTCGATTCTAGCGAGGTGCGCTAATGGCTGCCAAACTCATCGATCTTTCCTTTACGCTCAACGGCCGTAAGGTCAAGGTTCAGATTGCCCCCGACACCATGCTCTTTGCACTGTTGCGCGAGCAGGGCTGTGCGTCGGTGCGCTGCGCCTGCGAGACCACCAACTGCGGCCTGTGCACGGTGTGGCTCGACGGCGACCCGGTGCTGAGCTGCTCGGTTCCCGCCGCGCGCATCGAGGGCCGCTCCATCACCACGCTCGAGGGCCTCAAAGCCGAGTCCGAGGCGCTTGCCCGTGCGATGGCTGCCGAAGGCGCCGAGCAGTGCGGTTTTTGCGCCCCCGGCCTCATCATGAACGTGCTGGCGCTTGCACGCGCCGCCAAGGAGGACCCGAGCCTCGTCGCCACGCGCGAGGAACTCTCACGCCAGCTCGCCGGCAACCTCTGCCGTTGCAGCGGCTATGAGAGCCAGCTGCGCGCCATCGTCCGCTTTCTTAACGAGTCCGGCGTGCAGGTGGGCTTTGAGATGCCCGAGCTGCCGGTCAACGACACCAGCTGCGACGGTGTCTCGTACAAGCAGATCACCCATAAGCAGCCCAAGAAGGACTCGAAGGCGCTGCTCGAGGGCCGTCCCGTCTACACGGGCGATATGGTGCCCGCCGGCGCCCTGATCGTCAAACTCAAGCGCAGCCCCTATGCCCGCGCCAAGATCCGCTCCATCGATACGTCGCGCGCCCTGAAGGTGCCCGGCGTCGTGGGCGTCTACACTTACGAGGACGTGCCCAAGCGCCGCTTTACTATCGCCGGTCAGAGCTATCCGCAGCCGAGTCCCTACGACCGCCTGATTCTCGAGAACCTTGTGCGCTACCAAAACGAGGAGGTGGCGATCGTCGCCGCCGAGACCGAGGAGGCTGCCGACAAGGCGCTCAAGCTCATCAAGGTCGACTATGAGGTACTCGAGCCCCTGCTCGACTTTACCCAGGCACTCGATAACGATATCGTGGTCCACCCCGAGGGCGACGTGACCTTTATGTTCCCGCAGGGCGGCGATGTCCCGCGCAACCTGGTGTGCAGCGGTACCAGCGATTTTGGCGACCTGGACGAGGCCTTCGCCCAGAGCGACATCGTCTTTGAGCGCACCTACACCAGCCAAGCCACGCAGACCGCGCCCATGGAAACTTTCCGCGCCTTCGCGACGACCGACGCGTTCGGGCGCATCTCGGTGACCACCTCTACACAGGTGCCCTTCCACGTTCGCCGCATGGTCGCGCAGTCGCTCGACATTCCGCAGTCGCAGGTGCAGGTCATCAAGCCGCGTATCGGTGGCGGCTTTGGCTCCAAGCAGACGGGCTGCTGCGAGATCTTCGTGGCGTTCGTCACCCAGCAGACTGGCCGTCCGAGCTACTGCTGCTACACCCGCGAGGAGACCATCACCGCGGGCAACTCGCGCCACCAGATGCAGATGACCGTTAAGCTGGGCGCCATGAACGACGGCACCATCACGGCCATCGACCTGCACACGCTGTCCAACGCCGGAGCGTACGGCGAGCACGCCACCACGACGATCGGCCTTTCGGGCCACAAGAGCCTGCCGATTTACAACCATGTGAAGGCGAGCCGCTTTAGCTGGGACGCTGTCTACACCAATACCAACCGCGGCGGCGCGTATCGCGGCTACGGTGCCACCCAGGGCCAGTTTGCCGTGGAGAGCGCCGTCAACGAGCTCGCCGACATGCTGCACATGGACCCCGCCGACCTGCGCCTTAAGAACATCGTGCGCGAGGGCGAGATCATGCCGCAGTACTACAACGAAAAGCTCAACGCCTGCGCACTCGACCGCTGCCTGCTGCGCGCGATGGACATGATCGGCTGGCGCGACAAGCCGCTGGCTGTGGACCTGGGCGACCGCGTGCGTGCTCTGGGCTGTGCGCTCACCATGCAGGGCTCGGGCATTTCCAACGTTGATATCGCCGGCATCGACATGCGCCTGGAAGAGGACGGCTTCATTACCATCGGCACCGGCGCCACCGATAACGGCATGGGCGTCGACACGATCCTGGCGCAGATTGCCGCCGAGGAGCTGGGCGTGGAGAGCTCGCTGATCGTGGTGCGCGGCGTGGACACCGACGTGTCGCCGTTCGACGCCGGTTCGTACGCGAGCTCCGGTACCTACGTGACGGGCCTTGCCGCCAAGAACGCCGCGACCGAGCTGCGCGAGAAGATCTGCGCCAAGGCGGCCCAGATGTGGGACGTGGACGCCGCCGACGTGGTCTTCGATGGCCAGTACGTGCGTCTGTCCGACGAGCGCGCCGCGCGCGAGCAGAACCGCTACCTCACGCTGCGCGACTTTGCCAACCTGTGCGTCAAGAACATCGCGGGCGGCGACGCGCTCACCTCGCATGCTTCTGCCTGCCTGCCCGTTTCGCCTCCGCCGTTTATGGCCGGCATTGCCGAGGTCGAGGTCGACAAGGCCACCGGCAAGGTGACTGTGGTGGACTACGCGGCGGCTGTGGACTGCGGCACCGTGATCAACGAGGCACTCGCGCGCGTCCAGGCCGAGGGCGGCATTGCCCAGGGCATCGGCCACACGCTCTACGAGATCGTCGAGCACGACGACCGCGGCCGCCTGCGCACCGGCAACTTTATGAGCTACAAGCTGCCCACGCGCCTGGACATCGGCAGTATTCGCGTGGCCTTTGAGCCGAGCTACGAGCCTACGGGCCCGTTTGGCGCCAAGTCGATCGGCGAGGTCGTCATTAACACGCCGCTCGCCGCCGTGGCCTCGGCCGTGGCACACGCCACCGGCCACCAGGTGCGCTCGCTGCCGATCACGCCCGAGAAGGCCCTGCTGGGGGAGTAGCGGGTCGGCGAACAAGTCGTAATGGGCGGGGCGGGGCAACTCGCCCCGCCTTTCGCACTCGTGGTGAGGTCGTGAGCCTGTAAAACGTGTGCGTGCGCTTGTCGTTCGTATCTGCTATCATTCCTAGTCTGTGCGCTCATGCGGGCGTGGCGGAATTGGTAGACGCGCCAGATTTAGGTTCTGGTGGGATTCCCGTGAAGGTTCGAGTCCTTTCGCCCGCACCAACGCATCTGCGTCGGCTTCGGCCGTCGCGACTCTTTGTTGCATAAAGGTACCAGCACCTCAGATAAGCTGGGCAGTATGAGGAGGAACGTGTTGAACATCACCGCTTCTGACGTCAAGGACGCCAAGCTCACCGCTACGGTCACCATCCCGGCCGCCGACGTCGACGCCGCGATCAAGAAGGCCTACAAGGACACCGCCAAGAAGTACCGCTTCCCGGGCTTCCGTGCCGGCAAGGCTCCCCGTCCGGTCATCGATTCCGCTCTTGGCGCCGAGGCTACCCTCGCTCAGGCCACCAACGACCTGATCGCCGCCAACGAGCCCGCCGTCCTCAACGAGCTGGACATCGTCCCCACCAAGAGCGGTGACTACAAGGAGCTCGACCTCGCCAAGGATCACGAGGACTACACCTACACCGTCGAGTTCTCCCTGCGTCCCGCCGCTGAGCTCTCCTCCTTCGACGCTGTCGAGATCGAGATGCCCCCTGCGGAGGTCACCGAGTCCGAGATCAACAACCAGGTCGAGATGCTCCTCAACTACCGTGCCACCTTCGAGGACGTCGAGGGCCGCGCTGTCGAGTCCGAGGACTACGTTACCGTCGACCTCAAGGCCGTCGAGAACGCCGACAACTTTGCCGCCGAGGGCCGTATGCTCATCGCCGGTAGCGACAGCAACCCCGCCGAGTTCAACGAGGTTCTGATCGGCGCCAACGTTGACGACGTCAAGTCCGTCACCTGGACCGACGAGGCCGAGGAGGGCGAGGAGGCCGAGACCCACACCGTCGAGGTCACCGTCAAGGGCATCAAGGTCCGCAACACCCCCGAGCTCACCGACGAGCTCGTCAAGTCTGACTTTGGCTTCGACAGCATCGACGCTATGCGCGACGCCATCAAGATCGAGATCGAGCAGGACAAGGCTTCCCGCCTCCCGGCCGAGAAGGAGAACCGTTGCGTCTCCGCTCTCGCCGAGCGCCTGCAGCTCGACGAGATGGACGCCGACTACGAGCAGTCCGTCTTTGAGGAGCTTGGCCAGAACTTCCTGTCCAACCTCGCTGCCCGCGGCATGACGCTGGACACCTGGCTGCCCGCTTCCGGCCTGACCATGGAGCAGTTCATCGGCGACCTGCACAAGCAGGCCAACGACGTTGCCCGTGAGTCCCTGGCGCTCGACGCTCTCGCCCGTGAGCTCAAGATTGAGGTCACCGAGGACGACATCAACGCCGAGTTCGAGAAGGCTGGCGTCAAGGACGTCGAGGCTTCCAAGGCCGAGTTCATCGCCGATGGCCGCATGCCTGCCGTCCGCGAGTCCATCCGTCGCTCCAAGGCCGTCGATCACCTGGTCGAGAACGCCAAGGTGACTGAGGTCGACGAGACCGCCAAGGACGCCGAGTAATTCTCGCCACCTTGCACGCGAGCGCATGTATGTGCCCGTGATGGGGTAAAGTTATAAGCCGGTTATCCGGTTGCTTCGTACGGTGCCAGCCAATGCATAGCATGCGGGCACCGTACGTTTGTCTAGAACCACTATTGGTCCGTAAGAGAAATGGAGATGCGTATGATCGCTAAGTTCGATTCCGCCCTCGTGCCATACGTTATCGAGCAGACGCCGCGCGGCGAGCGCAGCTACGATATCTATTCGCGCCTGCTCAACGACCGCATTATCTTCTTGGGCGAGGAGATCAACTCCGTCAGCGCCAACCTGGTCGTTGCCCAGCTGCTGCATCTTGAGAGCCAGGATGCCGAGAAGGATATCTCGCTCTATATCAATTCGCCCGGTGGCGAGGTCTACTCCGGCCTGGCGATTCTGGACACCATGAACTTTATCAAGCCGCAGGTCTCCACCATTTGCGTCGGTATGGCCGCGTCTATGGCCGCCGTGCTGCTTTCGGCCGGCGCCAAGGGCAAGCGCTTCTGCCTGCCGCACTCCAAGGTCATGATTCACCAGCCCAGCGGCGGTGCCCAGGGTCAGCAGACCGAGATCGAGATCGTGGCCGAGGAGATCAAGAAGACCCGCCGCGAGCTCAACCAGATTCTGTCCGACGCCTCGGGCCAGCCTATCGAGAAGGTCCAGGCCGATACCGAGCGTGACAACTACCTGACCGCTGCCGAGGCCCTCGACTACGGCCTGATCGACCGCATCGTCACCTCGCGCGATCTCGCCGCGAAGGACGCCTAGGATGGCCGGTAACATGCAGGACAACTTTGACGAGAACGGCAACCCCATTCGCTGCTCCTTCTGCGGAAAAGAGCAGGGGCAGGTTCGCCGCCTTGTAAAGGGCCCCACCAACATCTTTATCTGCGACGAGTGCGTTGCCGCCTGCTCCGAGATCCTTGAGGAGTCGCTGGCTTCGGACTTTATGGACGCTGCCCGCAACGGCAAACTGCCTGGCTTCCTCAACGACCATGGCCAGGCTGCATCCCAGCCCGCCGTGGACCCCGAGGCCGAGGCTTTGAGCTCGAGGACGACGCCCGCCAGGTCATTACACATGTGCCGACACCGCACGAGATCTATGACGAGCTTTCGGCCTATGTCATGGGCCAGGAGGACGCCAAGCGCGCCATGTCGGTTGCCGTGTACAACCACTATCGCCGCGTGATCGAGGGCGGCGCCGCGGTGTCTGCCTTTGACGACGGCATGGGCTCGCAGTTCAACGACGATATGGACGAGGTAGAGCTCGCCAAGTCCAACATCCTGCTGCTCGGTCCCACCGGTACCGGTAAGACCCTGCTGGCCCAGACGCTTGCGCGCATCCTCGAGGTGCCGTTTGCCATCGCCGACGCCACCGCGCTCACCGAGGCTGGTTACGTTGGCGAGGACGTGGAGAACATCCTGCTCAAGCTCATCAACGCCGCCGATGGCGATATTGAGCGCGCACAGGTTGGCATCATCTACGTTGACGAGATTGACAAGATCGCCCGCAAGGCCGAGAACCTCTCTATTACCCGCGATGTCTCGGGCGAGGGCGTTCAGCAGGCGCTGCTTAAGATTCTTGAGGGCACGGTGGCAAGCGTTTCGCCCACCGGCGGCCGCAAACATCCCCAGCAGGAGCTGCTGCAGATCGACACGACCAACATCCTGTTCATCTGCGGCGGTGCCTTTGTGGGTCTGGACAAGATCATCGCCGATCGCGTGGGCAACAAGGGCGTGGGCTTTAACTCCGAGATCGCCGGCCCCACCTCGGTCGACGAGAACGACCTGCTGCGCCAGGTGCTTCCGCAGGACCTCAACGCATTCGGCATGATCCCCGAGTTCGTGGGCCGTACGCCCGTTGTCACCCAGACGCAGGCGCTTGACGAGGACGACCTGGTGTCGATCCTGACCGAGCCCAAGAACGCCGTGGTGCGTCAGTACCGCAAGATGTTCCAGCTCGAGGACGTCGAGCTTGAGTTTGAGGACGCGGCCCTGCACGAGATCGCCCGCATGGCGCTTGCTCGCAAGACCGGCGCCCGCGGCCTGCGCGCCATCTGCGAGGACGTGCTGCAGCAGACGATGTTCGACCTGCCCAGCGAGGAGGGCGTCACCAAGGTCATCGTGACCGAAGCCTCCGTAAAGGGCGAAGAACAGCCCCAGCGCATCTATGGGTAAATAGCGCCCGTTTAGGTCCCGCGGCAACCACTGCGGGACCTGCCATTTAGGGACAGGTTTATTTTGGTCGGTTTTATATGGGCAAACGTTATTCTGCCTGATAAAACCTGCCAAAATAAACCTGTCCCTTTTTGGTAGGTATGCCTGTGCTATTCTGTGAGATTGTTTAGCTAGTACCTTCATACTGAAGTAATCGATACCTAAGGGGAGGAATGTAGGCCCGATTTTCGCTCGGTCAAGTCCTGAGCTCGCTCGAAGACCACATTAAGTGGTCTTCGGCTCGTGCGGAATCTACGAAAATCGGGCCTACATTCCTCCCCGACGGGCAAGGGAGAGATATATGGAAGAGATGCCCAAGAACTACGATCCGTCGACCAACGAGCCGGCGATCCTGCAGAAGTGGCTCGACGGCGGCTACTACAAGCGCCGTGAGGGCGTGGGCGACTGCACCGTCACCATTCCGCCTCCCAACGTGACCGGCAAGCTCCACATGGGCCACGCCACCGACGACTCCATCCAGGACGCCATCATCCGTATGGCCCGCATGCGCGGCAAGTCCACGCGATGGGTGCTTGGCACCGACCACGCCGGTATCGCCACGCAGACCAAGGTCGACAAGAAGCTCAAGAGTGAGGGCATCAGCCGCCTGGAGATCGGCCGCGACAAGTTTGTCGACGCCTGCTGGGATTGGACCCACGAGTACGGCGGCATCATCGTCGAGCAGATCAAGCGCATGGGCTGCTCCGTCGACTTCGACAACGAGCGCTTCACCATGGACGAGGACTACGCCCAGGCCGTGCGCAAGGTGTTCTGCGACTGGTACCACGACGGCCTGATCTATCGCGGCAAGCGCATCGTCAACTGGTGCCCCAACTGCACTACCGCTATTTCTGACGACGAGGCCGAGTATAAGGACGAGAAGGGTCACCTGTGGCACCTGCGCTACCCGCTGACCGAGCCGGTCAACGGCCAGGACTACATCGTCGTCGCCACCACGCGCCCCGAGACCATGCTCGGCGACACGGGCGTTGCCGTTTCCCCGAAGGATCCCGAGAAGGCCGCCTTCGTGGGTAAGACCGTCAAGCTTCCCATCGTCGACCGCGAGATCCCCATTTTTGAGGATTGGCACGTCGACGCCAACTTTGGCTCCGGCTTCGTTAAGGTCACCCCGGCCCACGACCCCAACGACTACGCCATGGGTCAGGCCCACGACCTGCCGCAGATCAACATCTTTGACGAGCACGCGGTGGTCGTCGAGGGCTACGGCGAGTTCACCGGCATGAACCGCGACGAGTGCCGCGAGGCCGTCATCAAGTGGTTTGAGGAGCACGACCTGCTCGATCACGTCGAGGACCTCGATCACTCCGTCATGCACTGCTACCGTTGCGACTCCGCGCTGGAGCCGTGGCTGTCCGAGCAGTGGTTCGTCGCCGTCGACAAGCTCAAGGGGCCGGCGCTCGACGCCGTCAACTCCGGCAAGGTCACCTTCCACCCCGCGCGCTGGACGCAGACCTACACCACCTGGATGGAGAACCTCAAGGACTGGTGTATCAGCCGCCAGCTGTGGTGGGGCCACCGCATCCCCGTGTTCTACTGCGAGGACTGCGGCTGGGAGGACGCCCTTACCGAGGACACCGACGTGTGCCCCAAGTGCGGCGGCCATCACGTGCATCAGGACGAGAACGTGCTGGACACCTGGTTCAGCTCGCAGCTGTGGACCTTTGCCACGCAGGGCTGGCCGCAAAAGCCGGAGCTGCTCGAGGGCCATCACCCCACGACGGCGCTCGTCACCGCGCGCGACATCATCGCGCTGTGGGTCGCCCGCATGGTCATGAGCTCGCTGTATTTCTTGGACGAGGTGCCGTTTAAGGACGTTGTCATCTACCCGACGATCCTGGCCAAGGACGGCAGCCGCATGTCCAAGTCCAAGGGCAACGGCGTTGACCCCATGGACCTCATTGGCATGTACGGCGCCGACGCCATGCGCTTCAACTTGCTCACGCTGTGCACCAACAACCAGGACGTCAAGTTCGACGCGAACATCGACAAGAAGACCAAGAAGCTTATCGACAGCCCGCGTACCGACCAGGCCAAGAGCTTTGTGACCAAGATCTGGAACGCCAGCCGCTTCCTGCTCATGAACATGGAGGCTACACGCCCGGCGAACCCGTCGTGGAGACGCCGGCTGACGCCTGGATGTTCAGCCGCCTGGCCAAGGCCGTCAAGATGGTTACCGAGGGTATCGAGAACTACACCTTTGGCGACATGGCCCGTGGCGTGCAGCAGTTCTTCTGGAACGAGGTCTGCGACTGGTACGTCGAGGTCACCAAGGCCCGCCTGAAGGGCGAGGGACGTCTGCAGGCTCAGCGCAACCTGATCTTTGTGCTCGATACCTCCATTCGCCTGATGCACCCGCTCATGCCGTTTGTCACCGAGGAGATCTGGGACAACATGCCGGCGAGCGTGCTCGATCTGGACACCGAGGGCAACGTGGACCGCGCCGAGGCGCTCATGATCGCCAAGTGGCCCGAGCCCGCCGACTACGCCAAGTATGTCGACGAGGACGCCGAGCGTGCGTTTGAGCTGTGCCGTACCGTCGTATCTGCCGCCCGTGCTACCCGTTCGCGTTATCGTTTGAGCCCCAAGGCCGAGCTCGACGTGGTCGTGCGCGCCGGTGCCGAGGATATCGAGAAGCTCGAGAGCCTGCGCTCGACCATCGAGCCGCTGGCAAACACTGCCTCGCTGGTCATGGGTACCGACGTTGAGAAGCCGGCTGCGAGCATCGCCGTGGTCGACAGCGGCGTCGAGGTCTTTGTGGTGCTCGAGGGCAAGGTTGACCTTTCGGCCGAGAAGGCACGCCTGGAGAAGGAGATCGCCGCGGCCCAGAAGGAGCTCGCCGGCTGCGAGAAGACGCTCGCCAATGAGGGCTTTGTGGCTAAGGCCGCGCCCGCGGTGGTCCAGAAGAAGAGGGACCGTGCAGCTGAGCTCAAGGAGATCCTGGCGGCGCTTATTGCTCAGGTTGCTGACTTCTCGTAGGCGTTACTGGGGGACGCGGTTTGGGGCATTGCTCGCTACTGCGGATACCTATTCCGCCGTTCTAACGAACGGCGGCTGACTCGACGCTGCAAACGCCTCTGATGGCCAATCTGCCGTTCAACTTCGGGCGCATGGGCATAAGCCCTATGCGCCCTTGTTTCACGGCACCTTGGCTCATCAGAGGCGTTTTCGCTGACTATCCTCAACCTATACTGTTTTATTTTTCTATGAATGGCGGTTCTAAAAATGCCTAAGCGTTCCGGCTTGTATACCGTTCCTTTCTCGTTTGAGTTGCTTTCGTTTGGTGAGGCTGTGGGACTTGCTGCTGATACGGGGCGGATTTCTGGGGATGCTGGGCCTCTGCTTGAGACGGTTGTCGATATGCTCGATGAGCTGGGGCGTCCGGATGAGTATTTCGATTGCATTCAGGTTGCCGGTACCAATGGTAAGACTTCGACCACGCGTTTTTCGGCTGCCATCCTTCGTGGCGAGGGGTTAAAGACCGCGCTGTATACGTCGCCGCAGCTTGTACGCTATCCCGAGCGCATGGAGGTCGATGGGCGCGTTGTGAGCGATGAGGCTTTTGCCCGTGGCGTTTCTGCCGCCGTCGAGGCGGGGCATCGCGTGAATGCCCGTCGTGTGGCGGCGGGGGAGCGTGCCTATACCATTACGCCGTTTGATCTGCTGACGGCTGCCGCGCTGGTGGTGTTTGCCGAGGCCGCGGTGGACGTTGCCGTGCTCGAGGTTGGCATGGGCGGCCGTTGGGACGCCACGAGTGCGACCGATCCCGTCGTCGTTGCCATCACCGGCATCGGGCTCGACCACACGCGCATTTTGGGCGACACGCTCGAGGCAATTGCGGGGGAGAAGGCCGCGGTCATCAAGCCCGGGCGCTTGGTTGTGCTGGGCGAGGGCACGCACGAGGCGAGCGTTCAGCGTGTGATGGATGCCCGTTGCCGTGAGTGCGGTGTAGTGCCGCTCGTGGTGAGCCACGCCACGACCAAGGTGCCGGCGCATGTGGGCGATACGGTTGAGTTTAGCTGCACCACGCCGCACTCGATTTATACGTCGAGCATGGTCAAGCCGGCCTATCAGCCGCAGAATGCCGCGTGCGCGATAATGCTCTGCGAGGGCTATCTGGGCCGCGAGCTCAACCACGATGCGCTCGATGCGTCGCTTATGGGGTGCCCCACGCCGGGTCGCTTTGATGTGCTGGGAACCGATCCGCTCAAGTTGATCGACGCTTGCCATAACCCCCAGAGCTGCGAGAACTTTGTGAGCGCGCTGGACGAGATTGACCCGTGCGTGGAGAATCGCCCCACGCTGCTGTGCGCCGCGCTGGCCGACAAGGACGTGGCGGGCATCGTTGACGTTCTGGTTCCGGCGTTCCCCCGCGTGGTCGTGACGCAGACTGATTCCGATCGCGCCCTGCCGGCGGAGGAGCTTGCTGCCCTGGTGGACGTCGATAAGCTCGCGGGTTTATACCCGAGCGTGCCCGAGGCCCTTGCCGCCTTCGATACCGCGGGCGAGTCCTTCGTAGCAGCCGGCACCATCACCCTAGCCGGCGAAGTAGCGGGGCTGCTGCGCTAGCCCTTTCCCTCATCAGTTGCGGTGAAATAGTTCCTGTATTTGGGTTCTAGCAGCCCATCCAGGAACTATTCCACCGCAACTTAGTTTGGGGGCTTGGGGGACCAGGCTAGTCTAGGCGGACTG
>ENA-OQED01000343-OQED01000343.1-human-gut-metagenome-genome-assembly--contig:-NODE-343-length-18646-cov-1.228360_pt1 | contig 18646 bp, 19 predicted proteins | sample MGYA00242790_ERZ504625 | MGnify/ENA primary metagenome ERZ504625 (study PRJEB26092, sample SAMD00036345) | human gut metagenome | host: Homo sapiens | study: EMG produced TPA metagenomics assembly of...
TACTGGATATCCGCTATGAGGATGACGACCTTCTGGTAGTCAATAAGCCGAGGGGCATGGTGGTGGCACCCGGCGCCCGGCAACCCGGATAACACGCTTGTGAACGCACTGCTTTATCACTGCGGGGCAAGCCTTTCCGGCATTAACGGTATGATCCGCCCTGGCATCGTTCACCGCATTGACAAGGATACAAGCGGCCTGCTGGTGGTGGCTAAAAATGATTTTGCACATGCGTCGCTTGCCCGACAAATCAAGGAGCATACCTTTACCAGGGAATACAGCGCTGTTGTGCACGGGCGTCTGAAGGAGCTTCCGGCACGGTGGATGCGCCTATTGGCCGCCACCCCACGAAACGCAAGCAAATGGCTGTGACAGACTGCCACTCCCGTAACGCGGTGACGCATTATGAAACTGTTGCGGAATTAGACGGCTTTACACAGATCCGTGTGCGGTTGGAAACGGGGCGTACCCATCAGATTCGTGTGCACATGGCCTATATTGGTCACCCGGTGGCTGGGGACCCGGTTTACGGCCCGAAAAAAAGCGCGCCTGGGCTGGATGGGCAATGCCTGCACGCAGGGCTGATCGGGTTTTGCCATCCGCGGGATGGGCGATATTTAGAGGTGGCGAGCGAGCTTCCCCCTTATTTTACCGCATTTTTAAGGAGAATTGGGAAATATGACGCAGACAAAGATTGAGCCGGAAGCAAAAAAGGATTTTTCCAGATGGCTGGTGGTTTCCGATATTGATGGCACGCTGAATAATAAACTACGTCGGCTTCCCAAACGCAATTTGGAGGCGATTACGCATTTTGTATGTGATCTGGCGGGCATTTCACTCTGGCCTCGGGGCGGAATGTCATATCGCTCAAAAAGCATTTTGACCGCCTGCCAATTGCATCTACGCCTGCAATTGTTATGAATGGCGCGGGGATCTATGATTTTCAGAAAGATGAGATGATCTGGTTTCGCCCCATCAGTGCGCGCGGGGAGGAAATTACCAGGCTGGTGCTTGAAAAATTCCCTTTGGTGGAGGCTTCGGTATTCACAAAGGATTTTATCTATCTGCTTCATCCGCGCATTTTTGCGCCCGCTCAAATGATGGCGGATCATCTGCCGCATAAGTGGTGCGCCCATTTTGAACAGGTGCCATCAGGCGATTGGGGAAAGGTTATTTTTTATGGGCTTCCCCATCAGATGAAGCAGGTGGCCCGTTTTATTGATTCGTTAGAAAACCGTCAGGTGAATTTTATTGCCTCCTCTATTTCCACCTATGAGATGCTGGCCGAGGGCGTGCACAAGGGCACGGCGGTCAGGGTATTAAGCGAAATGCGTGGGACTCCCTACGATCACACGGCGGCGATTGGCGACTATTTTAATGATTTTGATATGCTCAAATCGGTATTTTTGCCTGCGGCCTGCGGCCAAGCGCCCAAGGCGGTGCACGCCGTTGCCAAATTCCATGCCTGCCATTGCAATCGCGGCGCAGTGGGGGATTTTTTAGAGCATATTGAGCGCACCTATGGTAAGGCATGACGGCCTAGCAAAACGGCCGAAAATAATTGCCTAATTGGGAAAATAAAAGGATAAATTTGCTATTTTTCTTGAATTTCAATTATTTTTTTTGAGGATTTTTTCTAATTTTTTTTTGCGTTTTCTCTTTACAAGAGCAGGATTTTATCGGATAATAGAATAGATTTTAGGAGGCGCGGGTTTGAAAAAGCTTTTTCAGGCCGTGGCTTTGCGCGTTTTCAGCTGCAAAGGTGCTGCCTCACATAGAAAGGAATGGTCATAAATGGATACGCAAGCGAAGAAACAGCTCGAAATGACCGCCTGCAAGGTCCGTATGGGCGTCATTGAAGAAACCTTCCAGGCCAAGTCCGGCCATCCGGGCGGATCGCTTTCCGTCACGGATCTCCTGACATACCTCTATTTTAAGGAGATGAATATTGATCCCGCACAGCCAAAGATGGAAACGCGCGATCGCTTTGTCCTCTCCAAAGGCCACACAGCCCCCGCGCTCTACGCGGTGATGGCGCAGCGCGGCTATTTCCCGGAGGAAGAGCTTAAATCACTGCGCAAAGTTGGTTCGCGTTTGCAGGGGCATCCGAGCATGAAGCTGCTGCCGGGGATCGATATGAGCACAGGCTCCTTGGGCCAGGGCATTTCGGCCGCCGTGGGTATGGCACTTGGCTCGAAATATGGGCATAAAGGTTTTCGGGTTTACACTGTGCTCGGCGATGGCGAGTTGGAAGAGGGCCAGGTTTGGGAGGCCGCAATGTTTGCAGCGGCCAAAAAGCTTGATAATCTCGTTGCGATTGTCGATAACAACAACCTGCAAATCGACGGCTCTGTGGAAGAGGTCAATTCCCCCTATCCGATTCCGGAAAAATTTGTGGCCTTTGGCTGGAATGTGATTGAAATCGACGGCCACAGCTTTGATGATATGGAAGCCGCCCTACAGGCTGCCCATACATGTAAGGATAAGCCCACTGCCATCATTGCGCAAACTATCAAGGGCAAGGGCGTTTCCTTCATGGAAAATCAGTGCGCATGGCACGGCACTGCGCCGAATGCGGAGCAGTATGAGCTGGCGATGAATGAATTGAAGGCCGCATTGGCAGAATTGGAGGCGGAATAAGATGGCAGAGGTAATCAAAAAAGCGACGCGCGACGGTTACGGCAACGCGCTCGTTGAACTGGCTGAAAAATATGACAACCTAATCGTGATGGATGCCGACCTGGCGGCGGCTACCAAAACCGGAGTGTTTAAAAAAAGCCTATCCCGATCAATTTTTTGACGCGGGTATTGCGGAATGCAACCTCATGGGCGTTGCGGCAGGCCTTGCCACAACGGGCTATTTGGTTTTCGCTTCTTCCTTCGCCATGTTTGCGGCGGGCCGCGCGTTTGAGCAGGTGCGCAATACGATTGGCTATCCGCATATCAATGTGAAGATCGGTGCAACGCACGCCGGCATTTCCGTGGGTGAGGATGGTGCGAGCCATCAGTGCTGTGAGGATATTGCCCTGATGCGCACGATCCCGGGCATGGTCATCATCAACCCGGCGGATGATATTGAGGCGCGCGCGGCTGTGTTTGCCGCTGCGGAATACGACGGCCCCGTTTACTTGCGTTTTGGCCGTTTGGCGGTGCCGCGCATCTTTGACGAAACGTATTCCTTTGAGATCGGCAAGGCCGTTGAGCTGCGTGATGGCGGGGATGTCACGATCATCGCTACCGGCCTGATGGTCAATGAGGCGCTGATAGCGCAGGAAGAGTTGAGGAAGGAAGGCGTGAGCGCCCGCGTCATCAATATGGCGACCATCAAGCCGATTGACCGTGACTGTATCATTGCAGCCGCGAAGGAAACGGGCGCGATTGTTACGGCGGAGGAGCACAGCATCATTGGCGGCCTCGGTTCCGCAGTGGCGGAGGTCGTGAGTGAAACAGTGCCGGTGCCCGTGGTGCGCGTGGGCGTGGAGGATACGTTCGGCTGCTCTGGCCCAGCGGTAGAGCTGCTGCATGTGTTTGGCCTTGATGCGGCCAATATTGTGGAGAAAGCTCACAAGGCAATTGCGCTAAAAGCATAAGGCTTTCTGAAAAATGGTTGACAAACGAACATCAGCCGTTTTATCATAATCAATAAGGGCAGAGGGGCCTGCTGGTGCTGGCCCCTCTGTTTTTTTCAAAAAAATAGGATTGATACAAGCTTTTTGCACGTTGGGGGATCAAAAAATGAAAAATATTGTACTGATCGGCATGCCTGCATGTGGAAAAAGTACGATCGGCGTCATTCTTGCAAAGACGATGGGCGTCGGCTTTCTGGATACGGATTTGCTGTTGCAGCAGCGTGAGGGCAAGCGCTTGCAAGAGATCATTGATGGGCATGGGCTGCCATATTTTTTGCGTGTGGAATCACACGCGATTCAAAGCATTGATTGCCGCGATACGGTAATCGCTACGGGCGGGAGCGCCGTTTACAGTGAAATTGCCATGCGCCATCTACATCTGAGCAGCATCCTGATCTATTTACAACTGCCGTATGAGGAAATTGAGCATAGGCTCGATAATATCAAAACGCGGGGCGTTGCCATGGAAAAGGGCGAATCTCTGTATTCGCTTTATCAGGAGCGTGCGCCGTTGTATGAAAAGTGGGCCGATCTTATCATTGATGCGGCGGGCCAAACGGCAGAGCAGACGGTAGAGGCCATTTTGGAAGCCATCGGAAATGAAAATGGGAACCAGTAAACAAAAGCGGGGCGCATATGCGCCCCTTCTGCTGATACAGGCCAAAGGTCTGACCGGAAGATAGAGAAAGCCTGTTGCCGGCTTGGTTGCAGGGAAGAGCCTCTGCGGATGTATATGAAGCGGCAGTGGAGCCTTGTGGCGGGCATGGCCAGACCCTTCCAGGAGATGATGGGGGCAGATTGTGTTTGACTAGCCTGATCAGAGACGGATAAAACAACAAAAACCAGGCGGCATGCCACCCATGCGGGTGCATACCGACCTGATTTTATTTTTACCCAATTGGCTGCACAAATCGCGGCACATATTGCAACAGGCCGTTTACCCGCCGGGATTCCATCAGGGCAATTTCCTTCACCAGCATGCGGGCAGGCGGCAGCGTTTGGCCGTAGTCCTTTGCCCGAAAACCAGGCTCCAAGATGACCTGACGCCCCAGCGTCAGATGCGGCCGGAAGGCCCGCTTTTCTAGGGAAAAGCCTGCCTGCATAAGCGCTGCGTTCACCTGCTGTTGGAGAGCGGTCAGCGCACCATTTCCGGAACGCCCATCCACCAAAGATCGCCTCCGCTCCGCTGAAAGCATCCCAACCCTGCAAGCTCCATGGCAAACGATTCTGCGCGGATAGAGCCGAGCGCCCGTTTGGCCGAATCTATCCGATTCGTTTCACCGAGAAAGGCAAGCGTCAAATGCAGGTTTTCTCTGCGGCTAAAATTGCCCTGCCGCGCATGGCTTTTGAGCCCTGCAATCGCAGCGCAGAGCACATCCTTGCATGGTTCATCGAAACAGATTGCCACAAAAAGCCGCATGTTTCCCACTCATCCTTCCTTCGTCAGGGCGCGATTACCTTTGCTGCTGGCTCCTTATTGCATCCAAAGGAGAAGGCTGCGCGTCCGCTTTTTTAATATCGAACCAAAACAGCACGCCGTCCGGTTGATTTTCACAGCCATATCCGCAGCCATATAGCTCCTGGAGGGCGCGGACGATGGAAAGCCCAAGGCCGTAGCGCTGCTCTGAGCCGCGCTTGCGGGATTTATCCGCCCGGTGGAAGCTGATCCAAATTTTATCTAGCTCATCTTGCGCAATCGGTTCTCCCGTATTGAAAACACGCACTCGATAACGATTCTCTTCCGTTTCGATGCAGTCAATCTCAATTCGCTTTTCTCCAGAGGCATGGGATACGGCATTGATCATATAATTGTTCAACACGGTCGTGAGCTTTTCCACATCTCCATAGCCGCGGTATGCTTCCGGGATATCTGCCTGGACAGCGATCCCATTTTCATCGAAGAGCAGGCGGCGAGTATTGAGAAATTCAGTGGTCAGCTCGCGGATGGAGAATGGCTCTTCATGCAGCTGGTAAGCGCCGGCCTCATAGCGGGAGAGCTCCAGCAGCTCCATCACCATTCGGTTCATATGCCGGGTTTCCTCCATAATAATGCCGCAGTATTCCGCGGCCTGCTCCGGCTCCTGCGCAACGCCGAGCTGGAGGCCTTCCGCATAGCCCTGAATGATGGCAATCGGCGTTTTGAGCTCGTGGGATACGTTGGAGATGAATTCCTTTCGAATCTGCTCCGTGCGACGCTCCTTTTCAATATCCGCCTCGAGCCGCCGGTTTTTTTGTTGCAAATCCTTGAGCGTTGCATCCAGCGAATCGGAAAGGACATTAATGCTGCGCGCAAGCTCGGAAAGCTCATCTTTCCCTTTGGCGGTGCACTTGCGGGAGAAATCCATCTGTGCCATGCCGCGGGTTACCTGGTTCATTGCAATCAGCGGCTTGGTGAATTTATTCGCATACCAGGCGGCGAAAATGATGGCGCTGAACATGATAATCACGGTGATCGCGCCAAACAGGTTGTTCGCCAACAGCGCATTAGATTCAATCACATTTTTTTGGGCGGATACTTCAATGGTTTGCCCATTCTCCGTTGGGAGGCCGAATATAATATACTGAATATCATGGCTGCGCCCTTCGCGCACTTCAAAATAGGAGCCGTCGCTGCGCGATTCCCGCTCCAAGGTGGTAAGGTTATATTTAAATTGTTTGAAAAAATCATCGCTGAAGAGCGGGCTCCCGGAGCTGTAGCTATAGGGATTGTAAAAGGTAGCCCAAAGGGGGCGTCCGGCTGAATCCATAATCTCCACAGCAATGTTGTATTTTGTAGCAAGAGAATAAAGCTGATCCCGAAAATCGGTTTCCTGTGTCTGATCCATCTCGTTAATGCTGCGGGCCGCCTGCTGGAGATTATCCTTTTCCCTCCAAATATACACCTGCGAGAGCAATCGGGAGTTGACGAATAAAATCAGTGCGGCGCTTAGCAGAAGGATCGCCACGATCTGGAAAAAGAGCTTTTGCTTGATGCTTCCCGTTTAAGGGGGCTGTTTTTATCACGCTTCAGAGTTGGCAACGTCATATCTGTCCCTCGATTTTATAGCCCATTCCGTAAACCGTTTTCAAATGCGCGCCGCCCCATTCGCCCAGCTTCGTGCGCAGGCGCGCCATGTGAGAATCGACTGTGCGGATATCGCCCACATAATCAATGCCCCAAATGGAATCAAGCAACTGCTCGCGCGTATAAACGCGGCCAGGGCTCGCCATTAGCTTGCGCAGGAGATTGTATTCCTTGAGCGTCAGCTCCAGAGGTTTCCCGTGCAGGGTGACCTCGTGCGCTTCTTCGTTAATGCAGAGCTCGTCCATATGCATGGAGTTGCCAGCATCCGGCGCCTGTGCGCGCCGCAGTAGAGCGGCCACCCGCTTCATCAGCACAGAAGGGCTGAACGGTTTCGTCACATAGTCGTCAGCACCGGCCTCAAAGCCCATCAGTTCGTCAAATTCCTCGCTGCGGGCGGTGAGCATCAGGATGGGCATGTTGGAGGTTTCGCGCACGGCGCGGCATACCTCCCAGCCGTCACGCTTCGGCATCATCACATCGAGCAGCATGAGCGCCGTATCCGGATGCGCATGAAAAACAGAGAGGGCTTGCTCGCCATCCTCCGCTTCCAGCGGCTCGTAGCCCTCCCGGCGAAGAAAATCACACACCAGCCGGCGAATGTGCGCTTCGTCGTCCGCAATCAAAATTTTCTGCATGATGCAAGCCTCCCAGCTTTTGGATTGGTTTCTGCATTTGATTTTAGCACAGCGGAAGAGGGCTTACAAGCGGCTTCACAATCCTTTTACATTTATGCAATTTTTATGTCATAGTGTTTTACGGCGGTTTGTCATGGGGATATGATAAATCGCCCGGTTCAGTTGTGAACCGGGCGAAATGAGGTTATTTTATTATGCGTGTTTCTCTTTGCTTTTCCAAACTGCAACCATCCACATCAGCATCAGGAGAACCGAAAGAACCGGCTGATTGTTGAAAATCGCATCGTAGGGAAGTGGAGCATTACAGAAAAACAAAATCCATAGCATTCCCCAGAGACTGCCGGCTGCGATAGATATGCACTTGAAAGCAAAAAAGCTGGAATCATGTTTAAAAGTGACGATCCAGGAAATCAGGAGCAGGATCGTGAGCAGGGGAAGCGCCCACCAGTTTATGAAATAAAACGAATCGTTGAAATTCGTGAGGCGAGGGTACTTCGTTACGACAAAAATGAAAACGGCATATAAGGCGAGCATCCCGGATAAGATCCCATTTACTATTCTTGTTTTTGTCATGATAAAAATCTCCCCATGTGAAATAAAAATTTTATGTGACCCAATGTAGTACAACGAGGGTTGCTGCCAGACAGGCGGAAATCAGGGCTAACCGCCTGAGGAACCTCTTCCGGGCAGACAGAATCGTTTTCCACCCGATTGGCGACTTCTTTCTTCCGAAGGGTAGAATGGGCAGCGTGATATCCATCCATCTGCAATAAAAAATCCGAGCATTCTTTGATAAAATCCGGGTCCATCTCCTGATAAGGCTTAGCTAACTCCGCAGAGAGCAGCATTTCCACCTGTTGCCGCTCGAAGAAATCCTTATTATTACACATATAAATCTCCTGGTTCTTTCATGATCAAATATATATGGTCGTAAATAAAAAAGGTTTCACAAAATCCTGATCAAAAATGGCCGATGGATGAAAAGATGATTTTGGATAGCTCTTTCATCCGCTTTCGCAAACGGAAAGCACGCAGTCGGATGGCTTTCTCGGTTGTTTGCAATTCCGTGGCTATCGTATGATACTGTTTATGTTCCATATAGATTTTCGTATACAGTTCCATTTCTTTTGGCGCCAGGCTGCTGAGCACCTGCGTTTTGCCATGCGCAATCTCATCATCGGTTATGCTGTTTTCCAGTAGGGTTAAGATATCGGAATCACACGGGATTTCCTGATTGGAATGGTCGATGGAAAAAAGCTTTTGATTTTTTTTCTCTTTTTTATAGGCCTCCTTTATTTTTTTATCCGCTACAGAATATAACCACGCTCGTAAATTCGTATTTGTCAGGCCGCCGTGGCGTTCCAGCAGCAATAAAAAAACATCCTGCACGAGATCTCTGGCCAGGTGCTCATCATAATTCACTTTTCGTAAACAAAATAAGTATATTTCCTCATAATAGGCGGCGGCTATATGTTCAAGCTCTGATTTGTTCATAAAAATTACTCCTAAATTTTTGAAACATTTTCAAATTTTTTACATATAATAATGAAAACGATAAGAGGAAACGGTGTTAACTCTACTCCAATAATACCATATGTTAAAATCTTTTACCATATAAAGTAAAAAAGGTGATTCAATCAGTGAGTGATTTTTTGGACAGAATGATGAAAGGGATGGGACAGTTTCAAAAGGAGGATTATGATGAAAGCTATCAAAAAAATTGCGTTGTGTCTAGCTGTATTATTTGTAATGCAGGCAATGCCGATTGGGGTTTTTGCTGTGTCTTTTAAGGATGCCCTATCTGAGGAATCGAGGGGAATCAGTGTGCTTGCACACTATGTCAAGGAAGATGCTGGAAGGGCAGGTATGCTTTACGTCAACGAATATAATCAGGAGACAATTGTAAAACGATCAGATGCATCCATTATGAGTGATGATGCACAACTAGAGTTGATTTATTACTATAGCTCGTATGAAAATGGCTATTCTTCGCATTCCCCTTATGGAAACCATTGGAAAACAAACTATGATATCAAGCTGCAATACGATGCTGAAAACGATCAATTTATTTATCTTCATAATGACGGAGCCACTGTAGCCTTTGAAAAGACAGATGAGATGCAGGGGGGAGACATTTACTGGAAGGAAAAGCTCACAATGCTATGTCGTTTGGATAAGCTTTATGTGAAACAGAACAGTACCAACCCTGCTGATGCGCGAATCGAAACAAAGAAGGGCGAAACGTTGACATTTGATTCTGAAGGGCGGTTGGTGCGAATCAAAACGCAACAATCGGATGTTCAGATTTCATATCATCTAAATGGAATATCAGAAATTTCAGATGCCGCTGGGAACAGGCTGCAATTCAATTATGGAAATGACAACAGGGTCGAAACGATTACTGGTTATCAAGGAAAAACGCCGATATTAATTGAAAAAGGTGAAAAAAATGTCCCCTACCAAATTCAATATCAATATGATATAAAAGGGCGTTTGATATCTGTGACCTATCCAGATGGTAAAAGCATATCCTATGGATATCTATTTCCAGATAAGCTCTCAACCATCCAGAACATTGACGAAAAATGCTTAGAAATCGCCTATGCACAAAAGAGAGCAGAAACGATTCAGCAGATTTCTAGCGAAAATCCTGCTTTAAGCCGTGATATTGCTTCCTTGAAACATAATAGCAATGGTAATATTATAAAGTCAGAATTATTTGGAGAGACAACGTATCAATATAATGAGTACGGATTGCTGGTTTACGACGACAAAACGATGGCCGCAATCGATAAAGAGGCCAGAGAGGTGGAACTCGCTTCCGAGAAAGCTACAGTGGAACGGGTACGCCCTTGCAACTGCGAAGATTGCCATTTGGTTGCTTGTGAATGTGAATGTAACCGGCAAGAGGATTGCAATTGTTTCTCGTGCAATATTTCTATTTCGGCTACAGGTGGTCAAAAGGTATTGTCAGCGGAATCCAAGATAACAAATGCGTCTGCGTCGCAATCCGATATAAAGCTGTATCCGTCTGGATATGTAGCGGAAGAAACAGATAGCTTGGGCACCAAAGTGGCATATCAGTATGATCTGAATCAAAACCTTACGAAAGTTACTTTGGAGTTGGCTGGACTTACCGATGGTATTATCGAAAATAAGTATCAATATGCCAACGATAAGCTTATACGATCGAGAATAACAACACCAAATATGATTTATTATATGATGAATGGGGAAATCCCAGTGGGGCAGATATTGAAGGGAAACCCCATGTGCGTTATCATTATGTGGATGGCAATATTAGCTTTCTACAAACACAAGCGTATGCAAATGGTCAGTGCATATCTTATGCTTATGATGATAATGGCCGCATCTCCAGTATTAGCACGGATGGAAAAACAGCAATGTTTGAATACGAATATCTGCAAGATAATGGTATGAGAATCACAAATCATTCAAATGGCACTAAGATGCTATTTGCAGATAATTCCTATCAAATCTATGATATCAACACAAATAAACAGATTTTTTCAATAGAAAGCAAACCGGGCCGAACCGATATTTTAAAAGTTGGGGAGCATATTTACGACATAAATTGGGAGTACGTGGATAGCTACAAAAAAGGACTCTACTCTTTCCAGATAAATACCAAAGGGAAAAACACCTCATCTACAGTTGATGTAATTCGTGATAAAAATGAGAAGAATCTAGCAACATTGGTTACCACATCGAGTCAGGATCATCTAGGTAGTAATATTTCATACACTGAGTCGGGGCTTGTTCGTAATATTATGACGAATTACCAACATAGTGACAAAATAATAAAACAGGATTGGGCTTATGAGTATGACAGTGAAAACCGCTTACAAGACGTTAAGTACAACGGTAAGCCTTATGCGCAATATGCATATGACGCAACTGGTCAACTTTCTAAGTTTGTTGATTATAAGGATAAGGTGACAATAACCTATCGCTATGATGCTGCGGGAAACCTTTTAGGAAAAACGGAATACTCGAATGGTCGGAAACAAAAAATTAATGATTACGAATACAGTGATGGGAGTTGGAAAGACAAGCTGACAAGATTTTCTGAAGAAAAGATTCTGTATGATGAAAATTGGAAATCCGATAAAATATGGAGACACTTTATTTTCTTGGATATCGGGCAGACAAATGAAATCGATTAGCAATCGTACTCATCGTATTGAATACTCATATGACGATAATGGAATGCGCCAAAGCAAAACGGTATATGCCTTAGACAGAGAAAAGCCATCCTTTACATACCGATATTTTTGGAATGACGGTTCGCTTGTAGGTTTTGATGTATTTGATTACGATCTTGGCAAGTTGGATACGGTTGCTTTTATTCTAGATGATACAAAGAACCCCTATGGATTTATCGTCAATGATACAGATATATATCTGTATGAGAAAAATTTTAACGGCGATATTATCGGTATTTTTAGCAATGGAGAAAAGGTAGCAGAGTATACATATGACTCATTTGGAAATATTGTGAGTTTTCAGGAAACAGAAAAGGTCAAATTATATAACATCTTATTTTACCGTGGATATTGCTATGACCGAGAAACGGACATGTATTATTTGAAGTCAAGATATTATGTTCCTGAATGGGGACGCTTCTTGAATGCGGATCAGTATGTAGACACAGGCACAGGCGTATTGGGAACGAATATGTATGCTTATTGCGAAAACGATCCTATCAATTATTCTGATCCCGAAGGTTTATGGAAAAAAAGAGGAAATGAAGATAGTCATGAAAAGATAACAAGACTTACGTATGCTGGGGAAAATTATCGTTTTCTTGAAGATATGATTGATGCAAATGTTTGGATAGATGAAACATACAGCGCAACAAATAGATCCTATCAGAAATATCACTTTGATCGACGTAAATATACGGATGGATCGACAGACGATACTAGACTTGAATTAGTTTCATATTGGATTAAGGAAGCTATAAAGTGCGCGGAGAATTCAGTTTGGGAAGCGAAATATCTTGGGCGTGCTATGCATTCTGCACAAGACTATTCTTCACATGGTAATATTGGAATTAATCATTGGATGGCTATTCATGGCGCTTATGCAGATGACCAAAGATATATTTGGGATGATGATAAATTGCGAGGTTCTGATGTATTACCAGGTTTTTCTGGCGTAACGAAAACGAATGGAACACAATATAGATGGATTGAAGCACAGGAAAATACAGGAGCAGTGGTGTTAATATATTACTTGATGAGAGCTGGACGTTTATAGAATTCGGTAGTCTGAAAATACTTGACAATGTCTTGTGTGTGTTGTATTATGTGCTCATAAACATGTAATTAAACCGCTGATTGAGAGTAGTAGCATACCACACCGCTTTTCAGAGAGCCGCGCATTGGTGCGAGCGTGGCAGGCAGGCGTTATGTGAATGGACTCATGAGGGCGGCCCGAAAGGCGCAGAGCCGAGTAGTTGCCGCCGGGAGACCCCATCCGTTACCAAGGGGGCGCGCATGATGGTGCGCGAAGCGAGCGGGCGCTTTTGGAGCGCCAATTTGGGTGGTACCGCAGGAGTCTATTTGTTTATAACTCTTGTCCCTTACAATCGTAGGGGACAAGAGTTTTTTATTTTATTTGAGAAAGGGGTAACAATCATGTCAAAGCACGTACCGTACCGCATCTATCTGCCGGAAGAGAGGATTCCGCGGCAGTGGTATAACCTGCGCGCGGATATGAAGGAGCAGCCCGCTCCGTTTTTGAACCCGGGGACCATGCAGCCCCTGAAGCTCGAAGAATTATATCCGATTTTCTGCGAGGAGCTTGCGCAGCAGGAGTTTGACTCTACAAACCGGTATATTGATATTCCGGAGGAGATCGTGGAATATTACAAGACCTTCCGTCCCTCTCCGCTCATCCGTGCCTATAATTTGGAGAAAGAGCTGGGCACGCCCGCGAAAATCTACTGTAAATTTGAAGGCAACAACACCTCCGGCAGCCATAAGCTCAATTCCGCCATCGCGCAGGCCTATTATGCCAAAAAGCAGGGCCTTCAAGGCCTCACTACGGAGACGGGGGCCGGCCAGTGGGGCACGGCGCTCTCCATGGCGTGCGCATATTTCCACATTCCGTTGACCGTTTATATGGTCAAAACGAGCTTTAATCAGAAGCCCTACCGCAAGTCGATCATTGAAACCTTCGGCGCGGAAATCATTCCCAGCCCGAGCGATACGACCAAGGTCGGGCGTGAAATCCTCCAAAAATTCCCCGATACGGGCGGTTCGCTCGGCTGCGCGATCTCCGAAGCGGTGGAAAAGGCCGTTTCAACGCCCGGCACGCGCTATGTGCTCGGCTCGGTGCTCAACCAGGTGCTCCTGCACCAGTCCGTGATCGGCCTGGAGGCGAAACAGGCCATGGCGCTCTATGACGAGTACCCGGATATCGTCATCGGCTGCGCGGGCGGTGGCTCGAACCTTGGCGGCCTGATCGCACCCTTTATGCAGGACCGGCTGACCGGCAAAGCGAACCCCTATTTCATCGCCGTGGAGCCGGCCTCCTGCCCATCGATGACGCGCGGCAGATATGCCTATGATTTCTGTGATACCGGCAAGGTTACGCCGCTGGCCAAGATGTACACGCTTGGCTGCGAATTCCAGCCTTCCCCCAACCACGCGGGCGGGCTGCGCTACCACGGCATGTCGCCGATCCTGTCAAAGCTCTATCACGACGGCTTCCTGGACGAAGCGCGCGCCGTGGAGCAGACTAAGGTGTTTGACGCGGCGATCCGCTTTTCCCGCTGCGAGGGTATCCTGCCCGCGCCGGAATCCTCCCATGCCATTTATGCGGCGATCGAGGAAGCCCTCAAATGCAAAGCCTCCGGTGAGGCCAAGACGATCCTCTTCGGCCTGACGGGCACCGGCTATTTCGATATGGCCGCTTACGCCTCTTATTTTGACCGGACGATGAGCGATTCCATCCCGACCGACGAACAGCTTGAAAAAGGCTTTCAGGGCCTCCCGAAGGTAGCGGAATAATCGGTTCTGAATTTTATTGTTACCGCATAGTTTATGAAAAAGCATCCTGTATCCGGAACGGGGCTTCGGATACAGGATTTTTTTGAATCGAAAAAAGTTTTCAGACCGCCGTGTTATTGACGGAAACGCTTTCATATGTTACGATTCTGTAGAATCCTGTCGTCCGGCCCACCGGACGATTGTATATTATTTTGAAAAACCGTTTTCGATTCAAAATTTGGGAACGGCAGGGGAGAAAGGAAGAAGATAGGATGAGCAAAGTTAAAAATGAGGCTACGATCAAAAATCCGATCGTCAAGGCCGTGCGCGAGCAGTTGGAGCATCGGGCTTTATGGCTGTATCTACTCTGCGACGAGGCGGGCAAGCGCGGCCTTTCGTGGGAGGATTTCGGCTCCGCGGCAGTCAAGCGCTGCGGCCTGTATCAGGGTGCGGGCCTTGTGAAAAAGGGCGGCACGCAAAGCCTGAAGGGGCTGCGCAAAACGCTGTTTACCAAACCGGCGCAGTGGATGTTTGAAATGGACGTCAAGGAATGCACGGACGACTTGCTGGCGATTGATTTTCACTATTGCCCGCTGGTGAAGGCCTGGCAGAAGCAGGGTTGCTCAGATGAAGAGATCGCCCTGCTGTGCGATATCGCCATGTGCGGCGATCACGGCATCGGCGAAGCTACGGCTGCGAGCTGGAGCTGCCGCAGTGCATCGCAAAGGGCGATCCGATCTGCGCGCTGCGCTATGTGCGGAAAAAGTAAGGGATTAAGGAAGAAGGAAAGGAAAAAGCACACCTATGAATCAAATCAAAAAAGTATCGAAGAAGATCATCCTCGCTTACTGTATTCCGCAGTTTGCTGTGGGCCTGTTTACGGCGATGATCTCCAATTATCTGCTCTATTTTTACCAGCCCTCGAAGGAGTCCGGCATCCCGACGCTGATCACGCAGGGCGTCGTGGTGCTCGGCATCCTCACCTTTATCGGCTTTGTCAAGGCTGTCGGCCATATCATCGACGCGGTGACGGACCCGCTGGTTGCGAACCTGAGCGACAAAAGCCGCAACAAAAAGGGCCGCCGCATTCCGTTCATGAAATATGCCGCCATCCCCTTCGGCCTTTCAGCGTTGCTCATTTTCTGCGCGCCGCAGAATACGCCCGGCCTTGTCAACAACATCTGGGTGGCGGTGTTCATCTGGGCATATTTCGTGTTTTATACGCTTTATATGATCCCGCATAACGCGCTGCTGCCGGAGATGATCACGGATACTAAGGAGCGCGTTAATGTTTACACCTTCAACTCCCTATTCTTTGTCACGGGCAGCGCGCTGGGCTATGTGACCCCGGCGCTCGTCGGCATGTTTAAAAACGCGGGGTTGGATGTGCTGCTGGCCTGGCGCGCGACGTTCGCGATTTTCACGGTGGTCGGCATCATCCTGCTGCTGATCCCGGCTGTTATGATTAAGGAGAGGGAATACGTCAATTCCGTGCGCCCGACCGTGTCTCTCATGCAGTCCTTAAAGCATGCGTTCAGCAACAAGCACTTCCGCTGGGTCACCCTCGGCCAATTGCTGGAGGGCACGGCGATGTCCTTCTTCCAGTCCTGCATTATGTATTATGTGACAAGCCTGATGGGCCTGCCGGAAACAGCCTCCGTCGCGATCCTCGCGATTTCCATTGTCGGCTCCCTGTGCCTGTATCCGCTCATCAGCAAATGGGGCAAAAAGTCCGGCAAGCGCAAGCCGATTATCTGGGGCTGCGTGGTGTTTACCATTGCGGAGTTCATTATCTGCTTTGGCGCGGATATGCCCGGCCCGGCGATGGTAAAGGCCTGCGGCCTCGCCCTCTTCGTCTCCTTCCCGTTTGCGGTGCTCAACATCCTGCCCGGCTCCATGATGGCGGACGTCATCCAGTATGACACCCTGATCACCGGCATCAACCAGGAGGGCATTTTCAGCGCGGCGCGCTCTTTCATCACCAAGCTCGGCACCTCCCTTGCGATCATGATCGTGCCGTCGCTGACGGTGATCGGCGCTGCGGCGGGCGAAAACATTGGCCGGACGGGCCTAAAGGTCACGGCGCTTGTCGGCGGCCTGTTCTGCCTGGGTGCGGTGATCGCTTTCATCAAATACCGTGAGGACGAGGTGCTCGGCCTGATCCGCCAGAAAGGGGAGAAGCAGGAGAAGGAGGCGGTGCGGAAATGACCGCCCTCTATATTTTTCTCGTCATTCTGGCCGTGTTTCTGCTACTGTTTGCCGTTTTAGCGCTTAATGCCGTGCGCGCCAAACAGCGCGGGCGCAGGCTCGCGCCGCAGCCCGATTATTACAGCGAAGCAGAGCTTGCGCAGCATGCGGAGAGGCTGGCCCAAATGATCCGCTGCGAAACGGTTTCCTGCCGCGAAAGCTTTGACGATACGGAATTTAAAAAAATTGCGCGACACCGTGCGGGAATTGTTTCCGCTCTTCCATGAAAAGGCGCAGTTTATGACGTTCAGCGACGACTGCTGGGTCTACAAGCTGCCCGGCAAAGACCAAAGCCGCAATATGATGGTGATGTCCCACCACGACGTGGTCGCGGGCACGGGGGAGTGGAAGCACCCGCCATTTGCCGCGGAGATCGCGGACGGTAAGCTCTGGGGCCGCGGCACAGTGGATACGAAAACGCCGCTGTTCGCGGAATTTACGGCTTTTGAGGAGTTGCTGGGGGAGGGCTTCGAGCCGCCCTGCAACCTGTGGCTCGCCTCCTCCCACAATGAGGAGATCGGCGGCGACGGCATCCCGCTGGCGCTGGAGTATTTTAAAAAACAGGGCATTGAATTCGAGCTGATCCTCGACGAGGGCGGCGCGGTCATCGCTGCGCCGATGCCAGGTATCTCCTGCAAGTGCGCGATGCTCGCCGTGCATGAAAAGGGCCGCCACCTGCTCAAGTGCACGGCGGGGGAGGGCGCGAGCCACACGGGCCTTGCGCCGAAAACCGATACGCCCGTGGTGCGCATGGCAAAATTCATTGCAGAGGTATCGGAGAAAAAACCGTTTATCCGCCGGATTTATCCGCAGGTGCGGGCCATGTTTGAGGGCCTTTGCCCCTATATGGCCTTCCCGATGCGGCTGATCTTTGCAAACCTCTGGCTGTTCGCCCCGCTGCTGAAAACGCTCATGCCCAAAATCAACCCCATGGCGGGCGCGATGCTTGGCACGATGTGCTCCTTCAACACGATCAATGGCGGCAAATACGGCAGCGTCCAGGCAAAAACCGTGGAGGCAGGCGCGTACCTGCGCTGCATTGACGACAAGGATCTGGCGCAGGATATCGCCGCCTTCCGCACGATCGCGGAGAAATACGGCGTTGAGGTGACGGACGGGGAGGGCAACGAATACCATGCCCCCGCCGATTTGGGCAAACCCGCCTATGATTATGTGCGGGAGTGCGTGGCGGATGTTTTTCCGCACGTGGCCTGCGCGCCCTTTATTCTGCCTGCGGGCACGGACGCGCGCTGGCTGACGGATGTGTGCCAATGCGTCATCCGTTTTGCGCCGATCGACATTGACCCGCAGCAGTTTGCAAGCGTCCACAGCCCGGATGAGAATATTGATATTAAGGCGGTTGGAAACGCCATCGCGTTTTATAAACGGCTTCTTCGGGAGTACCATTGAACCCATTCTCCGATTCCTGGAGGCTATCAAATCTGAAACAGCGCCGGTGCGGTTATGCTGCCGCAACGGCGCTGTTTGTTTTATGCTCCCATTGTTTCAACAGGGATTGCGGCATAGTAGGCCGTATCGGATATTCCTCAAGCTATTGTGTTTTGCAGCGCAATATGATAGCATCAGTGAACAAGGGAAAATAACGCCGCCCATGATGCGGCCATGGGCTGAAAACCGCTGCTGCCCCTGTTCACGGATGCTATGAATATTAGAAATAGATCCGCTATTGCAACCACGGCACATTAAAATCAGAAAAGGATTATCAGGTGGAGCCAAGTGTATAAGTGTGTTTCATTTTATTCCGCTAACCGTATGTTACAGGAGAGGCAAAGCGCTGTGATCGCAGCGTGGTCCGTTGTGGCGGATGAATATTATCATTATGATATGAAAATCGATGAGCTGGGGTATCCGCGCGCGCTTTGTTTGATACGCACCATCGAAGGGCGCGGCAGGATTCAAACGGAGGAGGGGGAGATCCTTCTCTCCGAAAAGGAGTTTATCCTCCTGAAGCGCAGGGATATCCGCTATTATTCTGCCGCTGCAAAGCTGTGGGCATATTACTGGGTGGATTTTTTATGGGTGGAGAAAGAG
>ENA-OQED01000344-OQED01000344.1-human-gut-metagenome-genome-assembly--contig:-NODE-344-length-18641-cov-1.080750_pt1 | contig 18641 bp, 22 predicted proteins | sample MGYA00242790_ERZ504625 | MGnify/ENA primary metagenome ERZ504625 (study PRJEB26092, sample SAMD00036345) | human gut metagenome | host: Homo sapiens | study: EMG produced TPA metagenomics assembly of...
CATTTGCAATCATCATGCGATCGCCGAGAGCTGCGTGATGAGTTTGACATACGGTGTTTCACCGCAGCCTGCGCATGCACCGGAGAATTCGAGGAGCGGAGTTTCGAACTGAGAACCGATGACGGTCTTCTTGTTCTGCGGGTTAGCTTTCGGAGCAACCTGTTCCGTACCATAGTACCAGAGATCCATCTTCTGACGTTCTTCGTCGGTGTTCGGAACCATGGTGAGGGCCTGAACCGGGCAGACGTTTACGCAGGAACCGCATTCGAGGCAGTCGAGCTGGTCAACGATGATGGAAACATGATACTGTTTGCCGGATTTAGCTTTAGCAGCCGTCTGGAAGCCAGCCGGAGCAGCTTTGAGTTCTTCGTCAGTCGTGAGGACCGGACGGATGGTTGCGTGCGGGCAAACGAAGGCGCACTGCATGCAGCCGATACATTTTTCAGCATCCCAGGAAGGAACGTGGAGAGCCGGGCCTGCTTTTTCGATTAGCAGTGCCGGAAGGCATGGTGCCATCTTCGCGGCCAGCAAATGCGGAAACCGGGAGATCGTCGCCAACCTGTTCGAGCATCGGTTTTGCAACTTCCGTGAAGTACTTCGTAGCCGGGCGGCCTTCGACGACTTCGTCTTTAGCGTCAGCCCAGGAAGCCGGATAGTTAACTTCATGGAATTCTTTGATACCAGCATCAACAGCGCCGTTGTTCATGTCAACGACTTTCTGGCCTTTCTTGCCATAGCTCTTGACAATGGAGTCTTTCAAGTATTTAACGGCATCATCGATAGGAATGATCTTAGCAAGTGCGAAGAATGCAGCCTGCATGACCATGTTGATACGAGTGCCGAGGCCGAGTTTCTGGCCAATAGCGTCACCATTCAAGGTGTAGAATTTAACATGATGTTTAGCGATGGAACGTTTGATGCGAGCCGGAAGTTCTTTTTCCAGTTCTTCATCAGTCCAGGTGCAGTTCAGCATGAATGTGCCGCCGTCTTTAATGCCGCGGAGGACATCAAAACGTTTGATGTAGGACTGACGATGGCAAGCGATGTAGTCAGCTGCGTCGATGAGGTACGGCATATCGATCGGGCGAGTACCGAAACGCAGGTGAGAAATGGTTACGCCGCCGGATTTCTTGGAGTCATAAGCGAAGTATGCCTGAGCATACATGTCGGTGTGGTCGCCGATGATCTTGATAGCGGATTTGTTAGCGCCGACAGTACCATCAGAACCGAAGCCCCAGAATTTGCAGGACGTAAGGCCAGTCGTGTCAAGCGGCATTTTCGGTTCGCGCGGAAGGCTGAGGTTGGTAACGTCGTCGTCGATAGCCAACGTGAAGCCATTGAGCGGATGTTCTTTCTTGAGTTCTTTGAAGACAGCGAGGAAGTCTTCCGGAAGAACGTCCTTGGAGCCCATACCTGTACGGCCGCCGATAACGTCGATGTTGAGGTTTTCTTCAGTTACGAAGCCAACGATATCGAGGTAGAGTGGTTCGCCAAGGGAGCCCGGTTCTTTCGTGCGGTCGATGACAGCGATCTTCTTAACTGTTTTCGGAAGAACGTTGAGGAGGTACTTGTTGGAGAACGGACGATAGAGGTGAACGTTGATGGCACCGACTTTTTCGCCCTGGCTCTGCAAGTATTCGACAGTCTGTTTAGCGACGTCGGAGAGAGAACCCATGGATACGACAACGTATTCAGCATCAGGAGCACCGTAGTAGTTGAACGGTTTGTACGTACGGCCCGTGATTTCAGAAATCTTGTCCATGTAGCCAGCTACGATATCCGGCATAGCGTCATAGAACTTGTTGGAAGCTTCTGTGTGCTGGAAGTATACGTCCGGGTTTTCTGCAGTGCCGCGGATTCCGGATGATCCGGGTTGAGGGCACGTTTGCGGAATGCTTCGATAGCGTCCCAGTCAACGAGTTTCTTGAAGTTTTCGAAGTCCATGACTTCAACTTTCTGAATTTCGTGAGATGTACGGAATCCATCGAAGAAGTTGATGAACGGCAGGGAACCTTTAATTGCTGCCAAATGAGCGACGCCACCGAGATCCATGACTTCCTGAACATTGGATTCGGCCAAGAGACAGCAGCCTGTTGCACGAGCAGACATAACGTCCTGATGGTCACCGAAGATGTTCAGTGCATGGTTAGCCAAAGCACGAGCAGCTACGTGGAATACGCCCGGGAGGAGTTCACCGGCAACTTTGTACATGTTCGGGATCATGAGGAGGAAGCCCTGAGATGCCGTGTACGTAGTTGTCAAAGCACCAGCCTGTAAAGAACCGTGGAATGCGCCAGCTGCGCCAGCTCGGACTGCATTTCAACAACGTTGACTTTGTGGCCGAAGATGTTTTTCATGCCAGCGGCTGCCCAATCATCGACATGTTCTGCCATAGGAGAAGACGGCGTGATCGGATAAATTGCGGCAACTTCAGTAAATGCATAGGACACCCATGCAGCTGCTTCGTTACCATCCATGGTTTTAAATTTGCTCATAGATAAACACGCTCCTTAGATAAAAGTTATACTTTTCAAATAATGGAAAAACCATACTGATAGGCTTAAGAAAGCTATAAAGACGTCCTGTTGCATCCTCATACGGACGGCGCGGACCCTCACCCAGGTTCCATGGATGACTTCTGTTCACGTATCGCCCATACACGTCCCTATCTTGAAAAAAATGCAATGAAAAGCGGGAAGGTTCAACAATATTCAAAAAAGGTATTGCTAATATTCTTAATCTGTAATACTATTATAGTGATATTACAGATTTGCACACCAACATGCCTTTTGAAGCTTGCTGACCATCACAAACTGAACGACTTTGTAACTTTTTCTTACAAGTTAATTATATGCCTAAGTAATGCTAAATTCAATAGGAATGTGATGCTAGTTTATGCATCGTTCAGTGCTATTTTGTAAACGTATACCAATCGAGTGTATATTAAAGTGCCGATTCGGTGTACACCATTAGTGGAGGTGTTAGTATGGATTTTCATCATCTTAAATACTTTGTCGAAGTAGCCGACAAGAAATCATTCAGCAAAGCCGCGCGGACGCTGCACATTTCCCAGTCCGCCATCAGCCGCACCATCAAGGCCCTGGAAGAAGAACTGGGCGTCGTCCTCTTCATGCGCAACGCCAAAGCCGTCGAACTCACCGATGCCGGCACGATTTTCCTCTCCCACGCCAAGCGCGTCGTCTTCATGTTCGAACACTTGAAGACGGACTTTGAAAACGAATTCAAGCTGGAACAAGGGACGGTCCTCATCGGCCTGCCGCCGATCACGGGCGCACCGATCTTCGCCAACCTTCTGGGGGCGTTCAAGCAGGAATACCCGCAGATTGAACTGGACCTCTACGAACACGGCTCGAAGAAAGTCGAAATCAGCGTCCAGGAAGGCCTCATCGACCTGGGCATCGTCTGCACACAGCCGAAGGAAAAGGACTTTGAATCGTTCTTCCTGACCCAGGACCCGATGAACGTCATCATCCACCGGGACAACATCCTGTCCAAGGAAAAGACGGTTCCCCTCAAGAAGCTGGCCAATGAATCGCTGGTCCTCTACCGCGACGACTTCAACCTGCACGACGAAATCATCCAGCACTGTAAGAAAATCGGTTTCCAGCCGAAGATCGTCTTCGAAACGAGCCAGCGGGACCTCATGATCCAGACCGTCGTCGCCAACCTGGGCGTCGCTCTCCTGCCAAGTCGCCTGTGCCCGACGAAGGAAACGAATCCCCGCGTATCGGAATCGGTCGTCGTCCGTCCCCTGGTAGAACCGGAAATCATGCACGTCCTCTACGTCATCTGGAAACGGGGCCACTACCTCTCCCATGCCGCCCAGTTGTGGCTCGACTTCGTCCGCAATAAGGCCCGCGTCATTTCCAACTTATAAGGCTTATGGACAGACACAAGTTCCCTCCTGACCTGACGGGGATCCGCCAAAAGGAGCAGCACGGCCGGGCGGCCCTCTCCCGCCTGCGCCGCCGCTTCTGCCAGGCCTGGCACGGTCTGCCAAAGGCCCAGAAATGCGTCGTCATCGTCGCCCTGCTGGAATTCTTCTGGATCGCCGCCTTGCAGTTCCAGGTCTATGAACTGGCGGACACCGTATCCACCCAGCGCGTCCGCATGGCCCAGCTGGAAAAGCAGGCCAAGAAACAAAATAATATGTTATATTCCGCCTCGCAGACACTGGACGATATCGAAAAGAAATGGCACCGCCTCAATTTCCGCGTCCTCGAAAACACCTGGCGCATCGAAGAACCGGAAAAAGACCCGGACGCTTTATAGTTCGGAGTTCGGAGTTTGCAGTTTGTAGCCGGTGGTTTTAATTTTTCAGCCATTCACTACAAACTAAAAACTTAAAACTCAAAAAAATAGGCTGTCACATTAATGCATGTTTCGCTTAATGTGACAGCCTATTTTTTACGATTGTCTTAATTTTCGATGATTTTCAGGAAGGCTTCCGGTTCCGGCAGGGACCGCAGTATCTTCCAGGGCGCGCACTGGGCCAGTTCCTCATAGGAATAGCGGCCGGTGGCCACGCTGATCGTGCGGGCGCCGATGGCTTTGCCGCACTGGATGTCGTAAGGCGTGTCGCCGATGACATAAGCCATCTCGATGGCATCGCCCCAGGCTTCCTTGGCGATGGCCAGGGCATTGCGGGCCAGATCATCGCGATAGTAATAATTGAGGCGAACCCAGAATGAGAGAAATCGAAGTACTGGGACAGGCCGAAGACGTCCATCTTCATGCGGGCGCCGATGGCGCTGTTGCCGGTCAGGAGGAGCTGCCTGTAATCCTTTCGCTGTTGGAAGAAAGCCAGGTTCTCTTTTACGTGGGGCAGGACGACGCCTTCTTCGGCCTTGCGCTTCAGCCATTTCAGGAGCTTCTTTTCATAGCCCCGGCAAAAAGCATGGACTTCATCGTCTGTCGGCATGATGCTTGTAGCTTTATACAAGAGCTGCTGGCAGATGAAATTATCCGTCCGGCCGCCGGCGGCGATTTTCGGCACGGGCACGTCGGCGCCCTTGAGGTCGTGGAAGACTTCTTCAATGGCGTACAGACCGGCCCGGCCCGTATTCAATAAGGTTCCGTCAATATCCCAGTATAGTAATTTCACAGTATTCACTCCATCTTCGGGCACGCACTTTGGTCATTACTGTTTGGATACGATGTCCTTCGTATCGCGGGCGATCATGATTTCTTCGTTCGTCGGGATGACGTACATCTTGACCGTCGAATCATCCGTGCTGATGAGGGCATCTTTGCCGCGGACGTTGTTGCGCTGCGGGTCGAGTTTCGCACCGAGGTATTCCAGGCCTTCAGCGATGGCTGCACGGTCTTCGATGCCGTTTTCGCCGACGCCAGCCGTAAAGGTGATGACGTCTACGCCGCCCATGGCAGCTGCGAAAGCGCCGATTTCCTTGCGGACCTGATAGTGGAACATGTCGAGGGCGAGCTGAGCGCGTTCGTTGCCTTCAGCAGCAGCCTGGCCGAGGTCGCGGAAGTCGCTGGAAACGCCGGAAATGCCGAGGACGCCGGATTTCTTATTCATGAGCGTATCCATTTCTTTCGTCGAAAGGTTGTGGTTGTCCATGACGTTGAGGACGATAGCCGGGTCGATATCGCCGCAGCGGGTGCCCATGAGGACGCCGGCGAGCGGTGTGAAGCCCATGGTCGTGTCGACGCATTTGCCATATTTGATGGCAGCCAGGGAAGAACCGTTGCCGAGGTGGCAGTTGATGATGCGCAGTTTTTCAACGGGTACGCCCATGACTTTAGCGACTTCGCCAGCTACATAGCGATGGCTCGTGCCGTGGAAGCCATAACGGCGGATGTGGTCTTCTTTGTAGAGTTCATACGGGAGGCCATACATGAAGGCTTTCGCCGGCATGGTCTGATGGAAAGCCGTATCGAAGACGCCGACCTGAGGAACGCCGGGCATGATGGCTTTGCAGGCGTTGATGCCGATGATGTTAGGCGGATTGTGGAGCGGAGCCATAGCCGAGCATTTTTCCAAGGCTTTCATGACTTCATCCGTAATGAGCGTGGAAGCAGCGAATTCTTCGCCGCCATGGACGACGCGGTGGCCGACAGCGTCGATGGCATCCATGGATTTGATGACGCCGCATTCAGCGTCGGTGAGGATGTCGAGGACGAGTTTGACAGCGACTTGGTGATCCGGGATGGACTGTTTGATTTCTTTCTTCTGGCCATTCCATTTGTGGGTCAGCTGCGAATCGGGAAGGCCGATTTTTTCGACCAAACCTTTTGCCATTACTTCTTCATTGTCCATGTTGATGAGCTGGTACTTCAAGGACGAGCTGCCGCAGTTTACAACCAATACGATCATGAAAATTTACCCTCTTTCATTTGTCTTAGAATTATTTGAGCTGGCCAAATACGTGGTCAACTACTTCTTTAGCCAGGGCATCGCCGTCTTTGTACATGTACATGACGTGCCATATCTGGCCATTATCTTCAAAGAAGAGACTCCGCACGATGAGTTTGGCCGGCTGGCCGTTGAGCGGTTCCGTATAGGAAGCGTCGACAACGGTGGTCTTGCGGCCGCTTTCTTCCGCGTCGGTGACCTTCGTTTGCAGATCAGAAACATCCGGTGTCTGTTTCAGCATGGCAACATATTCTTCTGCCATGGCTACAGGCGTCGTTTCGCCAGCCGTTTCGGAAACAGCGACGACATTGATGTGCTTATCGTTGTTGATGTACATCATGCCTTCCCCATTCTGGCGGCTTACATGGGCCAGGTCGAACGGTGTCATGACATAGACTTCCGAATTCCCGGCTTTGAGCTGGACATACCCGAAGCTGTATTCTTCGAGCATCGTCATGTTGCCGCATCCGGACAACAATACGACAGCTGCGGTCATGGCCGCAACTGCTAATAATTTCAATCCTTTCATGCAATCACCTATTTATGCTTTCTACAGACTAGGTTCATTATAGCATAAAAGATTTATAGCGTCACCTAAAAAAAGCGACGAATTGCAAATACTTTCGCCTCTCCCTTGGCAGGAATGAGTATACACTATTGACGTTTCCCGGCCTGCCCCGTATACTTATAACCATTAGCACGATTTTATCTAAAACATATAATATAATTCTCATCAGGCTATACTTTTTCGAGATTTTGTGAAATTTTGAACATATAGGAGGTTCTATGGAATCCCTTGCCATCATCGCCGAATTCAACCCGTTCCACACGGGTCACGCCCGTTTAATCCGCCAGGTCCGCCAGGCAGCCGGCCCGGAGGCGGCCATCGTCATCATCATGAGCGGCGCCTTCGTCCAGCGCGGCGAACCGGCTTTTTTCGATAAATGGCACCGCGCGGCCTGGGCCATCGACGGCGGTGCCGATGTGGTCATCGAACTCCCTGCCGTCTATGCCCTGTCCAGCGCGGCCGGTTTCGCTCAAGGCGGCGTCACCTTAGCCGCCCGCCTGGGCTGCCAGGCCCTGGCCTGCGGCGTCGAAGGCGGAACGGCGGCTGACTTTCTCTCCCTGGCCCGCCGCGCCGAGGGACTGACAGCCTGCCTGAAGGCATCAAAAAAGCCTCAGCCGGACAGCAGCTGACTGACGCACTCATGGCCGCGGCCCTGACGAAGCCCGGCTGCTGCAGCAGCCCAATGCCCTGCTGGCCTTTGAATATGCCCGGGCCATGTTGAAACAGGAACAGCCCTTGGCCTTTCTTCCCCTGCCCCGCCAGGGCCGACACGGCAATACCGGCCTCGGTGCCGCCTTTGCCAGCGCTTCGGCCCTGCGCCAGGCCATGCGCTGCAGCGGGACAGCCGCCGCCTGCCGGCCTTATCTCACGCGGCCAGCCTGGCCGGTGCCGAAGACCAGCTGGCCCAGGGCGCCTTCACCGATTACGGCCGCTACGGCGATTTCGTCGCCAGCCAGAACCGCCTGCTGACGCCGGACCAGCTGCGCAGTCTGCCGGCCTTTACGGAAGGATTGGAAAACCGCTGGCACCGCGCCTCATGGAAAGCGGCAGTTACGACCAGGCCCTCAGGAGCATCAAGACGCGGCGCTATGCCTACAGCCGCCTCTGCCGCATGGGCGCCTATACGCTCTTGCAGCCTTCGCGGGACCTCATGGACCAATCCTATGAGGCAGGACCGCAATATGCCCGTCTCCTGGCCCTCAACGGGTACGGCGCGGCCTTCCTGAAAGGGGCCAAGGGACAACTCCCGATAGTCACCAAAGTGCGTTCCGACGCTTTCGGCCTTTCTCCTCTGGGACGGGAGCAGCTGAAACTGGACCTCAAGGCCAGCAACATCCAGTCTTTTTGTTTTTCTAAAGAGGACCAGCGGAAAGGCCATCAGGATTACTACCACTCGCCTCTTTTCTTATCCATCAAAAAATAAGATTACTTTTACAATTGTTTTGCATCCTAAAATCTGTTATGATATGTATTGTATTTTTTAAAATTATAAGGAGGTTTTCCGTGTGTCTTTAAATCTTAATATTTATCAGACCCTGGCTGCGGCCATCGTCGTCTACTACATCGGCGTCTTACTACGCGTCAAGATCAGTGTCCTGCGCAAGTATTGTATCCCTGCCCCCGTCGTCGGCGGCATCTTATTCGCTATCGTAAATTGCATCTTATATACGCAGGGCATCTGGAAATACGAACAGGATACGATCATGCAGAATATCTGCATGATGCTCTTCTTCACCAGCGTCGGCTATACGGCCAGCATCAGCCTCATCAAGCGCGGCGGCATCATGGTCCTGAAAATGGCCATTGTCACTACAATTCTGATCATCTGTCAGAACATCATCGGCTCCGGCCTGGCCATGGCCTTTAACCTGAGCCCGCTCCTGGGCCTGGCAACGGGGTCCATCCCCATGGTCGGCGGCCACGGTACGGCAGCGGCTTTCGGCCCGCTCCTGGAAAGCATCGGCCTCGACGGCGGCGCGACCATTGCCGTCGCAGCAGCTACGTTCGGCCTCGTCGCCGGCGGTGTCATCGGCGGCCCGATTGGCGAAGAACTGGTCCACAAATTCCACCTCGTCAGCTCGGCCGAATCGGAACGCTTCGACCCGTCCTTCAATGCCGGCACCGTTTCGACGCTCAAAGCCGTCGCCGGCAATAAAGAACGCGCAGAAAACGCCATTAAGATTGAAAATAAAATCGGCCAGACCATCGACAACTACCGCTTCATGAACGCCATGGCCCACCTCTTCCTGGCCATGGGCCTGGGCACCCTGGTCAGCGGCTTCTTCAGCAGCATCGGCCTGGTCTTCCCGGGCTATATCGCTCCATGATTGTCGCCGCCATCATCCGCAACATCGCCGACTTCACGCACGCCTACAAAATCTACCAGCGCGAAAGCGAAGTCCTGGGCAATCTGAGCCTGACCGTCTTTTTGACCTGCGTCCTCATGAGCCTCAAGCTCTGGCAGCTCGCCGACCTGGCCATCCCCCTGGTCGTCATGCTCCTCAGCCAGGCCCTGTTCATGGCCATCTTTGCTTACTTCATCGTCTTCCGCGCCATGGGCAAGGACTACGAAGCAGCCGTCATGACCAGCGGCGTCTGCGGCTTCGGCCTGGGCGCTACGCCGAACGCCATCGCCAACATGACAGCCATGACCGAACTCTTCGGCCCGGCACCGACGGCCTTCTTCGTCATCCCCCTCATCGGCTCGCTCATCATCGACCCAGTCAACGCATCGATTATCACCGTGTTCATCAATATATTCCACTAGGGGTTAGGGGTTAGCAGTTTGTGGCTCGTGGCTCGTGGCTCGTGGCTCGTGGCTCGTGGCTCGCGGCCCCTATGGCAGCCCGGCTCTCCTGCTAGGAGAGCTGTCAGCGCAGCTGCCTGAGAGGTTAATCGGCGATCTGCCGCCTACGAACTGCAGTATCAGTTTGCGGAATTCCCACAAGCGGGCCGCCCTTTGGGACGGCCCCTACGGCAAAAGGTCCTGTCGTCTAACGACAGGACCTTTTGCTGGAGGAATGTCCCTTCCGGTCACACACCGGGAGGGGCTTTTCTGTATGGAATTTTATTTTGCCATCAGGCTGGCTACTTTATTGGCAAAGGCGACGGGATCGTCGGGCATGATGCCTTCCAGGAGCAGGGCCTGATCGTAGAGCAGGTTGCAGTAGTCCTTGAAGGACTGGCTGTCTTTGCCCTGGTCGTGGACGGCTGTCAGTTTGCTGAACAGTTCATGCTGCGGGTTGATTTCCAGGATGCGGCGGGCCTTGAGCATGGGGTTGTTGGCAGCGGCAAAGGCCTGTTCCATGGCCAGCGACGGGCCGGCAGCATCGGCGACGAGGCAGACGGCACCGCTCTTCAAGCGGTTGGACAAGCGGACATCGGCGACTTTATCGCCCAGGAATTCTTTCATGTCCTTCAAGAGGCCTTCATTATCCTTGGCCAGTTCTTCGTTCTTCTTCTTTTCTTCCTTGAAGGCGTCGTCTTCCAGGTCCAGGTCGCCGCGGCTGATGGAGTGGAAGCGGTGGCCTTCGTATTCGCCGATGGCTTCGACGGCGAATTCATCGACCGGGTCGGTCATGTAGAGGACTTCGATGCCGCGGTCGCGGAGCATTTCCATCTGCGGCAGGCCTTCGATGGCTTCTTTATCCTTGCCCGTTGCGTAGTAGATCTTCTGCTGGCCGTCTTTCATGCGGTCGACGTATTCTTTGATGGTGCACAGTTTGCCATCTTTCGACGACATGAAGAGCAGCAGGTCTTTTAATTTTTCGACGTTGTTTTCACCGGTCATCATACCGCTGTAAACGCCGATTTTCAGGGATTTACCGTATTCAGCCCAGAATTTTTCGTATTTTTCACGGTCCTTTTCCAGGTTGCGCTTCAACGTCTTGAGGATGGTCTTTTCCAGGTTACGGCCGATGAGGCTCAATTCGCGGCTCTTCTGCAACAGTTCACGGGAAATGTTCAACGACAGGTCCGGCGAATCGACGAGGCCTTTGACGAAGCGCAGGTAATCCGGCAGGAGGTCCTTGCATTTATCCATGATGAAGACGTGGCGCGAATAAAGCTGGATGCCCGGTTCATAATCGGCATAGTAGAGGTTGAACGGAGCCTTGCCCGGGATGAAGAGCAGTGCCGTGTAATCGACGGCCCCTTCGACGCGGTTGTGGAAGATTTCCATCGGTTCTTCCCATTCATAGAACTGATGCTGGAAGAATTCCTTATATTCTTCCGGTTTGATGTCCGATTTATTGCGCGTCCAACAAAGGCTGCATGGAGTTCAGCGTCCGCGTTTCCGTATGTTCTTCTTCCGGTGCGTCTTCGATGACCTTGCCGTCGGCGTCCTTCGGTTTTTCCTTGGTCGTGAAGTCCATGGTGATCGGGTAGCGGATATAGTCGGAATACTTCTTGACCAGGCTCTGGAGGGTCATTTTGTCGGTATAGTTTTCTTCACTGTCGTCGCCGTAGAAGTCCTTGCCCAGGCTGAGGATGATTGTCGTGCCGTGTTTCGGTTTCTGACATTCTTCCAGGCTGTATTCGCCGTCGCCAGTGGATTCCCATTTATAAGCCTGTTCTTCGCCGGCCTTGCGGGTGACGACCGTGACTTTATCGGCGACCATGAAGGCCGAATAGAAACCGACACCGAACTGGCCGATGAGGTCCTTATCCGTGCTGTCGGCATCCTGGGATTCTTTCAATTTTTCCAGGAAGGCCTTGGTGCCGGACTGGGCGATAGTACCGAGGTTTTCCATCAAATCCTGTTTATTCATGCCCAGGCCGTTATCGGAGATGGTCAACGTGTGGGCATCGGCATCAGGCGTCAAATGGATTTCAAAGTCCGTATCGCCTTCGAGGAGGTCGCCATTGGTCAAGGACTGGTAATGCAGCTTGTCGATGGCATCGGATGCATTGGAAATCAGTTCGCGCAGGAAGATTTCGTGGTTCGTATAAATAGAATGGACCATCAAGTCCAGTAATTGTTTCGTTTCAGCTTGAAATTCATGGGTTTCTTTCGCCATATTCAAACACTCCTTTGTACGATTCTGCCGTAGTGGCGGATACCTTCAGGTACCCTTACACCAATATCATACAGCAAAAAGTCAAATAGTCAAGTATTTTTTAAGAATTTGACCTTTATTGTGTATCCAGTATGCAATTTGAAATAGTGTATCAGATTGTATTATACTATATTTAGCACGTTAGTATGATTAAAAGAGATAGGTATTCGCAGGCCGCAGGGGGCTGTCCTGCCAAGGCGGCCCGGCTCTCCTGCTAGGAGAGCTGTCAGCACAGCTGACTGAGAGGTTATTTCGCAGTCTGCGGTGCCAGATTATGGGGTTTCCACAAACGGGCCACTAATCTCAAAGGAGTGATAGATATGCAACAGACATATGGTTTAGAACGCATAGGACTCATGAATCCCAAAGTAGTATACCGCAATATGTCGCCGGCCTGGCTGACGGAACAGGCCCTCTTGAATGGCGAAGGCGTCCTCAGCGACACTGGAGCCTGGTCGTGCGGACCGGCAAATATACCGGCCGGGCACCGGATGACAAGTTCATCGTCGATACGCCGTCCATCCACGACTACATCGCCTGGAACAACATCAACCGGCCCATTTCCAAAGAAAAATTCAACGCCCTCAAGAGCAAAATCCTGGCCTACTTCCAGAACCGGCCCATTTACCTCTTCGACGGCTTTGCCGGCGCCGACGAGCTGTGCCGCAAGAAATTCCGCGTCGTCAATGAACTGGCCAGCGAATGTCTCTTCATCCGCAACCTCCTCATTCGGCCGACAGCAGAAGAACTGGCCCAGTATGGCGAACCGGACTTCACTATCCTCGTCGCCCCGGGCTTCCAGTGCAATCCGCAGATCGACGGCACCCATTCCCAGGCGGCCATCCTCGTCGACTACGAATCGCGTACCGTCCTCATCGCCGGTACGCGCTATGCTGGGGAAATCAAGAAGAGCGTCTTTTCGGTCATGAATTATTTCCTGCCCAACGAAGGTGTCCTGCCCATGCACTGCTCGGCCAACATGGACCCGGTCACCAAGGAAACGGCCATCTTCTTCGGCCTGTCCGGCACGGGCAAGACGACCCTTTCGGCCGACCCGAACCGCAAGCTCATCGGCGACGACGAACACGGCTGGTCGCCGCGGGGCATCTTCAATTTTGAAGGCGGCTGTTACGCCAAATGCATCAACCTCAACCCCGAAAAGGAACCGTATATCTACAATGCCATCAAGGCCGGGACCCTCGTGGAAAACGTCGTCCTCGACGAAGACACGCGCCATCCCAACTACTTCGACAGCAAGATAACCGAAAATACGCGGGCCGGCTACCCTATCGACTACATCCCCAATGCGGCCCAGCCCGGCAAAGGCGGCATCCCGACGGTCATCATCTTCCTCACGGCCGACAGCTTCGGCGTCTTGCCGCCCATTTCGCGGCTCAGTAAAGAAGCGGCGATGTACCACTTCGTCACGGGCTTCACGTCGAAAGTCGCCGGCACGGAACAGGGCATTACCGAACCGATTCCGACCTTCTCGACCCTCTTCGGCGAACCCTTTATGCCCTTGGCGCCGGATATTTACGCCGGCATGCTCGGCGAACGCATCGAAAAGTACAACACCAAGGTCTACCTGGTCAATACGGGCTGGACCGGCGGCCCCTACGGCATCGGCAGCCGCATGGACCTGAAATACACGCGGGCCATGATCACCGCCGCCTTGAACGGCCAACTCGACAACGTCCCCTACCGTCACGACATGCGCTTCAACGTCGACATCCCCCAGGTCTGCCCAGGCGTGCCCAACCAGATACTCAACCCGCGGGCGACGTGGGACAACAAGAAGTCCTATGACATCATGGCCAAGAAAGTCGCCGCCATGTTCTACGAAAACTTCAAGACCAAGTACCCCGACATGCCCGAAGAAATCATCCAGGCTGGACCGCGGGTGTAGCTGGGCGCCCGTCCCGGGCAGGCCGCAGGCCGCAGTTCGCAAGCCGCAGGCCGCAGCGACATCATAGATGTCGCACTGTAGGGGCCGTCCTGTTAAGGCGGCCCGTTGTGGGAATCCCGTTATCGTTCATCATATAGTTGCCTTTCGGACTTGGCTCAATTTGACGGGACCGCCGATGAAGATCTGCTGCAGTTCCCCTTGTTCGCCGACTTTGGCGGCAATGGCCAGGGTACCGCCGGGCTGCTTCATGTAGCAGGCCACGTTCTTATGAGTCGTGCAGGCCAGGGCCGCGGCGACGGCTGCCGATCCGCTGCCGCAGCTGTTTTCCCAATAAAGCGTATCCGTATCGCGGACGTAGACAGCGGGAATCATGGCCTGTTCCTTCGTATCGCAGAGAATCAGGCCGTAAGCCGGGAAATCCTCGCCATCGACGTAATCAGCCAGGATATGCCAGTATTTCTCTTTATCAATGCCTTCTAAATCAGGCACGAAGTGGACGAAGTGCGTAATACCCGGCAAATCGACGCGGAAAAAACGGGCCGGCACATCGCCGGCGTCGACGAGGACGCCGCTCACATCTTCGGGATAAGGCATTTCAATGAAGGCTTCGTACAGGCCATCGCCTTTCTGGGCAACCTTAGCCGGCAGGACCGTATCGCAGCCCGAGCAGGATACATCGTATACGCCTTGTGTCCCGCCGTCACAGGCCAGGGCCCAGGCCGCCGCCGACCGCGATGCATTGCCGCAGAACTCGCCGCCCATCATGTCGACGCGCAGGGGCTTGCCCGCTTCGCGGGTCACATAGCCGACCTGTTCCGCTTCGATGCCCGGCAGAGCCAATAACTTCGCCGCCAAAGCACTGTGTTCCTCTTTCGGTACTGGCGTCAGCACCAGAATCGTCGTATTGCCGCTAGGGTCGGCTACTAAATAATCTATGGTCATGTCCATCGCTCCTTTAGTCTAGTAAAATATGTTCCTATTATACCATGATTTGGCGAAGGACGCAGGCCGCAGTTCGCCGGCCGCTGTAGGGGGCTGTCGCACGAAGATTTTTGCCATCATGCAAGGCCCCTTTTACTTTATAGTTTGTAGTACGGAGTTTTTAGTTTGTAGAAGATTACTTTAAATCTTTTACCATTTGCTGCAAACTAAAAACTACAAACTTAAAGCTCAAAAAGAGGCTGTCTTAATGCGACAGCCTCTTTTTTTACATACGGATTTTATTAGAATTTGCCAGCTTTGGCAGCGCCTTCTACGGCTACGGCTACAGCTACGGATGCGCCAACCATGGGGTTGTTGCCCATGCCGAGGAAGCCCATCATTTCTACGTGAGCCGGTACGGACGAAGAGCCAGCGAACTGTGCATCGCTGTGCATACGGCCCATGGTATCGGTCATGCCGTAAGAAGCCGGGCCGGCAGCCATGTTGTCCGGATGGAGTGTACGGCCTGTGCCGCCGCCGGATGCAACGGAGAAGTATTTCTTGCCCATTTCGATACATTCTTTCTTATATGTACCGGCAACGGGGTGCTGGAAGCGGGTCGGGTTGGTCGAGTTGCCCGTAATGGAGACGTCGACGCCTTCGTGGTGCATGATAGCGACGCCTTCGCGGACATCGTCGGCACCGAAGCAGCGAACATTGGCCCGTTCGCTCTTGGAATACGGGATTTCACGGACGATGTTCAGTTCACCCGTTTTGTAATCGAACTGGGTCTGAACATAGGTGAAGCCGTTGATACGGGAAATGATCTGAGCAGCGTCTTTGCCGAGGCCGTTGAGGATGACGCGGAGAGGCACTTTACGAGCCTTGTTGGCATTGCGGACGATGCCGATAGCACCTTCAGCAGCTGCAAAGGATTCGTGGCCTGCGAGGAAGCAGAAGCATTTCGTTTCATCCTGCAAGAGCATAGCTGCCAGGTTGCCGTGGCCGCGGCCGACTTTGCGGTCTTCAGCAACCGAACCGGGGATGCAGAAGGACTGGAGGCCGATGCCGATAGCTTTCGCAGCTTCTACAGCCGTGCGTGCATTGGTCTTGATGGCGATAGCGGCGCCAACGGTGTATGCCCAGCCGGCATTTTCAAATGCGATAGGCTGTACGTCTTTGACGATTTTATAGGGATCCAGGCCGGCAGCTGCACAGATATCGCGACATTCTTCAACGCTGCCGATACCGTATTCTTTCAGTACGCCGAGGATCTTATCAATTCTTCTGTCGTAGCTTTCAAATAATTCCATGGTTTTGCCCTCCTATTGCTGTCTCGGATCGATATACGAAGCTGCTTCTTCAAAGCGGCCATAATGGCCTTTTGCGTCTTCCATGGCTTTCGCCGGTTCGACGCCTTTCTTGATGGCTTCCATCATTTTGCCGAGGTGGATGAATTCATAGCCGATGACCTGGTTGTCTTCATCGAGTGCCATGCGGGTGACATAGCCTTCGGTCATTTCCAGATAACGCGTGCCTTTGGCTTTCGTGCCGAACATGGTGCCGGTCTGGCTGCGCAGGCCTTTGCCGAGGTCGTCCAGGCTGGCGCCGATGGGGAGACCGCCTTCGGAGAATGCCGTCTGGGTACGGCCATAGACGATCTGGAGGAAGAGCTGGCGCATAGCGACGTTGATAGCATCGCAGACCAGGTCGGTGTTGAGGGCTTCAAGAAGCGTTTTGCCCGGAAGGATTTCCGAAGCCATAGCAGCAGAATGAGTCATGCCGGAACAGCCGATAGTTTCAACGAGGGCTTCTTCGATGATGCCGTCTTTGACGTTGAGGGTCAGCTTGCAGGCGCCCTGCTGCGGAGCACACCAGCCTACACCGTGGGTCAGACCGCTTACATCTTTGATTTCCTTTACCTGTACCCATTCGCCTTCTTCCGGAATCGGTGCCGGTCCGTGATATGCGCCTTTCGTGACGGGACACATATTCTTAACTTCTGTTGAATATAACATGTTCTCTTCACCCTTTCAAAATGTATGAGAAATAAAAAGCAGCACGTATAGGACTCAGTCCTTCAACTGGTCGTATATCTGTGTGAATAAAGCGCGATACATGCTGCCTTTGCGCCACAAGAATGAAAATGCGTGCATGACGGAAAAATCCTTGACGACAATGCGCCGCAGCGTCCCGTCAGCCAGTTCTTTCTGAACCGATTTTTCATATAAAAATGCAATACCGCAGTCGCGGCAGGCCAGCCCTTTGACGGCCGACAAGCTGCCCACTTCATAGCGGGCCGGGAAATGTTCCAGTGTGTACCCCTGTTCTGCCAGCTTATGTTCTAAAATCCGGCGGGCGCCGGCATGGCGTTCGCGGACGATGACCCGATAGCGCATGAGTTCAGACAGGGTCATTTCCTCCGGCGCTTCATAGCCTGTGCCGCAGACAGCGACAATCGGTTCATTAGAAAATAAGAGCGATTCATAGCGCCCCTGGTCAAAGGAGCTTTCGACGATGGCGAAATCAATGGCACCATCATCCAAGGACTGGAGCAGTTTTTCAGCATCGGCAATTTCCATGCGGAGATTCATATCGTCGTTATGCTTGAGCAGGTCAGCCAACTTATCGAGAATCCCCACGCCAGCCCGTTTGGCGTCGCACCAAAAGACAAGGAGCGGTTATGCTGCAAATCACGGAGATGCTCTTTCAAGATGGCATCGTCATGGCTGATGGCAGTCACGGCATTCCAAAGGATGTGACCAGCCTGGGTCAGCTGCAGGTGTTTCCCCTTGTAACTAAAGAGTTTGGTCCCGTATTCGCGTTCTAAATAGCGAATATGCTGAGAAACGGCAGGCTGTGTGATGTGCAGTTCCGCAGCAGCCCGGGTATAGTTCATGTGACGGCAAACGCACAAAAATGTATGGATACGAAAATCTAACATAGCACCCTTTCCTTTCTTTGCGTTTTCCATAAGATAATTTTATGATATTTCAAAATTTTTATCAAGAAAAAAGTGGGCATTTTATGTATACACATGGGACGACTTCGCTCCCATCGATTTCGATGCCGGCCTGTTTCCGTACGCTTGTAGTAGACGAGGCCCTCATGGTATAATAAGGATAAATGATTAACTCATCAAATACAAGAAAGGATGAATCATTATGATGAAAAAAATGACGACACTCTGCGCGTCCCTGCTCCTGGCCCTGGGCTGCCTGACAGCCAATGCCATGGATTCCCAGACCCTGGTCAATAATCCCAGCCGTTACCGGGTCATCAGCACCAGCCCGGACGGCATCGTCTATGCCGATATGGATTCCCTCCGGGCCATGCAGACCATGGACTATCCCAACAGCATCGAAAACATGAGCCTGACGCTGTACGTCGAAAAATACGCCGGCATCCGCGACGACCTGGTCTTCCAGATGGGCCAGGAAATCCACCAGATCAACGAATACAAAGCGGCCCTGCACGCCAACAAGCGCGAAGGGACATACGACCTGAAAGCCGATCTGACCAAGGTCTACCGGCCCGATGGAACAGACTATGCCGTCAAGATCGACACGGTCCAGTTCAAAAACGTCCGCGACATGTACACGGCCCTGCATCACTTCGCCGCCCTCACGCCGCAGAAGGATTAGTGGCTCGTGGCTCGTGGTTCGTGGTTCGTGGCTAGTGGCTCGCAGTGGCTCTCCTTATAGGAGAGCTGTCAGCGAAGCTGACTGAGAGGTTTCTCTATCAACATAGTTTACAGAAAAGGGGCTGTCGCATGTGCGACAGCCCCCTTTT